>JAANMV010001561.1_pt1 | contig 24755 bp, 16 predicted proteins | sample 7279661 | NCBI WGS metagenome assembly JAANMV01 (sample SAMN14094540, study PRJNA606508) | bioreactor metagenome | isolation source: A lab-scale SPAN reactor treating ammonium-rich wastewater day 121 | place: Ireland: Galway | collected 2017-05-16
AAAGATGCAGAACACGGACCACTTGAATGTCTTTTCACACTTGATGAAGAAACAGGATTGACAGGCTAGGCGAGCGGCGCGCGGCCGGCGTCGCGGCCGGCGTCCTTCAGCATGAGGACCATGCGCTCGACGCCGATCGCGAAGCCGCAGGCCGGCGTCGGCCGCCCGCCGAGCTGCTCGAACAGGCCGTCGTAGCGCCCGCCGCCGGCGACGGTGCCCTGCGCGCCGAGGCGGTCGGTGACGAACTCGAACACCGTGCGGTTGTAGTAGTCGAGGCCGCGCACGAGCCGCGGGTCGACCTCGAAGCGCATGCCGGCCTCGTCGAGCAGCGCGGACAGCTCGTCGAAGTGCGCCCGCGAGGCGGGCCCGAGGCGGTCGAGCAGCTTCGGCGCGCCGTCGATCACCTCGCGCATCGCCTCGTTCTTGCTGTCGAGGATGCGCAGCGGGTTGGCGTGCAGCCGCCGCCGCGCGTCCTCGTCGAGCGCGTCCTCGTGCCGCTCGAAGTACGCGATCAGCGCCGCGCGGTGCGCGCGCCGCTCCGCCGGATCGCCGATCGAGTTGATCGTCAGGCGGATGCCGTCGGCGAGGCCGAGCTCGCGCCACAGGCGCGCGAGCAGCACCATCTGCTCGGCGTCCACGTCGGGACCGGGAAAGCCCAGCGCCTCGACGTCCACCTGGTGGAACTGGCGGTAGCGGCCCTTCTGCGGCCGCTCGTGGCGGAACATCGGGCCCGTGAGCCACACGCGCTGCCCGCGCTCGTAGCAGAGGTTGTGCTCGATGGCCGCGCGCACGATGCCGGCCGTCGCCTCCGGACGCAGCGTCAGGCTCTCGCCCGACAGCTTGTCCTCGAACGTGTACATCTCCTTCTCGACGACGTCGGTGGCCGCGCCGATCGCGCGCACGAACAGCGGCGTGGGCTCGACCACGGGCGCGCGCACGTTGCGGTAGCCGTACAGGTCGAGCACGCGCCGCACCGCGCCCTCGAAGCGCTCCCACAGCGCGGCCTCGTCGGGCAGCACGTCGTTCATGCCGCGCACGGCCTGCAGCCGCGCGGGCGCCTTCGCGGCGGGCGCGAGATTCGCTTCCGTCACACGATCACCTTCAGCGGCACCGTGCGCCGCTCCGGGTCCAGCGACGGCGCGCGCTCCTCGCCGCCGTAGGTCGCGCGCACGTAGTCCTCGACGATCTGCTGGAATTCCTCGGCGATGCGCTCGCCCTTCAGCGTCACGGTCTTGACGCCGTCGACGTAGACCGGCGCGACCGGCGACTCGCCGGTGCCGGGCAGCGAGATGCCGACGTTCGCGAGCTTCGACTCGCCGGGGCCGTTCACCACGCAGCCCATGACGGCCACGTGCATGTCCTCCACGCCCGCATAGCGCGCGCGCCACTGCGGCATCGCGCCGCGCAGGTACGCCTGGATGCGCGCGGCGAGCTCCTGGAAGGTCGTCGACGTCGTGCGGCCGCACCCCGGGCACGCGGTCACCATCGGCGCGAACGAGCGCAGCCCCATCGTCTGCAGGATCTCCTGCGCGACGACCACCTCCTGCGTGCGGTCGCCGCCCGGCTGCGGCGTCAGCGACACGCGGATGGTGTCGCCGATGCCTTCCTGCAGCAGCACGGCCAGCGCGGCGGTCGACGCGACGATCCCCTTGCTCCCCATGCCCGCCTCGGTGAGCCCGAGGTGCAGCGGATAGTCGCAGCGCCGCGCGAGCTCGCGGTAGACGACGATCAGGTCCTGGACGTCGGAGACCTTGCACGAGAGCACGATGCGGTCCCCGGGCAGGCCGAGCGCCTCGGCGCGCTGCGCGCTGTCGAGCGCCGAGGCGACCAGCGCCTCGCGCATCACCCCTTCCGCGGACAGCGGCGCGGCCGCCGTTCTTTTTCCGTACGCTGTCGTTTCCACTCCGCAGCCGCAAGTGTTGCTCGAAGACGCTATGAATTATTGCGCGTCCGCGAACACGCTCGTTATCGTTCCCGCCGGTGACGGAAGCCCGGCAATCGATGCTGCGGCGATTTATCCGGCGAATTCGGAAAAGGACAACGTGGTTTCCGTCGGCGGGCTTTATATTCCTACGACCGTACGTCTGCCGAATTCGAATTTCGATTCGACGGGAGCGATTCTCGATTTCGGCGCTCCGGCGTTCGCGCTTATCGCAACGGACTCGCGGCCCGAAGACCCGGAGGCCAATCCGCCGGTGACCGGATACGTTTACGCTAGCGGTACGCCGTTCGCCGCGGCGCTTGCGGCGGGGACGGCGGGATTGATGGCCGGCGCTCTCGGAGATGCGAAATTTTTGGCGCAACCTATGGCGGCCGCGCTTCGTCAGTCGGTGGACACTTGGGAATATCTCGGCGTATCGAATCCGCTGGCGGGCGCCGGAAGGTTGAATGCAAACAGAGCCGCGGCTCTGGCATTCGCGCAAGTGAACGTGCCCGCGCCTCTCGTCATTTCGCAAGTGCATACGAATCCATCGCAAGGCGCGAACGGCACTACTCAGACGCCGGTTTATGTTTTGCCGAGCGTGCTGGGCGGCACGCCGCCGTACAAAGTGCGAATCGAATGGGGGGACGGCTCGTCGTTTCCGCCGGGACTCGGTGCGTTTTCGGGATACGTAAATCCGGTGTTCAGTCATTCGTACATTTCGCCGGGAAAATATCCGGTGACGATTGCATTCAGAGATTCGGCGGGTCAAGAGAAAATTCACGGCTTGTTTTATACAATCAGGCATCCGCTTACCGCGACGATTAGCGCGACGAAAAACGGAAGCGTACCGCTGCAGTATTTATTCAAAGCGGTAGTGGTCAATGCGGATATTGCAAACCCGTCGTACAAATGGGACTTCGACGGAAACGGCACGACTGACTCGACTGACCAAAATCCGGTTTATACGTACGCCGCGCCGGGAGAATATACGGCTAAGTTTCAGGCGACCGATAGCCGCGGCACGATAACGCGGACGATGGTTTTGTCCGTGCAATAAGTGGGAAGCCGCCAAATAATCGAGCAGCCGACGGCTACTCCGGCCTGCTTCAGCCCCCTCCGCTGCCGTCCGGCGTTTTCCGGTTCCAAGGGTTGTCCGGATCGATTGATGGATCGACTTCGGTTGCAGTCGCGTAAAATTCCATTTCGCAAGATTTGAGCAACCACTCCTCGCCTACGAAATGCGGAAAGACATATACGATTCCGGTTTCCGGAGTATCGGCGATTAAAAGCCACGTTTCCGCCAGCCAATCTTCGGGCACTTCTTCGATATACGCGCCCGGCGGAATAAACAGCGCGAAATGCTGGTCGTTGAGACCGAATTCGCTGCAATATCCCGTACCGATTTCAATCCAGCTGACGTTATCCCATTCTCCGTCCCTTTTGATGAAGAAATCGTATTCGATTTTATCGGATGGATTGAATGGAGTTTCCGCCATCACGCCCACAACGCCGGTCGCGAGAAACCAGCGCTCGCCCTCCGCGGTTTTCTTTGCGAATACGCAGGCTCCGCCCGGCGAATATGCTTTGAACCAATAATCTTCCCCGAACAAATCCTTATGCTCATTTGGGAATTCATCGTAAAAGACCATAAAAGTTAGCTCGCCGCCCGATTCGGACGGAAACTTGAAAGTTTGAACTCCCTTTTTCAGCTCGAAAAATTGCGTTCCCGATTCGATAACGTTGTCGCCCACCCATCTGTCGTATCTGAAAAAGTCAAATTCGGCTGCGGGTTCTTCCGCGTCTTGCGCCGCCGCCGAAAACGTCATACAAAAAGTTATGAAAATCGAAAGCGCAATAAGCGCGACCGGGAATTGTTTAATTTCCATAGCGCAAACCTCCTTGAAGTCGCGAGAATACTACTATTGCGAAATTCGTTTAGTCAATCCGGATTTTCGGCGCCGAGCGGCGGCACCATTTTGCCAAGCAATTCTATCAGGAAACTGCGGGAGCCTTCGGGCGGCTCTCGAAGCGCGCTTCCGTCGCCGACCTCGCTCATCAACTCGGTGAACAGCGCTTTTCTTCGCCTTAGTATTTTAACGAGGTTCTCTTCTATCGTTCCCCTGCAAACGAGATGCCAGGCGTTTACGCACGACTTTTGGCCGTGTCTGTGGGCGCGCGCTATTCGCTGGGCGACGATTGCCGGGTTAAACGGCAGGTCGAAGTTGACTACGATACTAGCCGCCTGCAAGTTGATTCCCGCGCTTCCGGCGTCGGTCGAGAGGAATATTTGCGCATCGCCGCCGTTGAATTCGTCGATGATTTTCGCGCGCTCGCGAGCGTTCATCGCGCCGTGCATATATCTATATTCGAAACCCCAGCTTGCCAGTTCCCGTTTCAATATCTCCGCCATTCGCGTCCATTGGGTGAAAATTATCGCCTGCCGTTTCATTTCGCCGGCTTGTTCGCTGAGCAGCACTTTGAGTTCGCGAAGTTTCGCGCTTTGCTTTTGTTCCGGAAAAAGCATTTCGGGCGTATCGCATACTTCCCGAAGCCGCTGCACCGTCGTCATAGCGCTGTCCCGCTTCACTTTGTCCCATTCTTCGCTCGACAGAAACTCGGCGATTCTCGCTTCGAGGTCGCGATAGATTTTCCACTGCTCGGTTTCGAGTTCGAGCCACCAGTAGCTTTCGATCAATTCCGGAAGTTCCGTAAGCGTTTCCTCGCGCGTGCGGCGCAGGCTGACGCCGCTTATCCGCCTGCTCGCCTCGCGCAAATGCTGATAGCCCGCGATTCCGCCGAATTTGTCATAGACCGTATACCTGCGCCGGACGTCCAATGGATTTTCGCCAAGAACGCTTTTGTCCACGAATTGAAGCACGCTGTATAACTCCATAAGCTCGTTTTCGAGCGGCGTGCCGGTCAATACGAAGCGATAGCGCGCCGGCATTTCGACAATCGCCTGATGGGTTTTGCTCTGCCAGTTCTTAATGCGCTGCGCTTCGTCCAGAATAATCGCGTCCGGCTTCATTTCTGCAATATACTTTTCGTCGCGGAAGGACAGCTCGTAGTTCAAAATGAATATTTGAGGCAATTTTTCGGCCGGGAATTTATCGAGCGTATATCTCGATTGCGCCGCGCCTCGATATATCGCCACACGCGCGGTTTGGTCGCCTTCGACGACTACCGGCGAAAGCTCGGTGAATCTCTCGATTTCGTTTTTCCATTGGTATTTAAGCGACGCCGGGCAAATGATAATCGCCCGCTTGAGTCCTCCACGCGCCGCGAGAATGCGAAGCGCGGCAATCGCCTGTACGCTTTTGCCTAGACCCATGTCGTCGGCGAGCATCGCCCTGCCCGTGTGTGCCAAGTGGCGGACGCCGGCTTTTTGGTATGAATACAATTCCGCCGAGGTGCAATCCGCCAGGTCCTTTTCCTTTACGGCAAATTCCGGAACGGAAATCGAACGAACGGCTTTGTCGCCGTTATCTTTTACCTGAACCGGCTTCGAAACCAAAAATTCGTGCCTCGGCGGCTCGACGCCGGATATTAAGCAAGACCTTCTGGCATTATGCAATGCGCCATCGAGTACGAAAGTTTTGCAACCCGCGGCGGCAAGTTTGTTTACGATGCCGAAAAGCGACGCCGCTTCTTTCAAAATCCTGCGTGCGCCGGGCTTGCCGCTCCGCTCCGTAAATTCCCAAACCTCAAGCTCCGGTTCGACGATTTCCCGATATTCGCCGAGCAGGAATTTAGGATGAAAGTATGCCTCTATCTGATACTTGAAATATGCCGATGGATGAAATGCTGCGGTAGTTCTAGCCAGTTTTTCAAAAGGTTTTGAAAACGATTTTTCGTGAACTACAAGGCCGCTTGCGTCGCGGATGCGCTCGCCGAATTCCCAAAGTCTTTCCGGCTCTGCCAGCGCGCCGTCGTCGCCGCAAAACGACCTCAAAATAGCGCCGATTCTGGGCGTAGTCCTGTCCGACTTTTTTCCTGCGAATATCTTCACCGCGCCGTGGCGGATATCGGACATTTTCGCTTTCGCCGCGCCGGGCGGGATTATCGATTTTTGCGCCGGCTGCGGTTCGCCGGATAAAACCACCGTGTGAATTTCGAGATACTTGTTGTATCTGTCAACCGCGAGTTCCGTAACGGGAATGGGCGGAATGATACTTCGAAGTTCGCTCAATAGAAACGGAAACTGCGCCGGATCGCTCATCGCCCGGTATTTGTTGAAATACCTGCGGATTATATTTTGCGCAGGTCGCGGCAGGTCGCGCGTGTTTCCGCGGAAAATGATGCTCGTTCCGTATTTGCCGCCTACCGTGATTTCGGGACCGTACGCCACGCTGGGAGTATATCAATCAGCGCCGCCATTCCTACGGCCGGCGAAGAAAACGCGAGCTTGAAAAAAGGGCGGGACAATTGCCCCGCCCTGTGATGCATCTCAATCGGGATATAAGCGCCTAAACGACGCCCTGCGCAAGCATCGCGTCTGCGACCTTTAGGAAGCCCGCTATGTTAGCGCCGTTAACGTAGTTGCCCGGCGTGCCGTAATCCTCGGCGGTTGTCACGCAGGCTTTGTGGATTTTCTGCATGATTTCGTGCAGCTTGGAGTCCACTTCTTCGCGCGTCCAGCCATACCGAAGGCTGTTCTGGCTCATTTCGAGACCGGATGTAGCCACGCCGCCGGCGTTCGCCGCCTTGCCGGGGCCGTAAAGGATTTTTTCGCGAACGAAGACTTCAACGCCCTCCGGCACCGTTGGCATGTTCGCGCCTTCGCTGACGACGTAAACGCCGTTGGCAACCAGCGCGCGCGCATCGTCCTCGCTGATTTCGTTTTGAGTAGCGCTGGGAAATGCGCACTGCGCGCCGCTCACGCGCCAAATGCCCACGCCGTCGTGATATTCGCAGCCGTATTTGTCGGCGTAATCTTTGATTCTGCCGCGCTTCACGTTTTTAAGGTCCATGACGTACGCCAGCTTTTCCGCGTCGATGCCGTCGCGGTCCACGATGAAACCGCTGGAATCCGAAAGCGTGATGCACTTGCCGCCAAGGTGGTTCACCTTTTCGATGGTGTATTGGGCGACGTTGCCGCTGCCTGACACGAGGCAAATCTTGTCTTTGAGCGAATCGCCGCGGGTCTTGAGCATTTCGTCGGCGAAGTACACGGCGCCATAACCGGTAGCTTCCGGACGAATAAGACTTCCGCCCCAGCTTAAGCCTTTGCCCGTCAGCACTCCGGTGAATTCGTTGCGAAGCTTTTTGTACTGCCCGAACAGATAGCCGATTTCGCGGCCGCCGACTCCGATATCGCCGGCAGGAACGTCCGTGTCGGGGCCGATGTGCCTGTAAAGCTCGCTCATGAAACTTTGGCAAAAACGCATTACTTCCATGTCGCTCTTGCCTTTCGGATCGAAGTCGCTTCCGCCTTTTCCGCCGCCCATCGGGAGCGTGGTTAGCGAATTCTTGAACACCTGCTCGAAGGCGAGAAACTTGAGGATGTTAAGGCTGACGCTCGGATGAAACCGGAGGCCGCCTTTGTACGGGCCGATCGCGCTGTTCATTTCGATTCTGAAGCCGCGGTTGACCCGCACTTGGCCCGAATCGTCAACCCAAGGGACGCGGAACAAAATCACGCGCTCCGGCTCGCAAATCCTTTCCAGAATGCGCGCCTCCCTGTACTCCGGATGCCTGTCCAGAACAGGCATTACGGACTCGACGACTTCCTGCACCGCTTGATGAAAAATGTTCTCGTGCGGGTCGCGAGCCTTTACCCTTTCCATAAACTCCTGAACCGAGGTCATGCGAAACTCCCTGTAAAGTAAACTTATCCGCATAGAAAGTGGCCGGAACGCGACATGCAAGCCCCCAAAGCCTCCCTGCACCTGCCGGCGTGCGGACGTCAAAAGTTTATCACCGGAATCCCGCAAATCCGCGTTGAATGCAGCTAGCTAAATATGTTCATGCAATCACAAGAGGAGGCGATTCGACTCGATTTACGGCCGTCGGTCGAAAGACGTTTCGATTTGGTTTTTTCCGTTAAAAGGGCTAAAATCCCCGTCCCGCTTTGCGGAGAGGATCGAATGGAGACTGCAATGTCATTGGAAGCACGCTCGTTCATAGACGGAATCACCGGGAAACTGCGCGAAATCGAATCCGGTTCGGCAAAAACCTGGTGGAACCTCGCGCTCACCGGCGAGGAAAAATACCAAAAAGAAACCGTCGAATGGCAAATGAAAAACCACGCGCTTTTTCACGATCGCGAAGGATTCGAAAAGGCGAAAACTTTGAGAAACGACGGAATATCCGACCCTGTTCTCGCTCGCGAATTAGAACTGCTTTATATGTCATTCCTTTCGTGCCAGCAGGATGAAAAAATCGCAGAGGAAGTCGCGACGCTCGAAGCGGAACTCGAAGGCGACTATGCGGGTTTTCGCGGCGAAATCGACGGGAAAAAAGTATCCAACAACGAAATAAAGGAAATTCTAAAAAACAGCTCGAATTCGGACGTTTCCAAAAAAGCCTGGGAAGCCAGCAAGGCAATAGGCCCGGAAGTAAGCGAAAAGGTTGTCAAACTCGCCAAACTCAGAAACGGAATTGCGCGGGACTTGGGCTATCGAGATTACTATGCCTACAGCCTGGAATTGCAGGAAATCGACGAAACGGAGCTGTTTTCCATATTGGGCAGGCTGGACGAATTAACGAGAGAGCCCTTTGCAAGGCTGAAAGCCGTCGTGGATTCGAAGCTTGCGGCGAAATTCGGTATCTCGCCGGACGAAATCCGGCCTTGGCACTATCACGACCCGTTCTTTCAGGAAGCGCCGCCGCTATTCGACACGGATTTCGACGCATACTTTAAAAGCGCAGACATCGAAGCTTTGACGGTGGATTCGTTCGACCGTGTCGGGATGGATATAAGGCCCGTGCTGAAAACCAGCGACCTTTACGAGCGTGAAAACAAGAATCAACATGCGTTCTGTTTGATGGTCGGACGCGAAAAAGACGTGCGCGTTCTATGCAACGTCCGCAAGAATCACAATTGGATGGGCACGATGCTTCACGAATTCGGCCATGCCGTTTACGATTGGTATCAGGACAGGGACTTGCCCTATTTGCTAATCGGGCCGGCGCATACGAATTCGACAGAGGCGATAGCGATGCTATTCGGCAGACTGAACAGCGATGCCGACTGGCTTCGCGAGGTCTTGGGGATGGACGCGGCGGAAGCCGAAACGCTGCGAAAGGAAATCGGCGCGCAGCTTAGGCTGTCCATGCTCACATTCGTCAGATGGATGCTCGTGATGACGAGTTTCGAAAAGGCGATGTATGCCGATCCCGAAGCGGATTTGAACAATATTTGGTGGAATCTCGCAGAAAAACACCAAATGCAAACGAGGCCCGAAGGCAGAAATATGCCGGATTGGGCGACAAAACTGCACGTTGCCTTGGCGCCCGTGTATTACCACAACTATATGCTCGGCGAAATGACCGCAAGCCAGCTTCAGTCGCACATCGAAAACAAACTTGGCGGCGGAAGGCCGCTGATTTCGGTTCCGGAAAGCGGAAAATTCCTTATCGAAAAGCTGTTTCGCGAAGGCAAAAAGCGGCCTTGGAACGGCGCTTTGGAGTTTTGCACGGGCGAAAAGCTGAAGCCGGAATACTTTGTCGAGCAGTACGTAAAGGGAGACTAGGAAAGTCCGATTCGAAAGCGGGGCCGATGCGGTTGATATATAATCCGCTTCGCCACCGGAGGATTTTTGACGGATTTCGACCTTTCAAGCGGATTCGACGAGCTTTTGAGCGGCCTTGCCGAGATTTCGAGCAGCACCGCCGGTTCCGTCGCGGAAGACCAGATAACTCAGCTCGAAATCGGCGAGGTGCGCAACTGCGCCGTCCTGTTCGCGGACATCAAAGGATTTACCGCCCTGAGTGAAAAGCTGCGCGCAGAAGAAGTGAAACTCATCATCGACCACACTTTCAAAATCCTTACGCAAGAAATCAAGCGGTTCAACGGCCTCGTGGATAAGTACATCGGCGACTGCGTAATGGCCGTTTTCGGAAGCGAAGTTTCGGGCGAAAACGACAGCGAAATGGCGGTGCGCGCCGGGCTTGCGATGCTCGACAGGATTCGCCAAATAAACACGCTGATGAAAGCCAAGGGAATCGAACTCGGAATGCGCGTCGGCGTGAATTACGGCGACGTGGTTTACGGCACGGTTGGCGAAGGGCGCGAAAAAGACACTACCGTGATGGGCGACACGGTCAATACCGCGCAAAGAATGGAATCGAACGCGCCCGTCAATTCGGTGCTTATAACTGGAGGAACCAAAAAATATCTCGGAGACATTTTCACCTATAAAGACCTCGAACCGATTTTGGTGAAAAACAAGGCCGAGCCAGTGCCCGTCGCGGTGGTCACCGGCGTCAATCACGGGGCGCGTGAAAGGTGGCATCGCACTTACATCACGGGGAGAACGCGCTTCGCCGGCCGTGGACAAGAATTGGATGCGCTTTTATCCGCCGCCGCTGGCGCCGCGAAAGGCGACGGCGGAAACCGGATGTTTTTAATCGAAGGCGTTCCGGGCATCGGGAAAAGCCGGCTAATTTACGAATTCATAAAAAAGCTGAAAACGGATTCCGGCATTGAAAACTCCGTAATCAAAACTGTAAATCCCAGTTACGGTACGCGCCCGTATTTTGCGGTCAACGATTTTTTGCGGCAATACTTCGGAATTTCCGAATCCGATCCACAAGACGAGGCGAAACGAAAATTCGAGACCGGACTAGGTAGGCTCGCCGCTACAAGCTCGGAACCCGAAAAGCTGAAAAGCGCGCTGCCGATAATGGGCAGTATTTACGGTTTCGAATATGCCGACGAGCGATTGAAATTGGACTCCGCAAGCCTCGAAGCCGAAAGGCGTGTTTCGATAAAATCGGTCTTTGAAGCGCTCGCACAGGCATTCGCCGACGCGGAGAACGGCGGGCCCCTGGTGTTGATTTCCGACGATATTCAGTGGTCCGACGACGGCTCGCATTCCGCGCTTGTGCAAATCGCGGCCGAAGTGAAGGCGAAACTGCCCGTAGTCGTAATCCAGCTGTGCCGCTCGGATTTCGAAGTGCCGGACGAATTGGTGGCGTTTCCGAATTTGAATCGCATCGAACTCGGCGCGCTATCCGAAGGACATTTCCGTGAAATACTCGGCAGTATGCTTCCGGGGCTTGAGGTGCCGGGAAAACTACTGAGGCAGTTTCTCGAAAGATCCCAAGGGAATCCGTTTTTCCTCGAGGAAATAGTAAACTTGTTCATCGAGCGAGGGATTTTCAAGGCGGACGGCACGTCTTGGAAAATTGCCGCGAAAATAGACCATTTGGAAGTGCCCGCAAGCGTAAATTCGATTATCCTCGCCCGCATAGACCGGCTTGACCGTGCATTGAAAGAAGTGCTTCAGAAGGCATGCGTAATCGGAAGAGAGGTGCCGAGCGCGATATTGAATTTCGTGCTCGCTCGAACGACCGCGGGATACGATCCGGAGCAAACGCCGCAGCTTCTTGCCGCGCTTACGGAGAGGCAAATGCTTTTCAAATCGGGGAAAGCCGAAAGCGAAGAAGAAGCGGTTTACGTTTTCAAAAATGCGCTTATACAAGAAGTCGCTTACGGAACTCTGCTGCGAACGAACAAACGAACGCTGCACAAAATCACGGCGAAGGCAATAGAATCCGAATTTGCCGGGAAACTTGACGATTATTTAAGCATTCTCGGCTTTCACTGTGAATATGCCGAAGATTTCAAAAAGGCCGTTGATTATTACGAGCGGGCTGCCGAGGGATTTACGAAATTGAGCAGATTCGCCGAAGCCAAAAAGTCATACGCGAGCGCGCTATTTTCGCTGGCGAAACTGCCTCCGGGCGAAGAAAAAGCGAAAAAAGAAATCGAAATCACGCTATCGATGCTCGATTGCTGCAATTCGCTTGGGCTTTACCGGGAAGGGTTGGAGGCGGCGGCACGGATTTTGGATGTTGTCGAAAGTACCGGCGGCAAACGAAACCTTGCGCGCATACACCGAATTCTCGGCGTATTCGCCGCCAATCTTGGCAATATTCAAACCGGTCTCGAACATCAAGAAAAGGCGCGTGCGCTTTTCGAAGAACTGGGCGATGAAAAAACTCTCGCCAGAATTCTTCTTACGCTGGGACTGATCGAGCTTCGAAGAAACGACAAAGCCGCCGCTGAATCCCGACTTTCCGAAGCGCTCGTCGCGTCGAAAAAAGGTGGCGACAAAGTGCTCGAAGAAAGCGTTCACTTGAGCCTCGGTAGGCTCAAAATGAACGAAGGCGCGCTGCCCGAAGCAGAAGCGGCATATAAAACGGCGCTTGGAATAGCGGAAGAAATCGGCGACAGACTTGCGAAGGCGCGCTCGCTTTCGAACATCGGAATCATCGCCGCGATGCAAGGACGGTATGGCGATGCGACCGCCAATTACACGAGCGGACTGGAAATTTCAAGGGAACTTGGAAACGTCGCGGAAGAGGCGAACCTTTTATTGAATCTCGGTCTCGTCAGTTTCGAACAAGGGGATTTCGAAAGCGCGCTGAAATATGGTGTGGAAGCGAAGGCGCTGTATGCGGAAATGGGCAACGTCGAAATGGAGGGGATTGCCCTTGGCAACATGGGTCTCGCATTCGAGCATACGGGAAATCTGACCTCTGCGAAGGAATGCGCCAGTGAATCGCTCAAACGCGCCCGCGACGCCTCGAACGACCCCGAAATCGGCTTGAGAGAATCTTATTTGGCCAAATATGCTGTTTTCGAAGGCGAAAGGGAACAAGTTGCGCAATTGGAAAGGGCGCTCGGCGGTTTGGAAGCAATCGGAATTGCCGAATATTCGGCGGAAGCGCGATTGAATTACGCGCAGGCGCTTGCGCGCACGGGAAAGCTGGGCGAAGCGAAGTCGATGTTCGAAAGCGTCATTTCGATGGGCGGCGAAGGCACGCTTGCCGGCCTCGAACGAATCGCGCGAAAAGAACTGGAGCTGCTTTAGGCAGTTATGCCCACAATTCCGCTGAAGATTTGTATCCAAGTGCTTTACGGATAGCCATATAACATCCGTTCAATCTGCATATGCTGCAAACTGCGATAGCGGTTGTCCAGATATATACAGGCTGAAAAATTTTGTTAAAACTAAAAGCGCAAATCCCTAATCTGTGGTATAATCTCGTTCCATCTTTTGTGGGTCTGGAGGAAAGAATGAGGTTCATTCTGGGGATTTTTGTATTCTTAATGCTTGTTGCCGCCGCTGGCAAGCCTGCGGACGCGCAAAGCTTCAGTCTCGACGTCAGCTTCGACGTCAGCACTACGGTGCAATATCTGTCGTCGAGCAAGGAAAACTACTGCGATTGGGGATCGAATCAGATAATCATCGTCGGCTACGGCTACGTTCCGACGAATCTTCTGAAAGCTACCCCCGCCGCGCAGCGCAACGGCGCTCGCAGAATGGCGCAGCTTAACGCCCAAAAGTTGATTATCGAAGCAACCAAAGGCGTGGCGGTAGTCAGCGATTCGGTCATTTCGGACACCGAGCTTCACGAGTATTTCAGAAGCCATTCCGAAGGATTCATTGACGGAATCCTGTACGAAGACATCGGGGACAACGGCGCGAACGACCCCGGCCAGTATGAGTTCAAAGTCAAGGCTGTCGCCCGGCTTTACGGAAAGGGTTCGAGCTATGCGGCGGCGGTTCTGCCGTACGTAGCCAGCAAGCAGGAGCCGCTCGCGGCGACCAGCATTTACACCAGCGCCAGCTTCAGCGCGAACATTCAGTACACCGACAGCGGCGCAGTCAAGCCGTTCGTTCCGGCGGGAACGCCGATCGAACCCCCGCCGGCGGTTACCACTGCCGGCCCTTACACCGGCCTCATCGTCAACGCGACCGGCCTTGGCGTGAAGCCCGCAATGAGTCCGAACGTGCTCGACCCGGGCGGCAAAAACGTTTACGGCTATATGAAGATTGACGCCGAAACCGTGATCGACTATGGCATCGTGGCGTACGCCCGCTCGCTCGATCAGGCGAGGCAAAATGCGCGTGCAGGAACAAACCCGCTCGTCGTCAAAGGCATTAACAAGAGCGGCAGTTTCGACGCCGACGTCGTCATCAGCGCGGCGGAAGCCCAGGCGGTCATCAACGCGACCGGCCAGTACGACTTCCTGAGCAGGCTCAAGGTCGTATTCGTCTATTAGAAGTTTTTGTGGAAGGGGCGGCGGGTCCGCCCCTTCCGATTTTACTAACCTCTTTTTTGGGGGAATCTTAAAATGTCAACAACCAGGCAAATCGCCCTGATAGTTCTCGCGCTGCTTATGCTCGCGGGAGGGCTGCTCGCGCAAGGCGAGGGCCGAGTTCAAAAGGTAACCGTCGAAGGCACGAGTTTCATCGACGCCGGCAACGTTTCGCTTGCGCGCAATTTGGCGATGGAAGACGCGAAACGCAAAGCAATCGAAGCCGGAGCGGGAGTGTACGTAAAGAGCGAAAGCGAAATCGACCAGTTCGGAAACCTTTTCGAAAACTTCTTTTCGCGCAGCCAAGGTTTCATCGGCAAAATGGAGATTATCAAGGAAGGTCAGCGCGGAAGCGATTACTTCATTTCGATTAACGCCGACGTGTATCTCGACATCGTTCTCGAAAACCTGAGCGAGCTGGACATCCTGGACGACCATAAGGTCATGCTCTTTATCGACGAAAAAACTTCGGGCACGCCTTTCAGCGCTCAGACGCTCGAAACCGAATTGATGAACCAGCTCATTTCGAATTTCATAATCGTTGACCGCCAGCAAATGGACGCCGTGAAAGCGAAAAACGCCGTGGACCAGGCGATTGCGGGCAACCTCGACGCCGCCCTCGCATTGGCGAACCAATTCGGCGCGGACACGTTCATCGTGGGCACCGCACAGGCGCAGCAAAATACCAATATGAATGAAACGATGAGCGTAGGCGGATATTTCGGAACATACGATGCGCTCGTTCAGCTTAAAGTAATCAACGCCAACACCGCTCGCGTCATTTTCGCCAAGAATTTCCAGATAACCGGCACACCCGGAAACAGCGAAACGATGGCCGCGAGCAACGCGATGATCAAGGCTGGGCAGGCTATCGGCAAAGAAGTCAACATCGAAGTGCCCAAGAAATGGGGCGCGATGAGCATCGACGGCTACCGCTATCGCGTAACCGTCAAGAACGCATCGTTCGCCACGATTAACAACATCACCGAGCTTCTTCGCGGCACCAGCGGGTTTGTCAAAATCACCGGAGAGCAGTTCAACGCCGGCGTAGTCACTTTCGACCTCGTCCACAAACAGAAGGCGATTAACGTCGCCGGAATGATTGACGGCAAGGCCGCCGGCGGCCAGAAGTTTTCCGTCGTCGGCTATACCGATTCCAGCCTCGACCTCAAGGTTAACTAGCGGATTTTCGGGTAAGCATTAATAACGTTCCCGCGTTCGCATTTGCGGGCGCGGGAATCGTGCGCAAAAGGAGGAATTATATGTCCGATGAAATCATGGATTACGTAACGGAGAAAGGACTTCCCGAAGCGGCCGAACGGTGGCTCGGCGAAATTGCGCCTTTCAATGTTCACAAAATGGAATTGGAGGTCGAAAAATCTGCACTATTGGTTATAGACATGCAGAAGTTTTTCCTAGACCCCACTTCGCCTACGTTCACTTGCGGCGGCCCGCCGATAATCTCGAACATTGCATCGCTCATCAAGGCGTTCCGGGCTGCGGACCGGCCCGTGATTTTCACGCGCCACGTCCACCATCCCGACGGCATCGACGCCGGAATCATGAAGTGGTGGTGGGAGGGAATGTGCCTCGAAGGCTCTCCCGAAAGCGAAGTGGCGAGCGAAATCGCGCCGCTGCCGGGTGAAAAACAGGTCTTGAAGCACCGCTATTCCGCGTTCTACAACACCGACCTCGAAACAGTTCTGCGTTGTCAAGGCATCACCGACCTTGTATTCACGGGAATCATGACGAACATGTGCTGCGAATCGACAGTGCGCGACGCTTATTTTCGAGATTACCGGTCGTTCTTCCTCGCGGACTCCACGGGCAGCGTGACAGAGGAAATGCACAAAGCAAGCCTTTTGAACATCGCCTTCGGATTCGCGTACGTTACAACCGCCGCGGAGATTCTGGCGTCGTTCAACAAGGAAATGCAGGCCGAGGCGGCTAAATAGTTATCTTGCCGTCAACGACGATTTTCTTTTTGTCGGCATAAAGCGTTCCGCCTTTGCGCAAGTCGAGAATCATATCCCAATGCAGCGCGCTCACGTTCGTGCCGCCGCTTTCGCCGTACGCGCGGCCGAGCGCGAGATGTACGGAGCCGCCGATTTTTTCGTCGAACAAAATGTTCTTCGTATAATCGGTAATTCCGAAGTTGGTTCCGATAGCGAACTCGCCGAGAACTTTCGCGCCGGCATCCTGTTCGAGCATCGCCTTCAAGAAATCTTCGGATTTCTCCGCTTTCGCGCGGGTCACGCGACCGTTCTTGAAAGTAAGCTCGACGCCATGCACTTCCCTTCCCCCGTAAACCGAAGGCACGTTGTACTTGATTTTGCCCGAAGTGAACGTTTCTGCCGGCGCGGTGAAAACTTCGCCGTCGGGCATGTTGTTTTCGCCCGCGCAATTTATCCACTTTCGGCCGGTGCAATCGAGCGTAAGGTCGGTTCCCGGCGCTTCGATGCGGAAAATCTTCGCCTTTTCGAGCACCTTAATCATCTGCTCGTGGTGTTTGCCCACTTCCTTCCATGCCTTGACGGGGTTCGGTTTGTCGCAAAGACATGCGCCGAAAACGAAATCTTCCCACGCCTCGATGCCCATTTCCGCGTCCTGCGCCTCGCCGCAGGCGGGATACGCGCAGCCGCACCAGCTCAGCTCGCCCTTTTCGGAGCGCTCCATAAACCGCTCGTTTATGTCCCGGCGCGCCTGACTTGCCGCTGCCATTTTTTCCGGCGAGATACGCGATAAGCGCTTGGGGTTGGTCGAGGCCGAAATGCCCAAAAATTTCGTTACTGTCTCAACCTGGAATTTCTGTATGGGATTGACATATTTCAGTTGTTCATCGCCGGCGAGCGAAAAGAACATTTCGTCCTGCCAAGGAAAAACAGCTCTCGTCATAACGTGCGCGCCGCGCATAATCGCGACCCGCGACGCTTCCTTGATGAACGGCTCGGCGGCAACCTCGCCCGCGATAAGCACAAGGTCGTTTTTTTTCACTTTCAGGCTGTAGCCGGAAACGAGTTCGGCCAGTCTTTCGATACGAACGTCGGACATAATCACCTCTTTCCCCGAAAAGCCGGGCGGAAAAAACGAAATATAGCGCGCAAGCGCGGCAATGACAAACGGAATGGATATGGGGCGAAAATCACCATTCGATTCCGCATCCGCGCCTTGGCTTACGAATCGACGGTAAGCCCGAAATTCGAGCCCACGGCGAACAAGTCGAGTTCGTCGATAATTCCGTCGCGATTCGTATCGGCTTTTGCGGAATAGTTTTGGCCGCCGATTTGCACGCCGAACCTCGATTGAATCGCCGAAACGTCGAGGTCGTTGACAACTCCGTCCCCGTTAGCGTCGCCGGCTACGCGCCTTCCGGCAAGCGCAAGCGCAGCGCCGAAATCCACCCTGCCGTAACCGTAATATTCGTCGCGTCCGGCAAGCCCCATGTCTATCGAAGTTTCCTGCATCAGAGTGCGTACTTCGGTATTGGTCAAATCGGGATTGGCGCTCTTGATGAGCGCGGCAAGCCCGGCCACCATCGGAGACGACGCGCTCGTGCCCGTGAACGATTGCGCGCCGGCGCCGGTATAGGAGTTCAATCCTTTCGTCGTCAGAAGCGCTGTGCCCGGGGCAACGAGCTCGATTTCAGGTCCGAATTTCGAATAATCCGCCCACGATTCTTCGATGCGCGGCTGGTTGCCCGGCGGATAGCGGTCGGGGAAAATCGTCGTGGAACCTACCGCTATCGCTTCCGGAATCGCGGCCGGCCAGTCTATTTTGCCGCCGTGCGCGCCTGCGCCTTCGTTTCCGCCCGCGGCAACGATTATCAGCCCCGCGTTCCATGCCGCCTTTACGGCGTCGCTTTCCGCATTTCCGCCCGGCTCGCCGCCGAAGCTCATGTTCACTATGTGTGCGCCCATTTGAACGGCGTACGACAAAGCGGCGATTTCGGCGGAAAGGCTAATCGTAAAATCGGTGCCGACGCGAAGAATCATCAATCTCGCGCCACGCTCGCCCTGTATGCCTTTGCCGCCCGCGGCTCCCATAATTCCGACATTGTTTCCGCCGGCGGCTCCGGCGATGCCCGCCGTGCTCGTGCCGTGATAGGTCGTGGTCGGTTCGTCGTCGCGCGGAAGCCCGCGGTTAAGGTAAAAATCGTAACCGTACACGTCGTCTATAAAGCCGTTGCCGTCGTTGTCAATTTCGTCGTTCGGCACGTCGCCCGTGTTCACCCAAAACTGGGTTTGCAGGTCTTCGTGGAAAATGTCCACGCCGGTGTCGATAATCGCGATTATCACGGATTCGCTGCCCGTCGTCTTTTCCCACGCGTCCGGCGCCCCTACCAGCTCAAGATAATACTGCCGGTCCGGCGTAAGCACGGTCGGGTCGCGGCGGTTTAGGTAGCGCGGGTCGTTTGGATAGTATGCGCTTGGAGTCCTGACTTGGCTTGTCGTGCGTATTACGTTCGGCCAAACGTCCTTCACGAGCGGGTCGGCGGCAAGCGTTTCGTAAATTTTGGACATATCCACGCCCGGTTCGACTTTGACGACGGTCATTCCCCAGCCGAAAGGCCCGAAAAAACTGTCGGATACCCGGCTTACCCCGCGATATGGCTCAAGCGCGCTCGCCGAGCGCACGCCGCCGTTGAAACGCACGATGAACGAGCGGTCGTACACCTGATCGGTGGAAATGCCGTTTGGAAGACGCGTAATCTCTTCCGCAGGCGAGTACGCCGTCAATATAAAAAGCGCGGCGATTGCCGCGGTCAAAACCGGGAACATTCCAAAACGCATGAGCAACGACCTCGAATTAGCGATGATGACCATTCATTATACCCTGCAAATCCTGATGATAGAATGCAGACGGCCGCATTTTTGCGGCATAGAGGAGTTATGGAGTTTTCCACGCACACGCGCAGCGACGAGGTCGAAATCGAAAAAAAACTGCGGGAAGTTTTGCTCGGAAGCGACCCGATAGTGATTCAGTATATGGAATCCATAGCCAGCCAGCACGGAAAGCGGCTTCGCCCCAAGCTGGTGATGATTTTCGCGCGCATTTTCGGCGGCTACGACTATAAAAAAAGCATCGAAACCGCCTGCCTCAGCGAGCTGTTTCACACGGCCACGCTAATTCACGACGACGTTATCGACGTGGCGGAAGTCCGGCGCGGATACGTTACCCTCAGCAATCAATTCGGAAACGAAATAGCGGTCATCGTCGGCGACTACCTGCTGGCGATGGTGCTCGACAGGGTGTCCAAACTGAGGGATTTCAGCATGCTCGACATGTTCGTCGAAACGAGCAAAAAACTGGGCGTCGGCGTGCTCGTCGAAATATCTAACCGGAACAACTTCGAGCTGAGCGTCGAAAACTATCTGCGCGTTATCGAGCTTAAAACCGCGGTGCTTTTCGAGCTATGCACGCGCCTCGGAGCGCATCTCGGCGGTGCGGACGCCGCGGAAATTTCCCGCGCCGCCGCATACGGGAAAAACTTCGGCATGGCGTTTCAAATCGTGGACGACCTTCTCGATATAGCGGCGGACGAAAAGAAAACCGGCAAACCCGTATTCAACGACCTGAAGGAAGGGAGAATTACGCTGCCCTTGATTTATGCAATGTCGCTCGATTCGTCCGTAGAGCGCTTGCTAATAAAATGGCAGGCGGCGGGAGAGGCGATTCCGGCAAGCGACGGCGAGGCGACTGCCGGCGAAATTACCGCGGCGCCGCGCGAAGAACTGGAAGCGCGAAGTGAAAATGTAGCGATGGACGGCGCGGAAACCGTGGCGGGCGGGGATAGGGAAAAATTGACCGCCGCGCTAAGGGAAAGGCTGTTCGAACTAGGCAGCGTGGATTATTGCAGGCGCGTCGCGGAGGAATATCTTGCGAAGGCGAAAAATGCGCTCGCACCGGCCGCGCCGGAAACCGGAATACGAAAACCCGAGTCCGAAGCGCTTGCCGACCTGTCGCTCATCGAATCGGGGCTGTTTTCGCTGTTGTAGATAGCCAGCGGGTAGCCAATGCTCTCCTTTAAAGTGTCTCGACAATTGAACCGCCTCGTGTCCGCGGGGCGGTTCTCCTTCTTTTTCACGCTTGGTTGCTAACTGCTTAACTACTTCGTTTCACACACCTCCATTTTGGATTATTCAGCCGGGTCAATCCTCTGAATCAAGTATTTCCAAGTAGGTTGGTTACTTCCAGTAACTGGTCTATAGGAAATCACTGCAAACCAATCTCCGGTGATACTTTTAGCCAAATGCTGGATTGTTGTGCCTCCTCTTACTCCTATTTCCTTGAGCTCATAAAACGCGTATTCTTGGCGAAGTACGCCGTCTTCGAGCCGACTGAAGTATGCCGGGCTTTCGGATAGCGGTTCAAGGTCTCCAACTTGGTTGCGCGGGTACGTTGCACATGCGATACCGTTTTCTAGTGTAACCGTACTCCCTCCGGTCGTATTTTCGCCTATTTTAAAGTAATTGAATTTGCCTAGGTTGTAATGTCCTAGGTAAGTAGTCCACGGACTATCGCTACTGCCAGTTAAGCCTAGGTCCAGTATTCTGAAATGCAATTCGCCGAACTTTGCATAAAAAGGAGAAATGATTAAAAAACTACCTAGAGGATCAAACTCGCCGGTATCCAGCCTTTCTACTGTCCAATTACCCTCCGCCATTCTCCGCGCAATCCACGCAGCTGACGAATACCCTTCGGGACGTGGCGTAACGCTGTATACTAGCTCGCCCATAGGTGAAATGGTGGTTAATTGAAACGGATTGAACTCGGTTGAAGTAAACCCCGTATCTTCGATGCTCCATTCTCCATGGTCGTACCATAAGATTCTGTAGCCGGACGCGCCGGATTCAGGAACAACTATCGGGAATGCAACCAAGCCGGGCGAAACATACTGAGGCTTCCACATATCTCTTGGATTTTTGTCGGTATCGATTTTTTGCGCCGACCAAACGCCACCAGAACTTCGCTCCGCGACGTTTAACCTGTAATGCGTGCCTGATAAATCGCCATACTGAAGTATGAACACAAAAACCGGCTGGTTCAAGTGGTTCCACTCCAGCGCCTTGTATCCGCCAAGGTCGAAAGGAGTTCCGGGATAGATGTATAGAATCGGGTCGGGAAATTCGACGACAGTCTCTACGCGCCAATCTCCCGGCGCGTTCCGCCAAGCAACTACCAATCCGCCCGTCTCATTCCACGGAACCCTGCTGTCGCCGAATGCCACTAGCTGTCCGGTCACAGGGTCGGTCGATAGTCCAGATACCGAAAACCCGAGTGGCAATGTTACATCGGAGCCATCAAATTCCCTAATAAGCTCTCTCTCCCAGTACGACACACCCAGCTTCGCGGTCGCGGGATGTGACTCGAATCCCGCTTCGTCCAGTACTCTCACACTCGGATACATATACTCCTTATCGCCCTTCATAAACCGGACGGTTATGATACCCGGCTCGCCGCCCGGTTCGATTTCCGCCGCCTTTCCCGTGCTCGTCGTTTCCGGCGGCGATTCGTCGAGCGTCGAATAGTCGATTATCCCGTCCGCATCGAAGTCGAACCTGTACTCCGCAATTTGGCCTTCCGCGTCGAAGCTTTCCGTTGCGTCGAATGTTACGTAAATCGGTGCGGGGCCGTAATTTGGCGAAACGGTTAACTTTGCAATCGGCGCTTCGTCCACTTCGCCCGTCGCTGTGTTTACGGCAATGCCGTTCGATGGCGGGCCTTCCTGGCCGGACTCCGCGTCGTATGCTGCAGTGTAGTAAATCACTATTCCGTCGCCCGCGTCCTCGTCCGTGAACGAATATCTTACCGGGCGATTAGCGTCGGGTGCGGATGCGCCTTCGGGAAACGTCGATGCTCTCGGTATCGTTAGAGGAGACGACGGATTATCCGGATTCGGTATAAGCGAATACGAAGATTCGCCGAGCCGTTTTCTGTATACGCGATAGCCGTCAAGCCGTTCAAGATAGTGCTGAGCGATAGGCGTAACATCGGGTATTCCGATTTCCCCTCCGAAGTCGCCGTCGATGCGCGCCAGCCGCCAGTTTTCCGCCCCGCTACCATTGGCGGGCGGGCTTCCTGTCCCCGCGCCGCCGTCGTCATCCGGGTCGCCGATTGGACGTTTTCCGCCCGTCCATAGAACTTGCGGCGCGTATGAAACTTGCTTTTGATAATTCATCGCGATTGGCGTAATGTCGGGAATTCCCACTTCGCCGTTTTGGTCGTAATCGCCGATTAACCGCTCCGTCCAGGTAAGGACTACGCTCGCGGGCTGCTCTCCCGCTTGGGATGCCAGCCGCGCCGTAAAGTCGAATACCGCGTTCGTGCTCCCAACCGGCGCTTTATTTGCCGCGCGCGCAGGGTCGATGCCGAGCCGCTCGAACTCCGAAAGCAGCTTGGCATATAGCTCGGATTCAAGCGGGGTTTGCGGCGTAAATTCCCTCTGCGAAGAGGCTTGAGATTGACTAGCCGCGCTCGAAATTCCCGATGGAGCGGGCGCCGCCGCTTTGCTTCTTTTGCAGGAGGCAAGGAGAAAAACCATCGATACGATAATGATGAATAGAATTCCGCGAACGACCGACGGCCCGCATGTGTGCATATGCGGCGCATTCGAAAATGCGCTACCGGCCTTCCCATTTGTTCCCATAATCTCCGAACTCCTTAAATAAGGATAGCAAATTGTATCGCAATTCTGCCAATTCGGACTTGGGAATACCCGCCCAGTTGAAAATTACGAATCGCAATAAATTTGCCTTAAAGTCAATTTCCGCGCCGAGCACATTCCATTGACCCGCGGCATTTCCGGCGGTATAATCCACGTCCCGGTGCGCGCCGCGAGCGGCCAGCGGCGGGAGTGCGGAGGCGTAGCCAAGTGGTAAGGCGATGGTCTGCAAAACCATTATGCACCGGTTCGATTCCGGTCGCCTCCTTTTTGCGTTACCGGTTTTTCGGCGATTTTGTTCGCGCCAAACTCTTAGGCGCGCACCTTTCGACTCGAATGGGCGGTTAGCTCAGTGGCTAGAGCGCTTCGTTGACACCGAAGAGGTCGGTGGTTCGACTCCACTACCGCCCATTTTTTTCCTTTTTTCGCGACGCCTGCGCAGTCGCGCGGCGATTGGCCGGAAGTTTCCGGCACTGCCATCGCGCTGTCTTTGAATTCCGCATTCCAAACCCGTAAAAGCAAAATCGCTCCGCAGCGGCGGGCTTTTCGCTTAGTGCGTTCGAACTTCTTCCGGTATTTCCAAATCGTCCAGCCAGTAGGCGTCCTCGCGCGCCGGGCAGGCGAAAAACCTGTCGTGGTTTTCCGGATACTTGCTCTGGTGGAATCTCATGTAAATCATTCCGCCTTCCGCCGCCATTATTTCGATTTTGCTGAGCGCGTGGCTCATTACGAATCGCATCACTTTCGCGACGCCGCTCATATGGCGCTTCGCCTCGGAAAATACGCGGATGCCCTTTACGATTGGAACTTTGAACGCCATGTTTCCCGCAATCGGCCTGTTTTGGAATAGGTAATACGGCGTTACGCCGGAATATGACATCCGGTTCGCCAGCGTGCATAAAATTTCCGGGTCGTCGTTAATCCCGGCAAGGAGCGGGGTTTGATTGTGAACGCGGCAACCGGCGTTGCGAAGCCGCCAAATCGCTTCGATTGCGTCTTCGGTAAGTTCCCGCGGATGATTGAAATGCGCCATTATGTATATCTGGCAGTCGTTTTCATTTACCGTGCGGAAAAGTTCGTCGAGGTCCGGGTCGTCCGTGATTCTGAAAGGATTGAACGCCGGCATTTTCGTTCCGATGCGCAGCACTTTCACGTGCGGAATCGACATAATTTGATCGACGATTGTGCGCAGTTTTTTTGTGGAAAGCAAGAGCGGGTCGCCGCCCGTCAAAAGCACGTTGTCGATTTCGGGATGCGCCGAAATATATTCGATGCCCGGCGCCACGTCCCGGCGGGTTTCGTCGTTCCCGTGGATGAATAGCCGCTTGCGGAAGCAAAAGCGGCAGAAACTGCCGCATATGTCGTTGCATAAAAGCAGCGCCGTGTTCGAATATTTGTGTTCGCAGCCGGGAGCGACCGTAATGCTCGCCTCGTCGCTCGGGTCGAGAACACCGTCGTCAATAAGCTCTTCCTCGCTCGGAATCACGATTTTGCGGATAGGATCGTCCGGATCGTTCCAGTCGATCAACGAAAGATAATAGTCGTTTGCGCGAAAAGCATACTTGTCCTGCACCTCCGAAAGCACTTCGCGTTCCTCGCCCTGCACTTTCGGGACGGCGCATACGTCTTTGACGTATTTCACGCCTGTCAACGGATTGGCGCGCTCCCGTTCCTCCGCTTTGAAAAATTTGTCCATACCATACCTCCGTGTTCGAACGCCGCGGCTTAAGGATAAGCTTGCGCGATGACGGGGGAGGACCGCAGGCGAAGACCACACGGCAGCGAAAACGAATGAAAGGACAAACGCGAGTTAACGCCACCAATGTGTCCCGGCAAAATCGGTATTAGTCTCCGCCTAAGGGTATTCCCGCCGGTAAGCCGTTTGGCACTCTGAT
>JAANMV010001563.1_pt1 | contig 24736 bp, 19 predicted proteins | sample 7279661 | NCBI WGS metagenome assembly JAANMV01 (sample SAMN14094540, study PRJNA606508) | bioreactor metagenome | isolation source: A lab-scale SPAN reactor treating ammonium-rich wastewater day 121 | place: Ireland: Galway | collected 2017-05-16
GGCCGTGGTGGGGCACGTGGATCGAGCCTGGGGCAGCTCGTTCATCTGGGAAGGCGCGCAGCAGGTCGCCACCTTCGAGAGCGCGCTCACCCGCCTGTTGGCCGGGGAGCGGCTGGGCTACGCGGTGGAAGATTTCAACAACCGCTACGCCCAACTCTCCATCGAACTGACCGCGCGCATCCAAGCAATCCAAGAGCGCGAGGAGGTGCCGCCGGAGGAGCTGGCCGGTCTGTGGACGGCCAACAACGACGCCCGCAGCTACGTGATCCTGGGCGACCCGGCCGTGAAGCTGGCCGCGATTGGGGCGACTGCCCCTCGCATCCCATCCCCGGACAGGCCGCTCGCGCCCACGCCCCCGGAAACAAGGTTACCGGAGGCTGGCGATCGGGACATCGATTTTGCTTCCGGCGATCCACCCGCGGCCGAAAAAGAAGAGAAAGAGGATAATGAAGAGAAAGAGGACAATAAAGATGAAAAGATCGAGATCGCGGACAAAAAGAAGCGTAATGCCATCAAAAAGATTAATAGCATCATTCAGCTATTCGGAACCGATCCATCTCTCAAGAAAGCCTCCGACCAGCTCCAGCAGGCTATCAAGTCGATCCAATCCACCCTCAAGCAAAACTGACGCCCGGCCCGCCATGCACGGCTGATTCCCCCATGCCATCCTCTCCTGCTGACCTCGAATTTCAACTCTATCACCAGGGCGCTGACGAAGAAGGGCCTTTTTATGGGCTGCGGCTGAGCTTCCAACTCCCCGGCAGTGGGGAGAGGGAAGTTTTCAGCGCGCCCACACCCCTGCGCTTCGATGAAGATGCCCTGCGCGCACGCAAATTAGGCGATTATTCCCGCTATGGCGAGGAATTGGCCCGCCAACTCCTGGCCGATGGCGATGTGTGCAGCCGGTTCACCGCACATCTCAAAGTCGCCGCCTCCCACGCCCGCCCCGTCCATATCCGCCTCTTCCTGGATCCCAACGCCCTGCGTCTGCACGGCTTGCTGTGGGAAACGCTGCGCCTGGCAGATGCGGCCACGCCTCTGTTCAACGGCGAAAATATCCGCTTTTCGCGTTACCTCAGCAAGGGCGAAGGGGCCGCCGCCGCCAGCATGAAAGCGAAGCCGGCCGCGGCTGTTCGCGGCCTGGTGGCCGTGGCCGCGCCCAACGGGCTTGAGCGGCTGCGCCCGCCGCTGGCCCCTGTGGATGTGCTCAAGGAACTGCAAACCGCCCACGACGGTCTGGGCGACATCCCGGCTGACGACCTGGTCTCCGATGCTGCCGCAACCGGCCGGGTGAACCTGACCGCCATCGCCGCCCGCCTGCGCGCTGGCTACGACATCCTCTATCTGGTGGCGCATGGCTGGCTGCCTGCAGACGGCGAACCCCGGCTCTGCCTGGAGAAAGGGGATGGGACGCCGGATTGGGTGCGGGGCAGCGAACTGGCGACAACGATCATGAATCTTTCGCCCGATCATCGCCCGCAGTTGGTGGTGCTGGTCTCCTGCCAGAGCGCAGGCGCGGATGGCGAATGGTTGACGACGGATGAGGGCGCGCTGGCGGGGTTGGGGCCGCGGCTGGCCGCGGCCGGCGTCCCCGCGGTGATTGCCATGCAGGGCAACCTGAAGATGGCGACAGCCGCGATCTTCCTACCCGCCTTCTTTGCCGAGCTGCGCCGCGATGGCCAGGTGGAGCGGGCCATGGCCGTGGCGCGTAACGAGGCGCTGGACAAGGAGCGGCCCGATTGGTGGATGCCGGCCTTGTTCACGCGGCTGGTGGATGGCCGGGTGTGGACGCCGGGGCCGGCAGAAGCCGCAGCGACATTGCCCCGGCAGGATTTCGAACCCGAAACCATCTACATCCCCGCCGGCCCCTTCCTGATGGGCAGCCCGCGGGGCGAGGGCATCCCGAATGAAGAGACTGAGCCACACAGCGTAGATCTGCCCGCCTATCGCATCGGCAAGCGCCCGGTGACGAACAAGGAGTTCGCCGAGTTCCTGCGCCAGGAGAAACGCCCGGCGTCGATGAGCCTGTGCTGGGAAGGGGAGATACCGCCCGCGGGCCAGGAGGAGGCCCCAGTTACCGGCGTCTCCTGGGAGCTGGCCAAGGCTTATTGCGATTGGCTGAGCCGGGCGAACGGGCGGGGACGCGTTTACGATCTGCCGCACGAGGCGGAATGGGAAAAGGCCGCGCGCGGCCCCGATGGCCGCGCCTTCCCCTGGGGCGATGTGTGGCAGGCTGACGGGCCTGGTCAGCCCGGCTTCTACGGCTGCCTGGGCATGGCCGGCGGCGTGCGCGAGTGGACCCGCTCGCTGTGGGGCGTCAGCCGCAAGCAGATCGACCGCTCCTATCGTTATCCCTGGCAAAACGATGGCCGCCACGATCCGGAGGCCCTGCCCGTGGTGCGGCGCATCTACCGGGGCAGCGCCGCTGATGAAAACGAGATGGACATGCGCTGCGCCCGTCGCCGCAGCTCTGCGCCCGATCAAGCGGGCGACCCCGGCCGCCGGTTTGGCTTCCGGGTGGTGATGCGACTTGCCCAAAAGGAGGCAGATTGATGGCGCCGCTCACGCGTGAACAGCAGATGGCATTGAGGAAAAAGCAGGCCGAGGATCGGCCGCCCGCGCAGGATGACCCGCTGGATGCGATCAAGCAGCACTTGCAAGGGGGAGGCAAAATCTTGCCCATCGTCGGCAACAGCCTGGTGGACAATCTCATTTTTCCCCTCTCGGCCGAAGAGGGTAAAATCCCGCGGGTCGATGAGTTTCTGGCCGAGTTTTGGGCGGAAAAGGTCGGCTATCCCTTTGTGCAGCGCACCCGCATGGCCCACATCGCTCAGTTTGTGCTGATGCGCGGGGCCGCGCCCAGCATTGCCAAGAAGAGTTATGTCGACTTCCTCAAGGAATTACGGCTTGATATGAGTGAGACCATGGACGAGGAAGTTGAATTTGTGGCCGGATTGAGACGGAAAAGCGGCAGCCTTGCCTTCACCGACATCTGCGCCGAGTTGGACTTGACTTCGACAGCGGACAAAAATCCCCTGGACGCTCTGGCCGAGATGAATCTGCCCCTTTACATCACCACCAGTTATTATGATTTTCTGGAACGGGCTCTGCAACAGGCGGGCAAGAATCCGCTCACCCATATCTGCTTTTGGGATGGCCCGCCGCCGCCGGAAGCAGGCGAGCACGCCGCGGAGAGAGACTTCCGGCTGGGCGACCCCAAAACGCCAGGCTTTCGACCGATCGTCTATCATTTGCTCGGCCACGAGCGCTTCCCCGAGACCATGGTGCTGGCCGAGGATGACTTCCTCAAGTACCTGAAGAAGATTGCCGTGGATTCACCCAACTCGCAACGCCCCGTCATCCCCACCTATCTGCGCGATCAGATCGCCAACTCCGCTTTGGTGATGATGGGGCTGAATATCGCGGATTGGGATTTCCGCATGCTCTTTCACGGCGTGCTGCCCCTGGCCATCGAAAACAAGCCCCGCCATCCCTGTCTGGCCTTGCAACTGGATCCCAGCAAACAGAGGGAATTGGTCGAAGGAGCGGAGGGAGAGGAGGGGGACAAGGAACCCAGGAAACAGGCGGTGATCAAAGCCGCCTATGACTATCTCGATCAATATTTCAAACACGCCAATTTCAAGGTGGTGCTACAAGAACCGGGCGCGTTTGTGCAGGATCTGTGGCGCGTTTGGCAAGAGGTACAGAGAGAAAGCGTATGAATACCGATGTGCAGGACAGCGCATTCAACCCCTATCCTGGCCCCCGCCCCTTCCGCCGGCGGGACAAGGATATCTTTTTTGGCCGGGATGCCGAAAGCGCCGATCTGATGGCCCTGATCACGGGGCGGCGGCTTTCTCTGTTCTATGCCGCCTCGGGCGCGGGCAAGAGTTCGCTGATCCAGGCGAAGTTGATCCCACTGCTGGAGGATCGCGGCTTCGAGGTGCTGCCGGTGGGCCGCGTGAGCGGGCCGGCCCCTCGAAACAACGACGCGATCGAGAACATTTTCATCTACCATCTCAAAAAGCGCCTGGCTCCCCTGCGACCTGACGCGCCCGCGGCGCATCGCGCTGCATATCTGGGCGCCACTTTGAGCGAGTTTCTGCTCATGCTGGCCCTGATCGGCCAGGATGCCGAGGGCAACGCCCGCTTCGATTTTGTCAGCGGGGCAACGAACGCCGGGGACTCCTATGTTCTGCCCGAAGGCGGCGGCGGCGAGATCAAGCCGCGGCTACTCTTTCTCGACCAGTTCGAAGAGCTGTTCACCACGCATTTGCAGGCCTGGGAGCAGCGCGAACCATTCTTCCGCCAACTGCGCCAGGCCATGGACGATGATCCCCTGCTCTACGTGGTGCTGGTCATGCGCGAGGATTACATCGCCTATGCCGAGGATTACATCCATTTGCTGCCCGAATTGCACACCGCCCGTTATGGCATGAAGCCGATGGGCGAGAAAGCAGCGTCGGATGCGATCCAGTTGCCGGTGGCAGAGCGCCGCCCCTACGCGCCCGGCGTGGCTGCCGAACTGGTGAAAAACTTTCGGCTGGTGCAAACCAAGATGCCCGATGGCCGGATCGTCATGGAGGAGGGGCCGTATGTGGAGCCGGTGCAATTGCAGGTGGTGTGCAAGCAATTGTGGGAGACGATCCGCGGGGAGGCAAAGGCGCAGATCGATCGGGAGGATCTGGAGCGGGTGAGCAAGGGCAAAGACCTGAGCACATTCGTCGTGGAAGCGCTGAAGGGATTCTACAATGACAAGATCGCCGAAGTGCTGGCAGAGGCGGGGGAAAAGGTGGATGAAGCCGGCCTGCGGCGTTGGTTTGGCGATGAATTGATCACCGAAATGGGCACGCGCGATATCCTTTCGCAAGGGAGCGGGCAGACGCGCGGCCTATCCAACGAGGTCGTGCGCGTAATCGAGCGTACCGGCCTGATCCGGAGTGAGATCGGGGCCAGCGGCGCCCGCTATGAACTGACGCATGACCGCTTTATCGAGCCAATCCGGCAGGCGAACGAGGAGTGGCATCGCAGGCAGGTGCAGCAGGATCCCTTGCTGGCGAAGGCCGAGGCATGGGAACAGAGCCATGCCGACCCGGCCCGCCGCGATCCAGCCCTGCTCCTCTCCGGCAGCGCCCTGGCCGACGCCAGAGCCTATGTGGAGGCGCGGCGCGGCCAGATCTCGGAGGAATTGGGCGCGTTTGTGCAGGCCAGCCGCGATGTCGAAGTCAAGCGCAACGCCCGCAATGCCCGGCGCTTCCGCAACCTGAGCCTGGCGCTTGCCGTGGCAGTAATAATGATGGGTGTGCTGCTGGGATGGGCCCTGCGTTCTGCTCAGAACGCAAGCCAAGAGGCCGAGAACGCGCGCATTGCCCGCCGCCAGGCCGACAGCCAGCGCCTGGCCGGAGAAGCGGACCACGCCGTCGATCCGGACACGGCCCTGGCCCTGGCCCTGGCTGCCAACCGCATCACCACTCCTAACCCGCCGCCGGAAGCCGCCCTGACCAGCCTGGTGCGGGCGGTGTTCAACACCCGGGCGCGGCAAAAGTTGTTCACGGGCGCGGCCATCTACGCGGTGGCCCATCATCCTGCCACCGGCCGCGCCCTGCTGGGCGGCGCCGACGGCAGCCTGACTCTGTGGGATTTGGCCACGGGAGAGAAAACCAAGGATCTCACCGGCCATGCCGGCACGGTGTGGACGGCAGCGATCAGCGAGGATGGCAAGTACGCGCTCTCCGGCGACAGCGAGGGCAGGCTTTTTTATTGGGATCTGGACAAAGGGGAGCTGATCCACCAGTTGCCCGGCCATGTGGGGCCGGAGGATGGCCAGGCTGCCGGGGTGTGGAGCGCCCTTTTTGTGCCGGCCCCGCCCTCGGAGACCTCGGCGCAGCAGGGGGAGGCTCCGGCGCCTTCACAACAGGCCCTCTCCGCCGGCAGCGACGGTTTGCTGCGGCTGTGGGATCTGCAAACCGGCGAGGAGATCCGCCAGTTTCGCGGCCACCGCGACTGGGTGTACAGCCTGGCAGTCAGCCCGGACGGGAGCCGGGCGCTCTCCGGCTCGGAGGATGGCCAGGTGCTGCTCTGGGATTTGACCAGCCCTGGGTCTGAACCGGTTGAGCCGCTGGAGCATCCGGGCTGGGTGCGGGCCGTCGCCTTCAGCCCTGACGGCCGCCGCGCTCTTTCCGCTGGCGGCGGCCAGATCAAACTGTGGCAACTCGATGACGTGGTCAAAGAACCGCGCGCTTTTTCTGAGGAACAGGGAGACGTCTATTATGCCCTCAGCTTTGCGCCGGACGGTATCTCGTTCTACTCGGCCGGCCTGGCGCTGCGGCGCTGGAACGTGGAACGGGGAACCTCCACCACATTGGAGGGACACGCCGCCGCGGTGCGCGGGCTTTCCCTGCGCAGCGACGACCAGGGCCGGGCCTCCCTCCTGTCAGCCGGGTTGGACGGCGTGGCCATCCTCTGGGATCTGGCCACAGGGACGCTGCAACGGGCCTACCCGCTCGCCGCGGCTGACGAGGCCGTGGCCAGCGCATCAGGCACGCCCATCCCGCGGGACTGTACCGGCGGCGAGACCTATGGGCCGATTGCCGTGGGCGTGGAGGTGATCCTGGGCCAGCATGATGTGATGAACGGCGACGACAACTGGAACGCGGAGATGAACGTGTATGTGGGCCGCACTGCCAGGGTGGTCAGCCTGGACGGTACCGACGGCGAAAATTGTCTCAAGGTGCGCGTTGACATTGACGGGGGGCGGTGGGTGTGGCGCATCCGCAACTTACAGCTTGTCGACGCCGCTGGCGCTGCTCCGGCTGTCTTTGACGCCGCAACCTATCCTGTCACCCAGACCAGTTCACAACATCCCCATCTCCTCCTGGCCGCCAGCGGCGATTTTGTTACGCTCTGGGACGTGAACGTGGGCCAACTGCTGGCCCGCCAGCCCATTTCCCAGACCCTGGGAGGCCAAAAACCGGATTGTCTGCACCTGGAGTCGCCCCGCAGCGCCATCCTGCGGGACGACAAAGGTCGCATCGTGCGGGTTGATCTGCTCACAGGCGAGGGCAAACCGGCGGAAAGGGCGTCCTGTACGGCGGAATCAACCGGGACAAGCGCAGCGCCGGCCTGGACCCGCCCCACGGCGGCGACGGGCTTCAGCGCCGATGGGAAATGGGTTGCGGCAACCGACTCCCGCGGCGGGTGGCAGGCCTGGCTGGTGGAGGATCCGGATGCCGCCCCGGAGGTGGAAGTCAGGCGGGAAGGGCTGCCCCTGAGCAGCGTCGCGCCGGGGCCGGGAGACTTTGGCCTGGTGGCCGGGACCTTTGAGGGGCAGGTGTTGCTGTGGCAAAACCCGCAGGATGCTCCGACGATTCTGTGGCAGACGACAGGGGTGACGGAAACACATGGCCCGGTCTACGACATCGCCGTGAATGACAACCGCACCCGCGCCCTCTCGGCCCACGCCGACGGCAGCCTGCTGCTGTGGGATCTGAACGAGCGCCGCCTGCTTGCCGAGGCCAAAGCCCCGCAGACACAGGCGCAGACCGCGCCAACTCCCACGCCGGAGCCAACTCAGTCCGCGCAGCAGCAGACCGCGCCAACTCCCACGCCGGAGCCAACTCAGTCCGCGCAGCCGCAGACCGCGCCCACAGAAACTCCGCCGGCAACGGCTGGGGCTGACAAAACAACCGAAGCATCCACCACTGCCCCGCCCTCGACCACCCCGACTGTTGCCCCCATCGTCAGTGTGGCCGTGAACGCCGCCGGCGACCTGGCCTTGAGCGGCAGCCTGGATGGCAGCCTGCATCTGTGGGAAGTTAACGCTGACGGACTACGCCCGTTGGCGGTACTGCTCACGGTGGATGGCAAACCGGTGGATGGCCAACCGGTCTGGGATGTGGCGCTGAGCCAGGATGGCAGCCGCGGCCTTTCCGCCCACCAGAACGGGGCTTTGGTGGTGTGGGATATTCGCAATCGCAAAGAGTACGGGCGGCTTGCAACGGGAGACAGGCCCATCTATGCTGTGCGCTTCGATCCGTTGGACATTATGGCTATCTCTGGGGAGGATCAGGGCAGGATTACTATTTGGGACCCACGCACTGGAAAGCCCATGTTCAGCTTTGATCAGCCGGGAGGCGCTGTGGCTGCACTTGCCCTCAACTCTAACGACACGGGACTGCTCACAAGCGATGGTGCAACCCTCTATCGCTGGCAACTCCTTCCCAGACCGCCAGCAGAACTGGCCGACGATCCTCCCGTCCGGTATGTTCTGCGACTGCCCTGCAGCGACTGGCGAGAGCGGTACACCCTGGACGAAGCACTCTGGCCCGACTGCCTGGAAGAGGGGAGTCAGGTTGCATCCGCGCCTGGCCCGACGCCCACCCCTGCGCCGGTTCGTACGCTCGAACCCAAACCGGCGGTCATGGGCGCCAATCCCGGTTTTATTGCCCCCCGCACGCGCGAGCGCTGGCGGTTTGAGATCACCCGTTCCCAGTTCCTGATCTTCACGGCCCAGGCCGCGCGGCCGGCCAGCGGCATCTCCGACCAGGCGCAGCGGATCGAGCGGGACAAGCTCGATACCTACCTGCGTCTGTTCGATGCAGATGGCAACGAGAAAGCGAGCAACGACGATATCGTCAAAGGCGCCAACACCGACGCGCAGCTGCTCCTGCGGCTGGAGCGAGGCCGCCACGAGTTGGAAGTCAGCGGCTGGGATGATCTCACCAGCGGCGCCTACACCCTGACTGTCGCCACGGTGGACAGCATTCTGCCTGGGGAGACGGTGACTCCGACCCTGGCCGCGGGCGAACGCGGCTATCGGCGGTTCGTGGGCGAGGCGGGATCGATGGTGGACATCACCTTGCGATCCGATGCGTTCGATACCTATCTGGAACTGCGCGATGGCGACGGCAAAATCCTTGTCGAAAATGATGACTTCGAGGGCAATCGCAATGCTCGCATCGCCAATTTCATGCTGCCTGGGTCTGGCGACTATCTGGTGGTGGCTCGCGGCTTCAGCAGCGAGGGCGCCGGCGAGTATCAACTGACATTGCAAAAAAGACCTGTGAGAAACCTGCCCACAACACGGTTCATCCCCGCCGATTCAACAGAGTCCACCTGGTCGTTCCGCGCCCAGGCCGGGGAGTTCGTGCGCATCACCAGCGAGGGCCGGGAAACACCGGCGATCTCGCTGCGCGCGTCCTCTGGCGAGGAGGTGGCGGGGCTGAATCTGTCCACCGCGGCGGAAGGCGCGCACTTCCTGGCCCGTCTGCCCCAGGCCGGCACCTATCTGGTGGTGGTCACAGCCAGCAGTGCAGACTATCGCCTGCGACGGGACATGCTGACGCCGCGGCCATTGCCACCGGATGGCGTGGATGAGGCTGAGAGTTTCGCTGCGGCGCCCCTGTGGGCTTGTAGCCCGGAGATATGCGGCGGGTTCCGCACCTTCACCTTGCAGGCCGGCCTGGCCGGCGTCCAGCCTGCCATGCAGGTCTGGGGACCGGAGGGCGCGCTGGTGGCGACGGCTGCGCCATCCGGGGAAAGCCGCGCCGCCATCCCTCTGCTGGCTCTGAGCCAGACGGGGGTCTCTCATATCCTGCTGGCCTCCGACGTGCCCACCGCAACGTACAGCCTGACGATGGGTGCGCCAGCGCGGCGTCCGATTGATCCCAACAGCGCTGTTCCCATCGAAGAAGAGACCACCGCCGGCATCCTGTGGACCTTCCGCGGCGAGGCGGGCCAGCGAGTGCGCATCGAGATGCGCAAGGCCAGCGGCAGCGAGCTGGACAGTTTCCTGGAACTCTACGGCCCTGACGGCCAGATGGTAGCGCAAGACGACGATAGTCTCGGCGACCGCAACTCGCTGATCGAGTACGATGTGGAAGAAGGTGGGGAATACACCATCCTGCCGCGCGGCTACGACGGCCAGCAGGGGCGGTACACGTTGCTTGTGCGGTGGTTGCCATGACCTTATGCCAACACACCTCATGCCCCCCGCCGATCTCGAACTCATCCTCTGGCGCCAGGGCGGCGATGCCACCGCCCCCGCCTACGCCTCCTGGGTGATGGCAGGCAGCCCGCGCCGGGCCGGCGACCGCAGGAGATTCGATGCAGCGAGGTAACAAGGGCAGAGAACGAGACGATCTGATTTGTTGCAGTCATTTGCCATTCGTGGCATTCCGCAGGCATGGAATTCAGCCGTCCGCGCGCAATCGTCGGCGCTGAGCCTGTGTTTGCCACCGACCTGCTGCTGGCCGGCGCTGTGGACGCAGAAGACGTGCGCCCCTTGCTCGATGTGGGCGCCGATCCGGCGGCTGGCCCTTATCGCCGCGAGAGCGCCGGCGCCCACGGGGAGATGCTGTTCCTTGCCCCTAGCAGCCTGTCGAAGAACCCGCCTTTTGCTTTCTCTGGGACACGGATCCGGGCGGATCGACACGGATTGGTCCTGCAAAGGCTCTCGAAGTCATCAGTGTCCAGGAAGGCGCTGACCGGCCCAAACGTTACACCATGAGGCAAGGCGATGAAGCGCACCTCAAGTCTCGGCGCTGGGGGAAAGACGGCAGAGACTTTCTGCCAACGCGCAATCCACCGCACCTGCTCGAGGAGACGCGGGTTGAGATCGACAACGGTCATTCAGAATACCTCCAAGTTGTGCAGGTTCAGACGACGCAATCCAGCAAGGGGATTCTAGCCTCAGTCGGCCTCGCTGTCAATCGTTACAACCCATCATCCACCACCCGCGCAAAAGCCGGCTGGCGGCGTGCGCGGAAGGCAGGCATGGCCGCGCGCGCTTCAGGGGAGTGCAGGCGCCCCCGCGGCTTCTTAATCCAGACGCTTTCTGCCCGGTCTGGGCCCACGGGCATGGATCAAGACAACCTGGCGCCGCCGGCAACTCATCGCCAGGGACGACGACGCCCGCACCCGCTTTTCCGGTCATTAGCCAAGGGGTCTTTCCGTCGCCCCCTCTGGCGAACGATGTTCGGTGAAAGAGCCGATATTTTTTTGTTTATTCTGTATTTCTGTTATACTAGCGAATATCCATTGACACAAGGAGATGCATCATGATAAAATCTTCATCAGAAATTCAGCTCGACCCGGCCGACCGCATGATCCTGGAACTGTTGCAACAGGATGGCCGGTTGAGCAACGTCGAGGTGGCGCGGCGGGTGAATCTATCCCCCCCGGCCACCCACGCCCGCATCAAACGGCTCGAAGAGGAGGGCTATCTCAAGCGCTACACCGCCATCCTGGACCGGGAAAAAGCCGGATTCGATCTATTGTGCTTCATCAGTGTGGCGCTGCAATTGCATCAAATGCAGCAAGTACAACGTTTTCGCGAGATCGTGCGCGAAATGCCTGAGGTTTTGGAGTGTTATCACGTCACCGGCGAATATGACTACCTGCTGAAAGTGGCGCTGCACAACCGCAAAGACCTGGAGCGTTTCGTAGTCGATCACCTGACGCCAATGCCCGGCGTGGCCCGCATCCACACCAGCCTGGTGCTGACAGAAGTCAAAACCACCACCGCCCTGCCCATGCGCTGACACCGATCACTGAACACTGAATACTGAATACTGAATACTGAATACTGAATACTGAATACTGAATACTGAATACTGAATACTGAACACTGAACACTGAACACTGAACACTGAACACTGAACACTGAATACTGCCCTCAGGAGGCCAGTATGTCTGCTCGCAAAAAACTCACCATCAACGATTTGTTCGCCAAAGTCGCAGCCGGCCAGCCCATCACCTGGCTGACCTGCTACGATTATCCCACCGCCTATCTGCAAGAACAGGCCGGGGTCGATATGATCCTGGTGGGCGACAGCCTGGGCATGACCATGCTCGGCTACGACAGCACCCTGCCGGTGACGATGGACGACATGGTGCGGCACACCGCCGCGGTGCGCCGCGGCGCGCCCACCGCCTGGGTGATCGGCGATATGCCCTACATGAGCTACCAGCCCAGCGTAGAAACCGCCATCCGCAGCGCCGGCCGGCTGATGGCCGAGACCGGCTGCGACTCGGTCAAGCTGGAAGGGGGCGCGGAGATGGCCGACCGCATCGCCGGCATCGTCAGCGCCGGCATCCCCGTCATGGGGCACCTGGGCTTGACCCCGCAAAGCGCCAGCGCCCTGGGCGGATTCCGCTTGCAGGGCAAGGGCGCGGCCCAGGCCAAAAAGATCGTCGATGACGCCAAAGCCCTGGAAGAGGCCGGCGCCTATTGCATCCTGCTGGAACTGGTGCCCGATCGCGTCTGCCAATTGATCACCGAGCGGGCGCAGCACTGCATCATCATGAGCCTGGGCTCCGGCCCGCACGCCCACGGCCAATTGCTGATCTACCATGACGCCTTCGGCCTCTACCCCCGCTTCAAGCCGCGCATGGCCAAAGTCTTTGCCGACGCCGGCCAGGTCATCCGCCAGGGGCTGGATCAGTATGTGGCGGAAGTGACCGCCAAAACCTTCCCCGCGCCCGAAAACTACTTCGGCATGCCCGATGCCCAATACGACGAACTGATCAGGCTGCTCGCAGAATGAGCGGCGGATCCGCCCATCTTCCGGAGGAACCGACCATGACCGACCTACGCCACCGCCTGCTGATCCCATCCACCCGCCTGGATGCCATCAACGCCCTTTTGCTCGATCCCGATATGCGCGTGATCGATGATTTTCTGGCCGTGGTCGCCCGCTACGGCTCGCCGGAGGAGATCAACCGCAAGGCAGCGACGGCCCGGCAATTGCCTGCCCTGCTCGATCGCGTGGCCCAGCTCCGGCCCGACTATGTGGCCGACCTGCGCTGGCTGGAAGAGCAGCGCGATCAGGGCGCGTTCATCAGCGTGGCCGATTACCGCCGCGCGGTGCTGGGCCCCGCCGCCGCTGCCACGACTTTTGCCGACGAATTCGCGGTGACGCTGGAGGTCAGCGCCGCCCAATACTTCCCCTGGATCATCGCCTGCGCCCGCAAAGCGATCGACGAGCGCAGCCTGATGCCGGGCCGCTGGATCAAAGTGCGGCGGATGAAGGAACAGGAAGCGGATGGCGACCTGCCCGCCATCGCCGCGGCCATGCAGATCATCGGCGCCAGTTATGTCGAGACCCTGGACACCAAAGGCAGCGACGGCGCCAACGTCCATCTCGGCGGCCCCGACACGATCACCGGCTATTTCGGGGGCGTGGGCCAGCCCAACGACTACGCCCTGAAGTGGCTGGACGAATACCTCTACTACTACACGAATTACGGCGTCACGCAGGTGCTGAACCTCAACCCCGGCACCGTGCTGCTCGGCTATCTGCTGCACCGCCTGGGCGTGGACATCGAATTCAAGATCTCGGTGTTCATGGGCAACGACAACCCCTACGCCGCCCTGTGGACTCTGCTGGGCGCCAAACTCTTCGCCCGCGAAGATGGCGCCTCCCCTCTGATCGGCTTCAACTGGAGCAACTCGGTCAACAACGAGAGCATGGAGATCACGGCGCAATTCCGCCAGGCCCTGGGCTTCAGCGAGATCGTGCGGTTCGAGCACCACATCACCGAAGCGTACAAAAGCATCGTGCGCCAGCCCTACAGCCGCCGGCAGGAATTGCTCGATCTGGCCCGCCACGTGCCCAACATCTCGGCCAAACATGAGGGCGGCGACCCGGAAGTCGAGATCACCCGCGACCATCCCTCCGACATCCTCGATTACTTCCGCGCCCGCGAGGAGGTCGTGGCCAGCGGCGATTGGGATCGGCTGACGCTGAATTTCCTGGACAAATACGACGCGGCCAACGCCACGGCCCGCGCCCTCACCGAGCGGGGGCTTGCCTTCGTGGCCGCGCAACGCCTGCACGAATAACGAATAACGTAAAACGTAAAACGTAATGCGTGCCGCGCGTGCTGCGTTTTACGCTTTACGTTTTACGCATTACGTTTTACGCATTACAGCGCGGCCCTGACCAGGCTGGGCAGAAAGAGTTGGTGACTCTGGGCGATCTCCTGGTCGCTGTACGCGCCGGGGAGGCCGCCGCTGGCCAGGCGCGGCTGACCGGCGCGGTCGGCAGGGACTGCATTCGCCAACTCGCCCGCCGGAACCGCCGGCGTGAAAGCATCCCAGGCAGGGAAGGGAGGCAGGGGAAAGGTGAGCGCGCCCGCCAGGCTGCCCGGCGTGGGCCGGAAATCCCCGTTGGCCGGGTCGATCAGGCTGGGCTGCGCCTGATTGATGCTGTTGTCGGCCAGCAGTTGCGCCTGGTTGCAGGTGGGATGGCCGGGCCGGCAGCCTTCGCTCTCATCCTCGATGCCCAGGGGCAGATCCGCCGGGCCATTCCAGATCAGATTGCCCCGGATCTGCAAGTTGTCGTCGGTGCGGCTGGGGCTGGGGATGCCCGCGCCCGCCGCGGGTGTGCGCGGGCCGTAGATGGCGAAATGCTGCCACTCGCTGCGGAAACCAGCGGGATTGTAGAGTAAGTTGTTGTAGACAAAAACGTTGCGATTGGGAATCGGCTCCTCCCGCCCCACCGTTGTCGGCCCCCAGCCGCCCAGATTACGGTTGGCGGCGCAGCGGGCCGTATCGCCGTCGCACCCCCGCAGCCCGAAGACGAACTCCAGGCCGTGGCTGCGGCTGCCCACCCGGTAAAGGGTGTTGTAGGCCAGCAGGATGTCGTAACCGCCATTGACGCCAAAGCCTGCGCCCTCGGTGTCGTGCACCACATTGTTGACGAACTTGATGGCGTAGGCCTCGTAATGCAGCCAGGGCGAGGTCATGAACTCGAAGCCGGTGCCCTGGCCGGCGCTAAAGCCCCCGGTGCCGCAGTCGTAGATCTCGTTCCCGGCCACCGTGAAGTACGCCGAGCCCCCCTTCAGATAGATGCACCAGTCCTCGGCGTCGTGGATGCGGTTGTCGAGGATGTGGCCATACTGCACGGCCACGAAATCGATGGCGTTTTCGTGGCTGCCGCCGATATCGCTGTCCTCGATGTAGACGTACTGCGACTGGTTGATCTTGACCGTTTCATGGGCCTGATGATCGCCGCTCCACAGGGTGCTCTGCCGGATGAGAAGATGGCGGCACTGCTCGCAGTGAAAGACATCCCCCGCGTTCTCCAGGCGCAGCCCCAGCAGATAGAGATAGTCCACGTCGAAGACGTTGAGATTGCCCAGCAGCCGGGCCGCGCCCGGCCCATCCGCGCTGGCCAGGAGGATGGGAAATTCGTACGTCCCGTGGCGATCCTCCCAATAGTGGGGGAAGGTTCCCTCCGCATACTCGCCGGCCGCCAGTTGGATGCGGTAGCCGCTGCCTTGCAGGGGCTGGCCCTGGGGGATGCGGCCCCAGGCGGCGTTGATCGTGGCCAGCGCCTGATCCCGGCTGGCCCCGCTGCGGCTGTCATCGCCGTGCAGCGGATCCACCCACAGATCGGTCAGCAGCGGGTCACCGATGGGATAGGCCTCCTGGCCGGGCTGGGCGGCAGGGGGAGGCGGCGAGACCGCGGCCGGCGCCGCGGTCGGGCCAGCCTGGGCGCAGCCGATCAGCGCCAGCCACAGCCAGAGGGACGCCAGCCCGGCCCACACCCCTCGCCGGGCCGGTTTTGCAGCCCGACGAGGGGCGATCGGTGTGGCCGCGATCATACCGGGGCCAGCGTGCCGGCGAAGATCAGCCAGGCCAACACCGTCTTGGCCGACAGGCTGAGGATGATGTAGACCCGCTCGCCGAAGAGGTAATCCTGCCAGCGGCCCACTTTCTTGTACTGCAAGATCATGTTCAGGGCGAAGATGTTGAAGAACACGAACAGCGTGGGGATGATGGCATAGACAAACGCCGGCGGCTTGGCATCGCCCGACCCGATCGCGCCCAGGAAATAGAGCAGGATCACCACCCAGGGGATGATGCCGGCAAAACAACCGTAGATGAACGCGGTCCAGTCGGTGCGCCCCGTGTGCTGGTTGTGCAGTTCCATCATGATCCCGAACAGATTCATGGTGGCGTTGATGCTGAAGATGAGGATGATGGCGCCCAAATCCCACAGCCCGGTCAGCATACCGATCAGCACGATCATCAGGGAAGAGCTGAGCGCGTACTCATAGAAGCGGATCGGATTCATGCCCTTTCTCAGGTTGGCCACGTAGCGCTCATAGCCCACGGTGGACAGATAAAAATGCGCCACCGCCGAGATGAGTAGAAAGGCTGCCACTGCCGGCCCAAAACGCAGGTTGTAGACCAGTTCCGGGTTCGGTGAGAGCGAGCGGGTGGCCAGATCGAAGTTGAGATAATTGGTGAAGATCGGGTAGGTCGTGTCATTGCTGACGAGGATCATGAAGATGCCCTGGATCAGATGCAGGAATCCCATGATCAGATTGAAACGGCGCAGGCCTGCAAATTTGCTTTCCATTTCAGCAGCTTTGAGCGCAGCCGCTTTCTTGGCGGTTCTGGTGGACATGACGTTGTCTCCTGGGAGGGGAAAGTGGGGATGGATGGATGGATTCACCTGCCGGCCGGGCGCTATGCCGCCACAGCCGCGCCTTTATTTTCCTCTTTTTCGGCAGGATTGCAAGGTTTGAGCTGTGTGCAGGGGCATTGGCAAAGCTGCGTTCTGGTCGTATACTATCTCTGGGCGCGGGCCGGTTCCAGCGCTGCCCCCGGCAGCCCGCTCCACCGCTCGCCCCATTCCGCCATGCGCCTCGGTTTCCCTGTCAAAATCCTGGCCCGGCCCGGCCTACGCAGCCACGACAGCCGGCGCTGGCAGAGCAAGCCCCATCTCTCTGTCAGCCTGGCCTATCTGCGCGACTTGTTCTTGCATCTCGGCAGCCAGGATATCCACATGTACCGGCTCAGTGACCGCCTGGCGCCCTATCTCACCCACCCGGGCCTGCCCCACTTCCACCGCCAGATCGAAGAGTGCGCCGCCGAACTGGCCGCGCTCGGCCAACTGGCCCAGGCCCTCGACCTGCGTCTCAGCCTCCACGCGCCGGCCTCGGTGCTGCTGAACGCCCTCGACCCCGCCCGCCAAACCCGCAGCCAGATCGAACTGGAAGCCTTCACGCACCTCTTCGAGGCCATGGGCCTCGGCCCAGACGCGGCGATCATCATCCATGTGGGCGGCCACTACCAGCGCCAGCCAGAGCAAGCCCTGGCCCAATTCATCGCCGGCTGCGACCGCCTGCCCCCCGCCGTGCGCGATCGCATCGCCCTGGAGCATGACGACCACCGCTTCAGCGTCGCCGATTGCCTGTGGCTGCACGAACGCACCGGCCTCCGCCTCATCTTCGACCTCCTCCATCACCAACTATACAACCCCAGCCGCCTGCCCCCGGCCCAGGCCCTGGCCGCCTGCCTGGCCACCTGGCCCCCTGAGCAAACGCCCAAAATCCACCTCAGCACCCCCGCCACCGAGCTGGTGCGCGATGGCCGCGGCGGCCCCCATCCCCCCCGCCTCAATCGCCACAGCCACTTCCTCAACCCCTTTCCCCTGATCGATTTCCTCCGTTCCCTCCCCCGCCTGCGCCCCTTCGACGCCATGATCGAAGCCAAAGCCTGCGATCTGGCCCTGCTGCAATTCCGCCGCCATCTCGCCGCCTTCGCGCCCGATCTGGCGCAAAGGTTCCAAGTGCGGTGAGCTTGACCCGCACCCTACCACTGAATAGAATGATGACATTGCCCCTACCCGCTGCCTGCGCATGAGCACTCCCACCGTTGCCGAGTTAAACGAACGATACGCAGACTATATCGCTGCGTGGCGGCAGCGTGAGCGCGAGCACCAACAGCGCATCCAGGCGCGGGCGCAATCAGCTTTGAGCGTCGTGGGCGCCTGTGTGCAGACGCTCGCCGACTCCTTCGCTGTGCGCCGGGTGTGGTTGTTTGGCTCGCTGCTGCATCCTGCCGACGCCCGCCACGACACCGACATCGACCTGGCTGTAGAAGGATTGGATAGCGCCCTCTATTTCAAGGCGCTGCACGCCCTCTACACCCAGCTTCCTGAAGGCATCGACCTCGATCTTATTACGATCGAGACCGCCCAACCTTCGCTGCGCCAACACATCCTGGCAACGGGAGCGCTTTTGTATGAACATAACTAGACTCCCTGGCATGATCACAGATATTCAACTGGGAAAGCGCAGCCTCGATGTGATTGCCCAGCATCAAGCTGAAGTGCTCGGCGCTGAGGAGGGAGAGCCGCTATTTTTCCTTACCAGCGCCGGCGCTGTGGTTGTTCACGACTTCTACAACACGATTGAGAAAACCTTTTGCCAGATTGCGGAAGAGATTGATGGTGGTCTGCCGCAGGGCGATGCCTGGTATCAGCGGTTGCTGCAACGCATGACTGTGGCCATTCCGGCCTATCGACCCGCGGTGATCGATCAAACGCTGGCAGGACGCCTGGGCGAATATCTACGTTTTCGCCATCTTTTTCGCCATATTTATGGTTTCGAATTGGATTGGGCGCGCATTCGCCCTCTTTTGGTTGATCTCCCCGCTGTGCTCGCCGAATTCATCCGCCAGATCGACGATTTCGTGCGCTATTTGCAGAGCATCCAGCACGATTGACCCGGAAGTCCTGCCCATGCAACTCACACCCCACCGCTCCACCTACCGCCATGCCCATCCCGACGACGCCTGGACGCCGGTGCTCGTGGCCGTGGTCACCAACGAGAGCGACCTGAACCGGGCGCGGGCAGAACACTGGTATCGCATCCCGGTCAAGCGCGCCCCCCGCCAGATCGCCGCCGAATACCTCGCCCTCTATCAGACCGCAGCCTTCGGGGCCACGGGCCAGCGCATCCACTACTACGCGCCCATCCTCAGCTACCACCTCCTCACCCGCGCCGATCTCCTGCCCGATCAGCCGGATCACCCCCGCGCCGCCGACCAGTATTTCAAGCTGGAACTGGGCGATCTCCAGACCCTCGATCCCCCCATCACCAACACCCGCCATCCCCGCCTCACCTTCCTCTACACCACCCTCGACCGCTTGCAGCAGGCCGCGGATATCAGCGACCTGTGGCTGCGCGAGGCCGCCCGGCAAAAACTCTACGCCATCATCCGCGAGCGGGGCCTGGCCGTGGAATGCTGGTATCCGGTGGAGATGGGCGACCGCCCCGAAGCGGACCTCGCTCTCCTCGGCCCGCAGGGCCGCCTCACCCTCTACATCGACGAGCCGAACTGGGACGACCTGGACGAACCGGGCGCAGATTACCGCGCCGAGCAGCATCTCGACGCCCTCGACCTCTTGCGCGACCCGGTCGCCGCCCTCGACCGCCTGCTGGCCGCCCTCTCCGCCCCCGGTCATTAAGCCCTGGCTGGCTCAGACAAGCTCCCCGGCCACGATCGCGGCCAGCGCCGCGTGCTCCTCCTCGCACTCTGGGCAAATGCGCAGATGGTGGGCCAGCTCCGGCAACAGCCGCGCCACATCCTCCCCGCGGCCTTCCAGATCCACATAATAATCCAGCAAAGTCGCGGCTTCCTCGCAAGTCAGCTCCCGCTCGGCAGTGATGGCGAGCATGCCTAGCAACTTGCGCAGCAGGGGTCTATTGTCCGGCGCTACCGAACCTCGGAGAACATTCATCGCAGTCATGAGACGTTTTACAGGTGAGGATTCTTACCACTTGCTAAAGGGCGGAGAAGTTCACGCGGCGAACGCCGCCAGCGCCTCTTCGGGGGTGAGGCCCCGCTCCAGCAGCCGGGCCTTCAAACGCTTGCGCGCATCGTGGATCAGCTTGTACAGGGCATTGGGGTTCGTGCCCATCTGCGCGGCCAGCACCTCGGCCGGCGCGCCCAGCACCAGCCGGGCATACAGGGCCTGGCGCTGCCGGTCGGTCAATTCCGTAGCCATCACCTCCATCACCAAATCGATCACCGCCTGCTGCACGGCCCGCGCCTCGGGGCTGGCATCGGGCTGCACCATGAACTGCGGCTCGAACGCGCCATCCTGCGTCAGCTCATCCAGCGAACGGTCGCGCCAGCGCAGCCGCCGCAGCTCCCCCAACGCCTGATGCACGGCGATCTTGGCGGCCCAGGTGGTGAATTTACTCCGCCCCTCGAACTGATCCTGCTTTGCCAGGACGATCAGCACACTCTCCTGGGCAAAATCCCCCGCCATCTGCGCGATCTCCTCATTTTGCCAGCTGTTCAGATCGCTGCGCCCGCGCAGATAGAAAAAGAGCCGGCGCTCCAACCAGCGCAGCAGATCCTGGATCGCAGCATCCTGGGCGGGGCCGGCGGCCTGCAAATCGGCCAGCCATTGTTCATTGGTGCGTTCGTGCGTCATCAGCGAGGCGTCGTGGGGGGATGAAGGGCAGGGGGGGCATTATACGACACGGCAGGGAAATGATCCAAAGGGTGGGCCGCTGGGCCGCAGCGAGCAGGAGACAAGGCTCCGGTAAGCAAAAAATATAGTTATTTGTAAAATGTCACTTGACAAAAAAGGTATATTTTTGGTAACTGTTCAACCGTAAAAGGTTTCAGAAGCCTTTCGGGGTTATTCCTCCCTCCCCTGCTCCGGGAAGACCACATCCTCACGGCCGGCCAGCTTCTCCTGGATGCGTTCGAGCACGATCTCCAGATGCTGCGGCTTGTGTACAAAATCCAGGTCTTGCGAGGGGATGGTCAGCACCGGGCACAGATCGAACGCGGCCAGCCATTCCTCGTAGAAACGCTCCAGCAGGTGCAGATATTCCGGCGTGATCCCCCCTTCGATGGCCCGCCCCCGCCGCCGGATGCGTGTCAGCAGCGCCGGCGCCGGCGCCTTCAGATAGAGCAGCAGGTCGGGCCGGGGCAGGCCGGCCACGATCAGCTCGTACACCGCCCGGTAGGCCGCGTAATCCCGCTCATTCAGGTTGCCCAAATGGTGCAGGGCGCGGGCAAAGATGTGCGCGTCCTCGTAGATGCTGCGATCGGCAATCGCCGACCCCGCGCCCGCGGCCAGCGCCAGATGCTGCTGCGCCCGATGACCGAGAAAGAAGACTTGCAAGTGGAAAGCCCACTGCCGCATATCGCCGTAAAAATCGGCCAGATAAGGATTGTCGCTGACCGACTCGAAACTGACGCGCCAGCCCAGCCGGGCGCCGATCCGTTCGGTCAGCGAAGTCTTGCCCGCGCCGATGTTGCCGGCCACGAGCACAAGGCGTTTGCTCATCATCTGCCTCCGAGGGATTGCTGAGATTGCACCCGCCAGCGTATCATACCTTCCTTCCCAGCGCCACCGGCGGCCCCCTGCATCTTTCCCGCCCCCCTTCCGCCCTTGCAGAACGATCCCGCCATGACACCGCCCCTGATCCTCACCGCAGCCGTCGTAGGTTCGCGGCCCATGCGCGACCAGCACCCCGGCGTGCCCTACACCCCCGCCGAGATCGCGAACGCGGCCATTGCCTGCTATCACGCCGGCGCGGCCATCGCCCACATCCACGTGCGCGACCCGGCCAGCGGCCGCCCCTCCTCCCGCCTGGACTATTTCGCCGAGGTGTTGGAGCGCATCCGCGCGGCCGGGGAGATGCTCGTCAACCTCACCACCAGCGGCCTCGACATCACCACCGGCGATCTCACCGCCCGCCGCCTGGAAGTGGTGGGATTGCGGCCCGACCTCTGCTCGCTCGATGTCGGCTCCCTCAATTTTCGCGACCGCGTGTTCGCCAACCCCCCCGATTTTGGCGAGAAAGCCGCCGCGGCCATGGCTGCCGCGGGCGTCAAGCCGGAGATCGAGGTGTTCGACGTGGGCCACATTGCCCAGGCCGAGCACCTGCTGCGCCGCGGGCTGATCGCTCCCCCGCCCCTCTTCCAGTTGTGCATGGGCGTGCCCTGGGGCATCCCCGCCACGCCGGAGAACCTGATCTTCATGCACAGCAAGCTGCCCGCCGGCGCGATCTGGTCGGTCTTGGGCGTGGGCCGGGCGCAATTGCCGATGATCACGATGGGCATCCTGCTGGGCGGGCACGTGCGCGTCGGCTTCGAGGACAATCTCTACCTGCGCCAGGGCGAACTGGCCGCCAGCAACGCCGATTTCGTGCGCCAGGCCGCGGGGCTGGCAGCGCAGTTGCAGCGCCCCCTCGCCACCCCCGCTCAGGCCCGCGCCCTGCTGGACGGCAGCCTGATTCCTGGGGGATAATGCAGCCCCTCCCTCCCTCCCGCTTCCCCACCCGTCTGCCATGTCCTCATCCCTCAACCAACGCGCGGCCATTGCCCTGCAAGATGCGCCCCTGCAACAGGCGCTGGGCGGGGCCATGGCCCATTTCGTGACCGGGCGGCGGCGGGCGTTTGCCGCCCTGCCCCACGGCGAGGCCCTGCGCGACCACGCCCGCAGCCTGCGCGCCCACACCATCGCCCACCTGGACGAGCATCTGTTGGCCTTCGAGCGGCACGCCCAGGCCAACGACAGCCAGGTGCATTGGGCGCGCGATGCCGAGGAGGCGCGCAAAATCGTCATGCACATCGCCCGGCAGAACGACGTGCGCCGTGTGGTGAAAAGCAAGTCGATGCTGAGCGAAGAGATCGAGATCAACAAAGTGTTGGAACGGGCCGGCCTGGAGGTGCTGGAAACCGACCTGGGCGAGTACATCGTGCAGTTGGCCGGGGATCACCCCAGCCACATCATCGCGCCGGCGGTGCACTGGCGGCTGGAAGATGTGGCCCAGCTCTTTCACAAACACCTGCACACATCCCTCGATCTCGACATCCCCGGACTGCAAGCCGCGGCCCGGCAGGCCCTGCGCGCCGGCTTTCTGCAGGCAGATATGGGCATCAGCGGGGCCAATTTCATCTGCGCCGAGACCGGCTCGGTGGCGCTGGTGACGAATGAGGGCAACGGCCGTTTCGTCACGACCACGCCCCGCATCCACGTAGCCCTGGCCGGGATCGAACGCCTGGCCCCCAGCCTGGCCGATCTGGGCACACTGTTGCAGGTGTTGGCCCGCAGCGCCACCGGTCAGGGGCTGAGCGTCTACACCAGCATCCTCACCGGCCCCCGCCGCACGCCCGACGAGGACGGCCCGGAGCAGGTGCACATCATCCTGATCGATAACGGCCGCACCACCGCCCTGGCCGGCGAGATGGCGGAGATCTTGTATTGCATCCGCTGCGGGGCCTGCCTGAATGTGTGCCCGGTGTACCTGCGCATCGGCGGCCATGCCTATGACGCCGTTTACCCGGGGCCGGTGGGCAGCGTGGTCATGCCGGCGCTGGCCGGGCCAGGCGCGGGCAGCGAGTTGCCGCAGGCCAGCAGCCTGTGCGGGGCCTGCGTCGAGGCCTGCCCCGTGCGCATCGACATCCCCCGCATGCTGCTGAAGCTGCGCGCGGACGCGGTGGCGCAGGGCCAGGCGCCGGCGTGGCTGAAAACCGGCCTGAAGCTGTACGCCCGCGCGGCCACAACTCCCCGGCTCTTCCGGCTGGCTGCCAAAGCCGCGGCCCTGGTCCAACGCCTGTGGCCGGGCAAGGCCCAGGGCTGGAGCCGGCGCCTGCCTCCGCCCCTCAACGCCTGGACCGACGCCCGCGCCTTCCCGCCCCTGGCCACAACCAGTTTCAGCGAGCAGTGGAGAAAGCGGGGCAGGGAGCAGGGGGCAAGGGGCAGGGAGCAGGGAGCAGGGGGCAAGGGGCAGGGAGCAGGGGGCAAGGAGCGAGGCGCATGAGCGATTCCAGATCTGTCATCCTCGACCGCATTCGCCAGGGGCTGACCCAGGCCTATTTGCCAGCGGTTCCGGCAGAGACGCCTGCCCCGCCCCCGCCGCCCTCCTTCGCCGAACCGCTGGCAGAGGTGTTCACCCGCGCGGCCGCGGCTGTGCACTGCCGGGTGGAGCGCGTGGCCAGCGCCGCCGCCGCCCGCGACTGGCTGCTGGCCGAATTCGCCACGCGCGGGGTGCAGCAGGTGCTGGGCTGGGCTCCGGCCCAACTGGATCTGCCCGGCCTGGCCGAGGGCATGGCCGCGCAGGGCGTGACGTGGGTGGTCAGCCGCCTGGAGGCGCCGGCGCGGGGCGAGGCGCTGGCCGCGCTGGCGTCGATCGAGGTGGGACTGACGGGGGCGCAGGCGGGATTGGCCCGCACCGGCAGCCTGGTGCTGCACGCCGACCGCGATCATGGCCGCCTGGCCTCGCTGCTGCCGCCCGTGCACTACGCGGTGCTACGCCACAGCCAGATCTATCCCGACCTGGCGGCCTGGATAGCGGCGGCAGGCTGGCGCATCGCGCACAGCAGCAACACCGTCATCATCACCGGCCCCAGCCGCAGCGCCGACATCGCCCAGACGCTGACCCTGGGCGCGCACGGGCCACGCGAAGTGCATGTGGTGCTGATCGCGGCGTAGACGCCGCCCGGCCCAACTTGATACAGGGCGGCGCAGGCTGGCGCCCGCATTCTCCCCGCCCAATTTGGCAAGCGCCCGGCTCTGCGCTACTCTATGCGGGCAGCCAAATGACACCGATCCCCCCTCTCCCTCGCGAGGTCGCCCATGCGTGTGGTAGCCCTGATCATGGCCGGAGGCGAAGGCTCTCGCCTGACCGTGCTCTCCGAAAAACGAGCCAAACCTTCCGTTCCCTTTGCCGGCAAATACCGTATCATCGATTTCACCCTCTCCAACTGCGTACAATCGCGCATCTACGACATTGCCATCCTCACCCAATACCGCCCGCACTCGCTGAATGAGCATATCGGCATCGGCAAACCGTGGGATCTGGATCGTGGCCGCGGGGGCGTGCAACTGTTGCAACCCTATCAGGCCCGCGGTTCGCAGGGCTGGTACATGGGCACCGCCGACGCAGTCTACCAGAACCTGGGGTT
>JAANMV010001565.1_pt1 | contig 24713 bp, 26 predicted proteins | sample 7279661 | NCBI WGS metagenome assembly JAANMV01 (sample SAMN14094540, study PRJNA606508) | bioreactor metagenome | isolation source: A lab-scale SPAN reactor treating ammonium-rich wastewater day 121 | place: Ireland: Galway | collected 2017-05-16
AAGTATTCGTCATCGAGTCAATGCGCAACGGTGAACCCGAACCTATCGGTGTAATCGGCTCGGATATGGAAGATTGGAAAAACGGGATCGAGATCGGTACAACCGTAATGTCGAAATGGCGCCGATGCGGCATTGGCTCACGCGCAAAGGTGCTGATTTGCGATTACTTGTTTGGAACATACCCCGTCGAACGAATTGAATTGATGACCTGGGCTGAAAACCTAGCCGCCATCCGCTCGGCGGAAAAGGCTGGATTTACGCAAGAGGGAATATCGCGAAGAGAAAAATTCATTCGCGGCGCCTGGCGCGACTTCGCCAGGTATTCTATTCTTCGCGAAGAATTTCCCGGCGCAAAAAAGCGGTTTTACGAAACAGCGGCGGAACATATCGAGCAGCGCGAAGTTTCCGCGTCCGAAATGGGTATTGAAGTCCTTAAAGGCGATTTGATAAACCTGCGGCCAGTAGGTAGCGAGCACGTGGGATTTCTGGCGCGGCTATTCACCAACCAGTGGCGTTTTCTGCATCATGAATTTGTTGCCGAAGACGAGATGAAAAAGGAAAACGACGGTGAAGACTCGTTCTGGGGCGATAAGAACCGTGTGTTCCTTATCGAAACAAAAGCTGGCGAAGTGCTGGGCAAAGTCGGAATCTGGTCGTACGATGAACGAAATCTCCAGGCTGAAGTCGGCACGCTTATATTGCCCGAAGTCGAGCGCGGCAAAGGCTACGGAACCGAGGCGAAGCTATTATGCATGGACTATGCATTTCAAGTATGGCCGCTAAACCGGATATGGGCCGGCACTAACCAATACAATCGCGCCGCAAGATGCTCGCTTTCGCGGGCGGGACTGCGCCTCACGCAGGTGTTTTCCGGAATTCAAACGGGAACGCGCAGCCCGGACGGCGCGGCGTTATACGGAGTTACGCGAGAAGAGTTTTACAACGAAAGGAGTACACCAGATGCATAAACACAAAAGCGTTACGCTAATTCCGCTCGACAGCAAGAATTCGGCTGAATTTTGCGGCATACTTAACCGCGTCTATTGGCGCGACAAGTATGAAATCGAGCGTATCGAGGAGATTGAAAAAAAGCTGAAGGACCTTAAGTATGGCAATTACAAATCTCCGGCGGTTTTGGTGCGCAGAAATTCGGACGAAATGATTCTAGGCTACTTGAAACTTAAGCCTTGCGGATGGAGCATGCACGGATCATTCGAAGCCCACGCGGACCCGGCCATAGAACTGGACGAGGAATGCTGGCACGACGCCCTTGAGTTCGCACGCGATTTCATCGCAAATGAGTATTCCAAACTCCGCGTTTATTCGACATCAATCGTAAACCACGATCCGCTGTTTCCCTTATACGAGCGGCTCGGGTTTAGGAACGCGGGTTTGTATAGAAAAGCCAGATTCGTACGCGGCGAGTTTTGCGACGAGGCGGAGTTCGAGTTCATATGCGATACGCCCTATCCTGTTACAGCAATGTCGATTTCGGAGTTATCGGGTGCCGGAGGAAAGCCGCCGGATTGGAAGGAAATGGGCGGACATTAGTCAAATCGAAGCGGTTTTTTGGCATTAAAGCTGCGTCGAAAAGTTTGAAATTTCCCTTTCGGCCGGTATAATGGAAAGAAGTGGGCCGGTGGCTCAGCTGGGAGAGCGCATCCCTCGCACGGATGAGGTCGTGGGTTCGAATCCCATCCGGTCCACTTTTTTTTGCATCGGGCCAATTACCGGCTTTATGCGCATTACCGACACAAAAAAGCTTTTACCATTGGCTTAATTCGGCCAATCCATAGCGACAACTTCCTTGATCAAGTTCATTGCGAGAACTTCCGCTTCCTTGGCTGAATCTAAAGCCTGTGCTGCTTCCTCAACCGCAGGGCTTTCCTTGTTTACGGGCATCCCCCACTCGCCGGGGAATGGGTACACCTCCGCCACGCGCTTCATTTCAGCGGCAGCCTTGGAATAATTTGTTGCGGCTAGCTTTAGAAGCTCTTCTGCGAATGCCCTCCTCGCCGCGATTTCGAATAAAAATTCTGCCGCGAAGCATTTCGCTTCGGCAAAGCAAGCAGCGTTGTAAGCGTTTCCGCCTCCGTCGGCCGTCCCGCCGCGTAGCGCCGATATCCACGCATCGTACGAATCCGCACCGAAATTGTACTTGCCGTTCGGACGGCTCCAAAGTTCTACTGCCCTTGATAGCGACCATCTGTCGGCGAAATCCGGGTCGAGCGTAGCGGATTCCGGAAACGCCAAAACGTAAATTCCACCTGGCGCATCAAGCTCGTCGAATTTAACCGGCGGCTGTTCTTGGCCGCATAGGCGCTTAAAGCTGTCAACAATGTACGAATCGGCATCCGTTCCAACCACTATTGCGAACTCCGGGATGTATGCGCCCCAAATAACGCATGGCCGGCCGGCTTCCGTTTCCCTCAGAGCTATTTCGAACGCGATTTTGCAATGCCGGGCGGTTTCGCCGTCAGCTGTTTTGATGGTGTGGCATTTGCCGCCATAAAAAGACAACGGGGCGCGACCGAGAAATCTGGCTGCCCAGTTAAGTGAATCCCAATCCAACATATTCGGGGCTGACGGGCAAAGCGCGGGATGAATACACTGGTGAAAAGCGTATCCGCTGAATCCCGCCACCTGCGCCAGAGTACATTCGCTACCGAGAGCCTTTATGCAGCCCGTGGTGGCGGAAACCCACGAAAGCCAAGCGCTTTGATACTCGGCGGAAATTGTCCGCCGCGCCGATGCTTGAGGTACTGACATTTGTTTCCTCCTTTTGAACCGAACAAATTTTATCACATGACTAGCGTTAACAAATCATGATAGAAACTTCTTCGGTTTCTTCAACTTTTAATTTCCGGTGGTATTCTTTATCTGCGCCGTTCGATGTTACGGCAAAGGAAGTTCGATGGCATTAGTAGAAGATGTCGCATTCAGTTCCGCCCAAGTTGAGGAGGAGGCGCGCCGCCTGCTCGAATCGCTCGGCGAAGTTCAATGGAATCTGGAAGCCTGCCTACAAATAGCGCCGGTTACTCTGGAAATCGCACGTTTAAAGCGGGAAAAAAACGCCGTAATTTTGGCTCATAGCTATCAGACACCCGACATTATTTTCGGCATTGCCGATTTTGCGGGCGATTCGCTCGGTCTTTCGAGAGAAGCGGCGAGCACTTCCGCTGACATAATCGTTTTTTGCGGCGTTAAATTTATGGCTGAAACCGCCAAAATTCTGTCGCCAGAAAAGACCGTATTGATGCCCTCGCCCGAAGCCGGATGTTCGCTATCGGAAAGCATTACGGCGGCCGACGTGCGCGCCTTAAAAGAAAAATATCCCGGCGTTCCGGTCGTTTGCTATGTGAATACCGCGGCGGAAGTTAAGGCCGAAAGCGACGCTTGCTGTACCAGCGGCAATGCGCTGAAAGTTGTGAATGCCCAGCCGGGTTCGCGCGTGATATTCATTCCGGACAAGCTGATGGCGAAAAACCTTCAAGCCGAAACGGATAAAGAAATAATTACCTGGGACGGCACGTGCATAGTCCACGAGGAATTCAACCCGAAAAGCATCGAGGTTTGGAAGTCTCTTTATCCCGACTTGCAGGTGCTTGCTCACACGGAATGCGACAGCGCGGTTGTTGAAATCGCGGACATGGCAGGCTCTACGGAAGGCATGATTTCGTACATCAAGGAATCGAACGGCAAGCGATTCATGCTGATAACAGAATGCGGCCTATCGGACAGGCTTCGCGTTGAGTTCGGCGGCGAAAAGCAGTTCCTCGGAAGCTGCGTGCTCTGTCCGTATATGAAAATGGTCGAACTTCCGCTCGTGCTCGAATGTCTTAAGAACCCCGCTCCGGAGCAAATCGTGTCACTCGACGCGGATATTGTCGCCCGTGCTAGAAGGGCCATCGACCAAATGCTGATGTATTGATTTTGGTATTGAGTTGAGTATCTGATTTTCAAACTGTGCCGTTGTGGCGACTTCGGATGTATACTTCGCTCGTGAATCTCAACACGCTGAAATTTTTTGGCAAAATTTACTGGCAGGTCGCGTTTATCGCTTTCGCCTTGTCGCTTGCAAAACCGGTGTGGTCCGCAGCTTACGCCGTGATTTTCCGTATGGAAACCGGAAGGTGGATCTCGGCCTCTTCAATGCAAGATCCTATTGAAGGTCTTGCTTGGCGCGCATTCATTCTCTTCGGTTTGGGCGTGCTAATTCAAGTTTTGATAACCGGATGCGACTTTGCTTCAAAAAGCAGGCACGTAATCGCTGGCTTCCTAGGCATTCAATTGATTGAAGGTAGTGCTGAAATCGATTTGCCGGATAGTCATTCCCAAGGGGGTTAATCGATGATTAGAAAGCTGTTGAACGCATATTGGATCGTTGCCGCATTAGCATTGGTTTTAACGATTGCGGGCGATGTAAATTACTTTTACTTTCAATCTGACGAGTATTCTTCGAATTCCGCTTGGACAATGATATTGATGCTTGGAAGCAGATGGAATTCTGCCGCGCAGTTCCTTGCATTCGGTATAGCGTGCGAATGCCTGTATGTAATCGGCGAAACCATCGGCGACATTGCCCGCTCGAAAGAGCCGCCGCAAAACAGGCTTTACTGATTCGTAAAATCTAGATTCGGTCTAGCGAACAAACCTTTACGCTATCCTGCCGCTAATTCCGAAAGCAAATTCCGCGCAATTACAAGCCGCTGGATTTCGTTTGTTCCTTCGTAAATCGTCGTGATTTTTGAGTCGCGGAAGAAGCGCTCCGCCGGAAAGTCGGTCGTGTAGCCGTAGCCGCCCAAAATTTGAACGGCACGCTCCGCTATCCAAACTGCAGATTCGCTGGCATACATCTTCGCCATCGCGCTTTCCATCGTGTGTTTCATCTTCTTCTCTTTCATCCAGGCTGCCTTGTAAACAAGCAGTCTCGACGCCTCGATGCGGGTGCGCATTTCGGCTAGGTAATTGCCGATGGATTGAAATTCGACGATCTTCTGACCGAAAGCCTCACGCTCGTTGGCGTATTTCAATGCACATTCGTAGGCGCCTTGAGCGATGCCTAAAGCCTGCGCCCCGATGCCTACCCGGGAAACATCCAGCGCGCTGAAGGCGATTTTGATGCCTTCGTTTTCAGTGCCCATCAAGTTCTCGACCGGCACTTCTACGTTTTCATACACCATTTCGGCGGTATCGCTCGCACGAAGGCCGAGTTTGTCTTCGATTTTGCTTACGGTAATGCCCGGCCAGCTTTTTTCCACTATGAAGCAGCTAATGCCCTTCGCGGGTTTTGCTGTTTGGTCGGTTCTGGCAAATAAAACGATTAGGTCGGCTGATTTTCCGTTAGTAACCCAAAGTTTCGTGCCGTTGACTACGAATTTTCCATCTCTCATATCCGCCCTGCACGATAAGCTTGCAGCGTCACTTCCGGCTCCGGCTTCGCTTAAACTGTATGCGGCAATCCATTCTCCGCTTGCCAGCTTCGGCAGGAACTTGTGCTTTTGTTCCTCGGTACCCCAATTGACTATCGTTTTCGTCGTCAGTCCGGCCTGCACCGCGAACGCAACCGAAAAGGACGCATCGACGCGCGCCAGCTCCTCGATGACGATACATTCCGAAACGTCGTCCAGAGGGTTGCCACCGTATTCTTCGGGAACGGCCATTCCTGCGAAACCTAGTTCGCTGAATTTCTCCCATTGCTCGCGGGCAAAGGTTTTCGATTGGTCACGCTCGAGCGCGCCGGGCGCAAGCTCGGTTTCCGCGAAATCGCGAACGGTTTCGCGAATCATTTTCTGGTCGTCAGAGTAGGCGAACTCCATAATGCCCTCCGGAATCCTGAAAATAGGAAGCTACAGATTATATCAACCTCGGCGTTTGGGCAATAAATGCGGCGCATGTGATTTACACGCCGTTTATTCGCGTTCTTTCGGTTTCGATAATTCCAAAATCCTTTCTACCGCTATTCCGAGCGGGTCGGGTTTGGCAATTTGACCGTACAGATCCTCCAAATCGGCCAGCATTTTGTTTCGTGCGTCGCCTGCATATATCAAATGGCTTACTTCGACGCTTATCGTCGGCGCGGCGAATTTTTCCTTAATCAGCTCCGGAATTATTTCCCGGCCGGCAACGATATTCGGAAACGAATAATATGGGAAATTGAAATTGAGAACCTTTTCGGCAACCCATCGCTGCACTGGCGCAACATCGTAGACCATAACCATCGGCACTTTTGCCAGCGCGGCGATGTGAAGCACAGTGCCGCTTTTACCCACCACAACCCGGGAATGGCAAATTGCTTCGGATGCGCTGTCGGCTCCGCAAAACGAAATTCTTCCGTCAAGTCCGGCGGCATGCGCTTGTTCTTTTACAAGCTTATCGAACACCTGATGGGCAATCGGGGCGATGAAATGCACGTCGTGATAGCGTTCCGCAAGCGATTTCGCTGCCGCAAAAACCGTCGGCGAAATGCTTCTGACTTCTTCCCATCTGCTGCCAGTGAAAAGCGAAATCCAATAATCGTCAACGGGCGGCGCGGGCGAGCACTTTTCGAGGCGAACAAATTTTTCCCTTGAAAGCGTTGGCTTTGAGATTGCGGACATCGGATGCCCTATGAAATCATGTGGCAATTCCAGCTTTTTATACGCTTCAAGGCTTACTGGATAAATCAAAAAGAACCAATCCACAAAGCCTTTGAATTCCTCGAAACGCCTCAGATTCGATGGCGCGTCAAAATATCTGCCGTCGAACGCTCCTTCCCATTTGACAGGCGCTACGTGATAAACGATTTTGCCTGTGTACCCCTTTTCACGCAGACTTTTTGCGATTGCGAGATTCACAACGCGGCTATCGACCAAAATTACTACATCGGGATTTCTTTCCAGCAAAAAAGATGTAAACTCGGCCACGAGCGCTTGCGGGGATTTTTTCCTCGAAACCAGCATTTTGCCAATGTTGACGATATTCGTCACCGCCCCCATCGCTCCCCATTCCGCGATATCTTCGAACAGCTCTGCAGAGCGCTCCTTTAGCCTGTTCGAGCCCAGCCCGAAAACCGCCAGTTCTTCGCTTCGGTCGGCTAACCCTTCTCCGAGCCTGTCCAAAAGCAGAGCGGCATGATGTTCGCCCGAAAGCTCCGTACATGAAATACCGACTCTCAATTAAATGCTCCGCAGGTTAGAAATTGATATCCACGGCGCGATTGGATTTGTATGACTCGGTAGCGGCAATCGCGGCCGCTAGATTATACGTCGCATCTTCACCGCCTATGAACGGAGGCGTTCCATCGACAATGCTCTTAAGCGCGCTTAAATGCTCCCGCTTGAGCGGTTCTTCGTCGGGACACGGAATAATTTCAATATCGCCTCCCCTGATTAGTGAAAGCTCGCGGGAAATTAAATCGACAAGCAAGAAGCCTTTGTCTCCGGTTATGAACATTTGCCTCGACCTGTGGGGCATAAGCCAACAGGTTTCGATTATGCCGGTTTTCGCCATCGGAAATTTGAGCATAATGCTTGCGTGGTCTTCGAAATTGCCTATCTTACGGTGGGCAACTGAAAAAACGGATTCCGCCTTCGAGTTTAAAAGATAGCTTATTAGATCGATGTCATGTATGGCTAGATCGAGAATGATGCCCGTGTCGAAAATCCGTTGATTGACTTGACCGATACGCAAATTGGCGACCGAAAATATTTCTCCGCACAACCCTTGTTCTATCGCGTTTTTCGCCGATTCGACCGCCGGGCTGAATCGCTCGATATGGCCGACGAATAGCAATCTGTCGGCTGTTTTAGCCGTTGCGCAAAGCGCTTCCGCGTTTTCAACGGTATCCGCAATAGGTTTTTCCACCAAAATGTGCGAACCGGCTTCGATTGCATTTTTGCCCACTTCGAAATGCAATGAAGTCGGTACTGCGATTACGGTTAAATCCGGCTTTTGCGCCAAAAGCGCATGATAATCGGGATAGTTTTCGCATCCGTATTTCGCGGCAAGTTCCGCGGTTTTTTGGCCGTCCACGTCCGAAAATCCAATTAGTTCGGTCTCTTCGAGTTCAGCAAGTACGCGAACATGGTGGCGACCCATGCTTCCAGCACCAATAACACCAGCGCGTATTTTTTCCACGCGCGCATTATATTGCGGATTGATTGAAAAGCAATGATTTCCTATTGCATTTTGTGCGCTTTTTATTCTTTGATGTTATAATGCAGCCGTGGAACACGCCACGGTGCTCGTGCGGGAACGCACTTACGAAACGCTTTCTTTGGATACTCCGGTAAGGTTAGTTCCGTTTGCGGCGGTCGACCTTGAAACTACGGGTAGCACGCCGCCTGTGGACCGGATTATTGAAATCGGCGCCACGAAAGTGCAAGGCTTTAAGCTTGGCGATTCATATGGAAGATTCGTCAATCCGGGCCGGAAAGTTCCCCCTTTCATTTCGCGCCTTACGGGCATTCGCGAACGCGACCTAAGCCGCACGCAATGTTCCGCGGACGTATTGCCCGAATTTATCGAATTTTTGGGCAATTCCGTAATAGCAGCCCATTCAGCCTCATTCGATTACAGCTTCCTATGCTCCGAAGCAAGCGAGATGCTGGGAAAAACGCTTGACAATCACTTGCTGTGTACGTGCAAACTCGCGAAGAGGATAATGTATTTTCTTCCAAGCAAAGGTCTCGACGCAATCACGCATTTTCTTGGAATTCCCGTCAACGGCAGGCATCGGGCCATTGGCGACGCCGAAGCAACCGCAAAAGTATTGTTGGTCTTTCTTCGCTATTTGGACGATTTGGGTATGAAAACCCTCGGCGACGTTTTGGAATTTCAAGACTCGAAGTCGTAAATTCGCATATTTCGATTTGCGCACATCCGCAATCTGACAAACTTTAGACAACTTACGCGATTTCAAACAAGAATTTGCGGTCGTACGCGGACCTAAGCTTTTTGAAGTGGGAGAGATATTTCCCTTTTTGGCTTTGCGAACGGAGAATATAGCTCGGGTGATAGGTGGCGAAAAATAGCTGCCCTTTATGGGTAATGAAGTTTCCTGCCACTTTTCCGATCGTATATTTCGGACCCAGAATCGCACCCAGCGAAACGGAACCGAGTATTACGATTACGCTTGGCCGAATTAGAGCGATTTGAGCATGCAAGTAATGAATACAGGCTTCCGCCTCTGCTGAGCTTGGCTCTCTGTTACCCGGTGGGCGGCATTTGACTATATTGCCGATAAAAACATCGGAGCGGCTGAATCCGACTTGATTTAGCATTTGGGTCAAAAGCTGGCCGCTTCTGCCTACGAACGGCTTGCCCTGTGCGTCTTCGTCGGCTCCTGGGCCCTCGCCGACGAGAAAAATCGATGCATCCGGATTGCCCTCGCCCGGCACCGCATTCGTACGCCCGGCGTGCAGCGGACAGGACGTGCAGGTCAAAATTTGCTTATGTACTCTATCTAGAAGGGACATGTCTCGATTTTATCAAAACTATTCAGAAAAAAAACTCAGATGGCGTTTCCCAGCACAGAAGCAGCTCTTAGGACTACCGAACTTTGTAAGGGCAGTTGGAGTAAAACTCATTCATTTCTTCGTTGCTGGCAAATTTGAAATCGAAACCAGTGCTAGATAGCAATAGATTTGCTGGACTGCCACCATGCTCCATTTTCCAATCCGGATTTTCAATTAGAAATAGTAGGTAACCATATATGCCGTTTCCTTTTGAACTTTCCATTGCAATAGTGCTCAAAGAATTTTCAACAGCCAAGTATAAAATGTCACCTCTTTCTAAACCCTGCAACAGCTCCTTTGCAAAGGCTTCCTTCCCCGATAAAAATCCTTAGCGTCCGAATAGCTCACTTTGGCGCTGTTTGTCTTTATCTGCCGTTTTTCAAATGGATTTTGAAGTTTCTCCGCATTCAAATAGCCAGTTGTAAAAAGCGCTTCCAGATCCACTGGATAAAAGGAATTTTCATCTTCGGTTGCCCAACGTTCAAGCTCTCGCAGCAATAACCAAGCGTTTTTCCTGGCAATCTTGGATGCCCGCGAGAGAGAATTATGGTAAAAACATATTAAAAAAGTAGCAATGAGCAACAAAAGCAACAATAAAGGGACTACTACAAGCTGTTTCCTTACAAACTTCATTACTGCCTACTAAGAAGGCTATGGAGCGGGAATAATCCTTCCAAGGCCGGATGGGAAGTAATTTATCCCGACGTTTTCCCTGACATGTTCCAGCGTTTTCATGCCTTCCCGTCTCGCCTTGCGAGTGCCTTCGATTAGAATCTCGTCAACTTCGTCCGGTTTCGACTCGAATTCCTTCCGGCGCTCGCGGAACGGGGCGAGCAGCGCATCGAGCCGTTTAAACAATTCCATTTTGCATTCGACGCAGCCGATGGCTCCCGCCCTGCACCGCTCCGCAGCCTCGTCCATAAAGTCCTTGCTGAAAACTTTGTGGTACTTGTAAATATTGCAAATTTCCGGCGTTCCTTTGTCGGTGGGATGAATTCGCGCAGGGTCGGTCACGCCTTTCATCACTTGCTGCTTTAGTGTCTTTGAATCATCGGAAAGGTAAATAGCGTTGCCGAGCGATTTGCTCATTTTCGCTCCGCCGTCCAGCGCGTGCAAAAACGCATCTCCGATCATTGCCTGCGGCTCGTGGATTTCCGTGCCGAACATTCCGTTGAACTTCTTAACTATGTAGCGGCATAGCTCGATATGCGGCGCCTGGTCTTTACCGACAGGCACCAAGTCCGCGTTGACGAACGTAATATCCGCGGCTTGACTGACCGGATAGCCGAAGAAACCGTAAGTCAGCTGGTCGAAGCCCGTCATTAAATCTTCGCCCTGTATAAGACCCATTTGTTGGGCTTCGGCTTTCGTCGTGGGGTTATGCCGCAGCTTGTTCATATTGGTAATAAGCCCATAGAACGCTGTCAGCTCGGCGATTTCGGGAATGAGCGACTGGACGCAAATCGTTGCCGCATCCGGGTCGATGCCGACTGCGAGATAATCGAGCGCGACGTCCCGTACAGCCTGAGCGATTTGGCTAGAGCTTTCGTAATGCGTCGTAAGCGCCTGAACATCCGCGATAAGAATGAACGTATCGAACTCGTGTTGAAGCTTAACGCGGTTTACGAGCGAGCCTACGTAATGCCCGAGATGCAGCTTGCCCGTAGGCCTGTCGCCGGTTAGTATTCGCTTTTTTTCCACTTGATCTCCGTGCCGGAAAACACCGGCGCAAAGCGGATTATACCCGCGCAGAAGTCACATATGAGACTATTAAAACAGATTTGGATCCTGTCGGGTTTGAAAATCGCTATGTTGTACCGAGCCTGATCATCCAGTTGAAGTTTTTTTCGTCTATTTTGAACGGCCAATCCTTCGGCTGGCCGATTTGGGTAACCGTACTGCCTTTGTTCGGCGCGGCGTCATGGCCAAGAAAAAGCTGAACCTCGTCCCTGCTGTTAAGTTCGATTACCGCATAAATTTTGCCTGATAAACGCGTATCGGGAATTTCCAGCTTTACCCAGCCCGGCGCGCTGGAAAAAACCCTTTTCTCGAAGGTTTTCGACATTTGAATTCTAAGCGCGTCGTCGAGAATGTAAACCGTGAATGGCTTTTCAGTGGAAAACCAGTTGCCTGTGAGCCGCCCGTAAAGGTATATGGAATCTACCGTTTTCGGTTGAGGAATATCAAACTGGACTGTCGCTCCCCATCGATACAGCGTTTGAAAACCCACGCAACCGCCGGTATCTCGAAAAATGAACTTCGAACCGCTAATTTGTTCGGATGTAATGTTCGGCCGCGACGGGGGTCCATCGTTTAGCTCGCAACGAATCATCCAATTGTATTTGCCATCGGTGATTTGTCTGAAACCGCTGGCGTGATTGCCAATTCTGGATCGGAAAACCGCAGGTTCGAGGTCTTTGCCCATAACCACGCCGCCGGCGGAATTAGACGGAAGAAGCAGGTAAATCCAAAATGTGCCGCTGAGGGGGATAGGTTCTATGGACACGTGATTCCACTGCGGCAATTTGCCGGCAAGAGTAAAAGGAAAGTCTTTTGAGGTTATTTTGTTGTACTGGCCGTCCAAAATTGCCACATATCCCATAGGCGGGCTGTCGGTGTTAATTTCGCCGTATCTGTATCCGAAAAAGCTGATGCTGGTTAAGAACGGCTCTTCGATGTCCGGCGCCGTGTATCTGACGAGATAGCCGTCGGTATTTTGGAATGTAAAATCGTCGGCTATGCCGGAATCGTAAGCCAACTCAACGTTGTCCGCATAAACGCTGGCGGCACACGTAAGGACGGCGGCAATCATCAGCGACAAAATCACTAACCGGCGCATACTAACCCCAATATTCAGACTTCAAATCCCCGCATATATTTTACGGCAGGGTTTATACAATGTCAAGAAATGCCTACCTTGGCGGCGATCTTGGCATATTGAGCGGGCGTATCTATATCCACGGCTATCTGGGCATTGTCCATGACCAAAGCGGCAACTTTTCCCGTTATTTTTGCGTTGAGCATTTCTTCCAAAGTGCTCAACGTTCCGGTGCCGGTCGCGATTTTGAACAACGGCAAAATGCCCAAGAGTCCGGCAAGTTTAATTGGGGATTTCCGGTTAGCGAGTATTTTCTCCAAAAACGGCAGATTTTCTCTCAACTTCCTCCGGTGAACTAGAAAGACGTTTCCGCCCGTGAATTTACCTTCGCGTGTTTTTATCGAAGTGCGGTGCAAGTCCGGCGCCAGTTTGGTACATAATCCGACCGGCACGACGGGATAAATGAAATCAAACTTCGAAGACATTCTTTCAAATTCGGAGACAAGCGAATAAGTAGCATCTTCAGTAATAAATGGCATGTCGCTTGTCGAAATCACCAAAAAGGGGGCTCCGCTCGATTCAAGTTCAATTAGAACATTTCTGATATTGGCGAGCATTCCGTTACCGGTACCGATCACGGCGGCATCGTAAGAACGCGCAATTGCGCCGATTTCTACTCCTTCGCCGACGACGAGCCTTCGTTTAATGCCGCTAAGCGGCGAAAAGGCACGCAGCGCAAGTTCCAAGAAAGTAGATGGACCAAGCTTTAAAAGCGCCTTATATGGTGGGAATCCGCTTCCCCATTCGTGCGGGTCGCATCTGCCCCCGGCAAGAATAACGAGGTCGAAATTCATCAATTTCCCCTTGAAATCGGCCGGATTATAGCATTTCGGAACAAGCAGCAATACAATCCTCCGGCGTGAAAATCGAAATACCCAAATTGCATCCGGCTGTTCTTTACGGCATTCTTTCGGCCTTGCGTGCGATGGACGGGTTGGAATACCGCCGAATATCGCAGGAGTTCGGCGTAACCGTTGAATCAACCGGAAAATTGGCGAAAACCGGCTCTTTACTAGGCGATATGCCGTTTCGGGCAATTCTCGAAGACCTAAAGCATAATCGCCAATATTCGAGGATAATGCCGCTTGCGGGCAGCGAAACGTTTCACTTTCTCGGACCGGCGGCGATTAGGCCCGCCTTGCGGTTCTTAATGAGTACTTTCTCGGTTCGACCCGCCTCCGCCGTAAAGGAAGCTTGTATTGCCGCCGGAAGACTCTCCACAATTCCGGGATTCAGATGCACCGAAAAAGGGCGCGATTTTGTAATCGAAATCAGCAATTCGATTTTCGTTTCCGGCGAGCCTTCCGAATTTCAAACTTGCGGCTTTTACTGCGGATTTATCGAAGAAGCGTGCGCTCATGTAACCAGCGCCAAAATCGGAATCACGGAAACCGCCTGCGCCTCGGTGACCGGGGGGACGATTTGCTATTTTGCGGCATCGGTCAAATAGGATTTGAAGCTACTTTCGGGCTCTCACAATCAAAATTATGCCCATTGCTATAAACACGACGGTCGGTATCCAACCGGCCAGCATCGGGTGAATTTCGCCATAGCTGCCTAATACCCGGAACGAAAAAAACAGGATGTAATAAATCATTAGTAGGATAAATGCCTGAATGATGCCGAGATTTCGCTCGTCTCTCGGACCTCGAAGCGAAAGCGGAACGGCAACGAGAACGAACACCACGCTGGCGAACGGAATGCTGAATTTAAAATAGTATTCGGTAAAATCCGTCCAATAAACATTTGCCATATCCTTAGGTGGATCGGCGTATTTTGCTATTATATCGGCTCGCTCCTTGATTCTTAACAGCAATTCTTTGCTGGAAAGCTCCTGCGGGGACTTATCGTATTGAACTGCTCCGAACCTTCTCGATATATCCATCGCGGTCCTTTCGGCGACCGCCGAAGCGATGACCCGTCCTGTCGCTTGATCGGTCTCGATGACTCGCACGTTCAGCAAATTCAAATACTTGTTTTTTACCCATGCCTCGTCGGCGAGGAAAAGACGCGGATTCGGCCGTGTGCCCGCAAAGTCGTATAAACGTATGTTGTACATCCTGTCTTTTACGCGATCGACTTGGTCGATATAAAAGTACTTGTTGTCGGGCGCTTTGATAATCACCCCCGGCCGTATGAAATCCACAACTTGACTGTCCCAAAAGACGCCCAAGACCTTCGTGAATTCTCTGTTGTTCGCCGGAACGATGTATTCGTAAATGCTCCACGTCAAGAGCGCGTTATACAGCGCAAGGCATAAAAACGGCGTGAAAATGCTGTAAAGGCTGACGCCGCTCGCGACGAACATGGTCACTTCGTTATCCCTTGACAGCCGGCCCATCGCCATCAATGTGGCAAACAACATTGCAACCGGCAACGCCAGCACGAGAAAAGCGGGGGCGGAAAGAATCAATACTTTAAGCGTTGTATAGATAGGTATCTTTTTCGAAAATATTTTTTCCCCAAGCATAAATACGCTCGTGATCGTCATAAAGAACGTGAATGCCATCGCGCCGAGTAAAAACCAACTCCAAACCTCGGAAAAAACGTATTTCTCAAGCTTTCTCAATCGCAAGTTCGGTGTTGCGAGCCATTTCAAGAAATACAGAAGGTAGCCGCCAAACCGCTTAAGCGCGCCGCCGCCGCCGAGTTCCGGCCGAGTGATTCCGGTTTTGATTCGATACTTTTTCACGTTTGCATTTCTTCCCTGGTCAAGACGGCCTTGTTGCCGGGAAGTTCGAGAGGGAATTCTACACCAGTAATGCGCCGGTCTTATTTATCGCGGTTTCCGCCTGAGAAACTTCTTACGCCGAGCACTTTATGACGCGAAAAAGTGCTTTGCGGCACAGCTTCCTCCACCACGCCTTTCTGAGGCGATGCGTGGATGATTGATCCCTCGCCGGTTAGTATTCCAACATGGCTGGCTGTTGTTTTGTAAGTTGAAATATAGAGCAAATCGCAAGCATCCATCGAATCTGCCGCGACTTTTTCGGCAGATTCGTCGGCGAATTGAATGTCCGCATCCCTTTTCAGCAACACGCCATTCATCCTGTAAACTAAATGTACGAATCCGCTGCAATCCACATGGCTGAATGAAACTCCGCCCCATTTATAAGGTTGGCCAATGAACAATCTGGCAGTAGCGAGAATATTCCCTTCGTTCGCCGAAACTCCCGATTCCAGCGTTTTCACCGACGCCGCATTGACCCAAACCGTTCCGAATGGAGTTGCCACCTGCAGCACGTCGCCCGCCGAGCCAAGAATTGGGAGAACGGCACCGGGCGGAAGTATCAAATCTGTCTCGCCCGTATCCACTCGAAAACCGCGAACGTTTATATCCTTGACAATTCCAAGTCCTCTAATTGGGGCGATATCGAATTCCGAAATCCGGTCCTCTTTGACAAATCCTGTATAACCGCGCTGAATCGGAAGTTCAACATTAACGAATCCGTTTTTCGGTTCGCCAATAGGATTGACCGGTTCGAGAAAAACCGCCTCGGTTACGATTTCGCCGCCCGGTTTCGAATAAAGTCCGGCGGATTCAACGCTAATAACGGTGCGCCTTTTCCGCATATAAAAATCTGCCAGAAGAAAATCAATTGTCGAGTCCGACGAGATGTACACGTCTTCCGGTATTTGGCCGTTTCCGCTCCAACCGAACTCTGAACGAAACTTGCCGGATAAAATCGAGTCGTCAACCATATCATCCGCGACAATCGAAGCCGAAGGCGACTTCGGGCTGTACACAAGCAAAACGGTCGCAGCCGTCATCGACATTATGAACAAGCCGGAAAGGAGGGCAAGCCGCAGGAAATGAAACTGCATTCCGTGGATATACTACCAGCAAATGACGCTATGGCTGCGCCGTTTTAGTGCGATTTGTCCAAGGCTTCGTAGGCGGTCGCATCCATTAGTTCGTCCAACGATGCTGGATTGGCAATTTCGATTTCGAGAAGCCACCCGTCGCCCAACGGATCTTGATTAACTAGTTCGGGCCTGTCCTCGAGATTCGGATTGCCTCGCACTACTTTGAGAGCTACCGGCGCGAAGTACTCGCTGACAGCTTTTACGCTTTCGATTGCTCCAAGCGATTCGCCGGCCGCAAGTTCCGAGCCCTCATCGGGAAATTCGACGAACGTAATGTCGCCAAGCTCCGATTGGGCAAACTCGCTGATGCCAAGTCGGTATCTCCCGTCGAATTCAGCGATCCATTCGTGACTTTGCGTAAAGCGATATTCCGGCATAATTCCTCCACACAATGAGTTATTCGAACTTGCTCCTTCGGAGCGTTACTCGGCGCGTTGATAGAACGGCAAATTCACGGTCTCGGCATTCACCCGCTGCCTGCGAACCTCCACAAGCAGCTTCTTTCCGGCCTCGCCGTAAGATGGCGGCAGATACGCAAGCGCAATGTTCAAACCCAAGGTAGGCGAAAACGCGCCACTGGTTACTGCGCCGATTTCGCGCCCTTCCGCGGTGAAAACCTTCGCTCCGTTACGGGGAATACCGTTTTTCCTGTCCGTAACCAGACCGGCAATTTTGCGTGCGAGCCCGGCTTCGGATTGTTTAACCAAGAATTCCTTACCGACGAAATCACCTTTATCCAGTTTGACCGTCCACGAGAGACCGGCTTCGAATGGAGTAGTTGTATCGTCCAGCTCGTGTCCATAAAGTGAATAGGCCGCTTCGAGTCGCAGCGTGTCGCGGGCGCCGAGACCAATCGGAACGGCGCCGTACTTCGGCGCAAGCTCCATCAGTTCATCCCAAAGCCACTCCGCCCGCTCGTTAGGGACAATGAGTTCTGCTCCGCGCTCGCCGGTATATCCCGTCGTAGCAACAATAATGTCATTGCCGCGAACGGATTTTTCGAAAACACGAAATGGCCGGGTTTTTCGAATTTCAATCCCAAATTCCGCAAGCATTTCTACCGACGCCGGTCCCTGTAATGCAATAAGCGATGTTTCGTCGCTTACATTTGTCATTTGCACGCCGCCGGAAGGCAGGTGGGATCTAAACCAAGGAATATCGTTATCCACCCGGCTCGCATTAATGACCGCGAGAAATTTCTCCTTTCCGAGTTGATAAATTATGAGGTCGTCAACCACGCCACCCTCCGGCATGGTCAACAAAGTGTATTGGCATTTTCCTTCGGAAATCTTCGAAAGATCGTTGCAGGTAATCGATTGTAAGTAATCGTATGCCCCAGGCCCTTCGAAAAATACTTCGCCCATATGCGACAAGTCGAAAATACCGGCTTTGGTCCGCACAGCAACGTGCTCGTCCACCATGCCCGTATACCACACGGGCATATCGAATCCGGCAAATTCGATGATGCGCGCTCCCAATGCAACATGCTTGTCGTAAAGGGCCGTTCGTTTCACACTAGATTTAAGGTCGCCTTCCATCATAATCCTCATTGAACACACCGCATTATCCCGCAAGTTTGGAGTAGAGCGATTTCACTTTGCGGACGTAATTTTGAGTTTCCTTATACGGCGGAACGCCGCCGTACTTTTTGACCGCTCCCGGCCCGGCATTATACGCCGCAAGAACGAGGTCGAGTGAATCACGCCTGCCTTGATACCTGTAAAACTCCCGTTCGAGATAACGGACACATACCCAAATGTTTTGAACCGGCTCGTACGGGTCACGGATCCCGAAGCTTTTCGCGGTAGCGGGCATCAGTTGCCCTAGGCCCATTGCGCCTTTCGGACTTGTGGCACGCGGATTAAATGCGCTTTCCGCATGTATCAATGCGACCACCAATCTCGCGTCTATGCCGGTTTGGCCGCTGAAAGTTAGAATCGAACGGGCTATCAAAAGTGCCGTGCGTTCGTCTAGGCGTTTGTTGAATCCCCGAATCGCATCGACGTAGGCCTGTTCGTATGGAAACGATTTAAGTTGGCGGTCAAGTTCGTTCATTCTAGGCAGCTTACTATTGAAACCTGATATATCGTCGTGAGTAAGTGGTAATCCGCCGGATTCAAGGTCGCCACCCCTGTTTCCAGCTGTTAAAATCGATTTGTATTTTTCCCGAAAAACGACGTAAAACCTATCGAAGCTATCTCGGTTTTGACTTCTGTTCGGACCTGCCCAATATCTGATTACTGCGTTCTTCAAAGTCCTGTCGATATAAGCTGAGGCCCGGTTGGTATCGTCCAAAGCCATACGCATCGTGCTAATTGCATTCGGAAGATCGTCCCAAACGGGAGGCGCATCGACCTTATCGTACGAATAAACCCGCTTCAGCTCCATTACGCTCGACCACTGGCGGGAAAAAGCTTGCGCTGGGTAAAGACTCATTTCTGCGGACACGAACGCCACGGAAAAATCCATATCGAGCCCGTATCTGCTGGCGTTAAGCTCGATTTCCTCTAGCATACCGTCTATTTCGGAAGTAGTAAGCGCAGGACGAGCCCATCTTATTGCCTTTTGATGAGCGTTTAAATCGGTGTCTGAACTTGCACCGGTTTGTGCGGAGACGGAAGAACCATTTGTCATTAATAAAGCAATAAAAAATCCCGCCGAGGCAATCGCCGGAAGTTTGGCGAAAGCATCCAAAGACATACCGAATTTCACTTGACATCACCATCCACTCCGCTTGTGACTGCTTCGCTAGCTTCGCTTTTGGCCCAAATCTCCCTAACTTGTTCACGCAAAGCATCGAGCGTACCGTCGTTTTCGATGATTACGTCCGCGTATTTCGCTTTTTCCGTAAGCGGCATTTGGGCATTAATCCTGCGCATCGCGTCAATCCCCGAAATGCCATCACGCTGTTTGAGGCGTTTGATAATCGTGGTTTCTTTCGAGCGAACCACCCATACCCGGTCAACCAAATCTACGAGGTTTGCTTCGATTAGAAGTGGCGCCACTATAACGAGAGTTTCGCTTTTCTTTTTGGCTTTTGCCGCTTCCGTTTTAAGCCGAGAAATAATGAGCGGGTGAAGTATGGTTTCAAGCCTAGCCCGGTCGCGAGGAGACGCGAAAATGATCGCGGCAAGTTTCTTTCTGTCCAGGCTTCCGTCCGCGCCGACAATCTGATTGCCGAAAGATTGCTTGATGGCATCGAGAGCCGGGCTGCCTTTCTGAACGAACTCCCGCGCCAAAACGTCGCAATCGACGACGCGCGCGCCGAGAAGCTCCAGAGTTTCAGCCACGATGGACTTTCCGCAGGCGATACCACCCGTAAGTCCGATTATCATCTCTCAGTCACCTTTAAGGGACTCGTCCGCTCCGTTTTCGTTCGAGGGCTCTTCAACGGCCGGTTCGGATGTCTCTTCAGATGCTGCAAGTTCTACTTCCTCGCTTTCAAAAGGATCTCCGGCCGCTTCATCCGAATCGCCGGATTCTACGAAGTTTTCCGCGTCCGGCCGTTCGTTATCGCTTTCGGGAGATTCGCCGTTGTCATCTTCCGTTGCAGCCGGACTTTCCTCGGATTCCTGTTCGATTTCGGGTTTTGCATCCGATTCGCCGGAAGATTCCGCAGGAGACGAATCCAGGGCCGCTTCGCTTTCGGAGGGCAATTCCGGCGAAGATTCCTCGGCACGTTCTTCCACCGAAGATGGCGTAAGGCCGCTCTTCGATAACAAATCTCCCAAAGTCATTGCAACCGCGGTCGGCTTAGCTTCTTCGGTACTGATTCTGACGTCCTGAACCGTTTCGTCGGCGTATCTGTCCAGAGTTTGCCTAATTGAAAGTTTGATTTTCCTTCTTTGGCTGTCGATGTTAATTACTTGAGCCTTGACGACATCGCCGTCAGCGTGCAGCTTGCTCGGATGTTCGATGCGTTCGTGAGATATTTCGCTTATCGGAATGAAGCCCTCATAGGAATCGTCGATAGTAACGACCATTCCGCCGTTGTTCATTTCCTTTACGGTAACGTCAAGTCTTTCTCCGACGGCATACTTTTCGTGAACCGCATCCCAGGGATCTTTATCCAGCTGCTTGATTGAAAGGCTAACCCTTCTGTCTCGAAGATTGACGCTCAACACCTTAACGCGTGTCTTTTGTCCGGAACGAAGAACGTCCTGAACTTTTTCGAATCTGGCGTATGAAATTTCACTGATATGAACGAGACCGACGACACCGTTCGGAAGGCGAATAAACGCCCCGAACTCGGTCATATTTTCGACAACGCCCTCGTAATCTTCGCCCTCGACGATTTCGAGTATCGGGTCCGAATAAGTATCTTTTCTCGACAGGCCTACTCTGCCATTTTCACGATCTACGCTGATTACTTTTACTCGGATTTTATCTCCGACTTTGCAGACCGAAGCAGGCGCCTTGATGTGATCGTGGCTCATTTCGCTGATATGAAGCAATCCGACCACGTGGTCGGTAATTTTCACGAAGGCGCCGAACGCCGAAAGCTTCTCCACTTTGCCTTCAACTTCCATTCCAATCTGGATGTTTTCGTATTCCTGCTCAATCTTTCGCTTCTTTTCGGCGATAATAAGCGGCTTGCGCGAGAAAACGACCTTTTTCTTTTTTGAGTCGAATTCAGCGATGACTACTTCCGTAAAATCGCCGGATTTGGGTTCTTCGTGAAAGTTTTTCTCGTGAATGAACCCTGTAGCGACCCGGTATGCCTCCGCCATATAGCCGTTTGCGACCTTGCGCGCCAACCGGACTTTAATGGTGTTTTGACTTTTGTAGTCCTTTTCAAGCGCCGCCCAACCTCGTTCGTAATCGAGCGCTTTTTTGGAAAGGAAATAAACGCCGTCTTTGAACCCGATTATCTTCGCCTCGATGTCCGAACCTGCATTGATCTCCGGAATATCGTCCGTAACGACTTTTCCGTAATCAAGCCGCGCTTCAGTTTTGGTGCCGATATCAACAAAAATCCCCTCCTCGTTGATTTGCACCACTTTTCCGCGGACAACGCTGCCCACCGTGTAGTTCACGGGTAGGCTTTTGTCCACCATATCGCCATAACTGTCAACCATCAACAACGCCTCCAACGACAACTGCCGACACTCAAGCGTTAAATAATAGCACCTGCAGGAGCGCTTTGTAAATAATATCGATGCAAATTTATACGGATTTAGACGAACTTGGCGTGCGATCATAGAAAAAACCTCATTTCACATAGGCAACCGGCTGTTTTTATTTCAAATCCGCATTGAAACAACATCTTGAATATTCCGGTATAAACTTTTACGTTAACGGAAAGGTTGGCGCGGTAATCGTAAGTTCTTTAGAGGTCGAATGGATGGAGTTTTAAAAATCGGCGAGTTGTCTGAATTGAGCGGAATGACCGCAAGGTCCATCCGTTACTATGAAGAACTCGGTTTGCTCAAGCCCGTCGCCCGCTCGAACGGCAAATTCAGGCTGTACGACAGGTCGTCGCTAACCAGGCTCGAATACATCAGGCGGCTTACCGAAGTGGGCCTTTCGCTTTCGGACATTATTCGGTTGTTTAAGGTTTGGGAAGTGAGTCTTTCAGGCGAATCGAGGCGTGACGAGATTGTGAGATTAATCGCGGAATACAGAATCGAAGTTGAAAAGCGCAAAGCGGCGGTAGAGCTTGTTGAGCGCGAGCTAAATCTCATCTGCGAGATAGTAAAAGGCTGCGAGGGATGTTCCGCCCTGCCCGTTCCGCAAAATTGCCTGGAATGCTCTACTGTTTGCGAGCACGGAGAGCTGCCGGAGCTTGTGGAAATCTGGCGCGCAAGCGCCGCAAAAACCAGTTTGAACTAATTCTCCGGCATTGCCGGATTTGGAGAGTCGAATGTTGAAGATTGTAGATTTGAAGGTCGAAATCGCCGGGACAGAAATCCTGCGCGGCGTTAATCTGGAAGTTGGTCCTGGCGAAATACATGCCGTAATGGGGCCTAACGGTTCTGGCAAAAGCACGCTTGCCAAAGTGCTTGCGGGCGACCCCGGTTACGAAGTTACCAGCGGCAGCGTGATGTATAAAGACGGCGATTTGTTCGAAATGGAACCAGACGAAAGGGCGCGGGAAGGAATATTTCTTGCCTTTCAATATCCGAGCGAGATTCCCGGCGTTACGATTCAGAACTTCCTGCGCACGGCCATTAATGCGCGGCGTGAGGATGAAATCCCAGTTTTCAAGTTTTACACGCTTCTGAAGGAAAAGTTGAATCTGCTGCAGCTCGACGAGTCTTTCGCCTCCCGATATTTGAACGACGGATTCAGCGGCGGCGAGAAAAAGAGAACGGAAATTTTGCAAATGGCCATCCTCGAACCGGAGCTTGCGGTTTTGGACGAAACCGACAGCGGTCTCGACGTTGACGCTCTCAAAATCGTCTCGAACGGCGTGCTCGGAATTTTCGAGAAGAAAAAGGAAATGGGCGTTTTGCTAATAACCCACTACCAGCGGATTCTTAACTACATTAAACCTCATTACGTCCATATAATGATGAATGGACGCATTGTCAAAAGCGGCGGGCCGGAGCTTGCGCTGGAAATAGAAAACGAGGGCTACGACAAAATCAAGGCGGAAGTCTACGAAGGCGCCGCGTCCGCGTAATGTGCTGCTTAAAACCGGACCGGCTTCAAACCGGTTCGGCAAGGAGATAGTTTATGACCGATGTAAAGCTTAAAGAAAAGGAAAAAGGAATCGAGCTTGGCGCTTACAAATATGGTTTCTTCGATGAAGTGGAGTACGCGCACAAAGCAGAGCCCGGATTAAAAGAAAGCACGGTCCATATGATCAGCGACCTCAAGGGGGAGCCAAATTGGATGCGCGAATTCAGGCTGCGCGCACTCATGCACTTTTTCGAGCGTCCGATGCCAACTTGGGGCGGCGACCTAACGAGAATCGACTTCGATAAAATCTACTACTACCTGAAACCCGATAGCTCTCATGCTCGAAGCTGGGACGACGTCCCCGAAAAGATCAAAAACACATTCGACCGTCTCGGAATTCCGGAAGCGGAAAAAGAGCAACTTGCTGGCGTCGGCGCGCAGTACGACAGCGAGGTCGTCTATCATAATCTCAAAGGCAAGTGGGCCGACCAAGGCGTTGTTTTCTTGGATATGGATTCGGGACTGCGGGAATACGAGGACCTTGTCAAAGAATATTTCGGCACGATAATTCCGCCGGAAGACAACAAGTTTGCCGCCCTCAACAGCGCGGTATGGAGCGGCGGCTCGTTCGTATACGTTCCCAAGGGCGTCAAAGTGGAAATCCCGCTGCAGGCGTATTTCAGAATCAACGCCAAGAACGCCGGGCAGTTCGAACGCACGCTTATAATCGCCGACGAAGGAAGCGACGTTCACTACGTCGAAGGATGTACGGCGCCTGTCTATACGACGGACGCGCTGCACAGCGCGGTCGTGGAAATCATCGTGAAAGAAGGCGCTCGCGTTCGATATACTACGGTGCAGAATTGGTCTCACGACGTTTACAATCTTGTTACTAAACGCTCGGTTGTGCATGCTCACGGCGTGATGGAATGGGTGGACTGCAATATCGGCAGCCAGCTGACAATGAAATATCCCGCGTGCTATCTTGTCGGCGAAGGCGCACATGGTGAAGTTCTTTCGATCGCGTACGCAGGACCGGATCAACATCAAGACGCCGGAGCGAAAATCGTTCATGCCGCGCCGCGCACAACGAGCAGAATCACAAGCAAGTCGATAAGCAAAGGCAGCGGGCGCGCAAGCTATCGCGGCCTCTTAAAGGTGCACAAGGGCGCGGAATTCGCCAAGTCGAACGTAGAATGCGATGCTCTGCTTATGGATTCCGAAGCTCGAACCGACACTTACCCCTATATCGAAGTGGAAGAAGACACGGCGACAATCGGTCACGAAGCAAGAGTAAGCAAAGTGTCTGAGGAGCAGCTTTTTTACTTGCAGAGCAGAGGCATAGACGAGGACACCGCGCTGGCGCTTATCATCAACGGATTCCTCGAACCCGTTACGAAAGAACTTCCCCTGGAATACGCGGTCGAAATGAACCGGCTGATTCAACTCGAAATGGAAGGCAGCGTAGGCTAATTCGATACGATGCCCCGCTTTTGCAGGTTGTTGCTTGTTGTAATAAACTCGACACGGCTTTGAAATTCGCAACGGGCCGTTTCGAAAATGGTGGATGAATGAGTACGGAAACGATTGAAAAATTTGCCGAATCCGGCGCGGCGAAAGCCATTTCCGACAGGAACGGCGAGCCAAACTGGGTTCTCGAAAAGAGGCTCCAGTCCCTTGCAGCGTTCGAAGCTACGCCCTTCCCGACCACACGGGACGAAGCGTGGCGCTATACCGACATTCGGAAAATAAGTCGCCCACGACAACGCCTACGCCGAGATCTATTTCGACGAGCCGCCGCCGAGCTTTCTGGCGACGCCCGGTGCGCGCGAGCTCGGCATCGAGTT
>JAANMV010001566.1_pt1 | contig 24707 bp, 18 predicted proteins | sample 7279661 | NCBI WGS metagenome assembly JAANMV01 (sample SAMN14094540, study PRJNA606508) | bioreactor metagenome | isolation source: A lab-scale SPAN reactor treating ammonium-rich wastewater day 121 | place: Ireland: Galway | collected 2017-05-16
TTCGAGGCCGTCTGTCAGGAGGCAGAGCATGCCGGACTGGAGTTGCTCGAGCGCATCGCCATGCCGGCCAACAACTTCTCGGTCTGGCTCACTCGCCCAGAATCGCCACGATCTCTTCCTCGTTGAGCCCGAAGAAGTGGCCCACCTCGTGCACCACGGTGATGCGGATCTGGGTGCGCAGCTCCTCGAAGCTGCCACAAACCTCCAGGAGCGGCTTGCGGAAAAGCAGGATCTGGTCGGGCATGTAGGCTCCGCCGGCCTGGCGCTCGGTAAGCGGCACGCCCAGGTAGACCCCCAGCAGGTCCTCGGCGCCCAGATCCTCGAGCAACTCGGGGTCGGGTCGATCCTCGACGGCGATGACCACGTTCTCCAAATACGCAAAGAAGCGGTCGGGCAGAGAATCCACCGCCTCGTCCACCAGCTTTTCGAACGCCCTGCGCCCCCGAGGCGGATACGCCATGCGGCTGCCTTCAGTTCGCCCGCTGCTTCCCCTCCCCCCGGCCGAACTGTAACACAATGTCCAAATTCTGGCGCGGCCATGCGAGTAGACTCCCCAAGACGACCATGCGAATCGAGAGCCTGAGCCCGATCTGCTCCGCCTTCCCGCCTCGAGCGGCAGCCCCGGCCGGCCCCCCGGCAGCCGGGACGGCTGACAGCGTCAGCCTGGGGCAACCTTTCGACCTGCAGGCACGCCTGGCGTCCACCGCCGAGGTAGCCGCCAATCTCGAGCCCAAGCTCCAGAACTACGTGCCCGGGGAGTTACTGGTGAAGCTGGGGGCCGGCACCACCGCCCAGGCCATCGAGGGCTTCGCCGCCGACTACGGCGCCAGCGTGACCCGTAGGATCGACATGCCCGCCGAGATGGCCGCCCGCTTCGAGGGGGAGTTGATCCAGCTCAGGCTCCCCCCCACCATGAGCACGGCTCAGGCCATGGCGGCCATGGCCGGGGACGGCCGGGTGGCCTACGCCGAGCCCAACTTCCGCATCAAGACCTTCGAGCGCAAGCCTCCCAAGCTGCCCCCCACCGACCTTACCGACCTGCAGTGGAACCTGCGCAACTCCAACGGGGTGGACATCAAGGCCCTGGATGCCTGGAAGATCTCCACGGGAGTGCGCGAGAACGGCCCGGTGGTGGCCGTGCTCGACACCGGGATCGACTACAATCACCCCGACCTGGCCTCCAACATGTGGACCAACCCCGACCCCGACCTGGGTGACCCCACCGACGGAATCTATGGCACCAACCTGGTGGAGGACACCGGGGATCCGCTCGACGACCATAACCACGGCACCCACTGCGCCGGCATCATCGGGGCCGCGGCCAACAACGGCGGCGTGGTCGGGGTCAACTGGAACACCAACCTGATGGCCGTCAAGGTGCTCGACAGCCAGGGCATGGGCGATACGGCTGACGCCGTGGCCGCGCTGGCCTACGCCACCAAAAAGGGGGCACGCATCACCAACAACTCATGGGGCACCGACGAGTACAGCCAGGCCATGAAGGACGCCCTGGCCGCCTCCCCGGCGCTGCACATCTGCTCTGCGGGCAATGACGGCTGGGACAACGACACCCATCCCTCCTACCCGGGCAGCTTCGACCTCGATAACGTGATCTCGGTGGCCTCCCACAACCGGCGGAACCAGCTCGCTCCCAGCTCGAACCGGGGTGCCAGCACGGTGCACATCGCGGCGCCCGGCGTGGCGGTTCACTCCACTCTCAAGCAAGGCCAGTGGGGCGCCCTCAGCGGCACCTCGATGGCTGCCCCCCACGTAGCCGGCGTGGCCGCTCTGATCGCCAGCAAGTATCCGGAAGCGGATAACGCCACCATCAAGACCCGTATCTTGCATTCAGTGGATCGGATGCCCAGCAACGATGCCGACCTCTTGATCAGCCAGGGACGTCTGAACGCGGCTCGCGCGCTGACCGAGGACTCGGTTGCGCCGGCAGCCATGACCGACTTCTCGGCTCGGGCCCTGGATGCGGGCACGGTCGAGCTGAGTTGGACGGCCTCCGGCGACGATGGAGCGCTGGGCTCGGCAGTTCGCTACGAGCTGCGCTACTCGCACCTTCCCATCGCCGTCAACAGCGAGGTCAAGCCGGGCGAGGTCGGCTTCCAGGACGCCCTGCCGGCCCCGCTTGAGGCTCCTCAGGAGGGTGGCACCCGCGAGACGGCGCGCGTGGACGTGCGCCCCAGCGGCAAGGAGCAGAAGCTCTACTGGGCCCTGCGCGCCATCGACAAAGTGGGCAATCCCTCGGCCATCTCGCTCTCCTCGGTGACTCTGCCGGCTGGCGAGTTGATTTTCGAAGAGCCCGAGGACGGTACCTCGCGCTTCACGCCCGAAGGCAGCTGGGGCCTGATCAGCCTGGCCGGCCGGGGCCGGGTCTGGACCGACAGCCCGGAGGGCGGCTACGTGGGCAAGCGCAACGACTCGCTCACCTCCACTGGCATCTCGCTCAAAGAATGGAAAGACCCCGTCCTTTCCTTCGACGCCAAGGTCAACACCGAAAAGAAGTACGACACCTGCGAGGTGGAGGTCTACGGGCGCAAGTGGTGGGGTGGCACGAAGTGGCGCTCGGTGGCCAGCCTCAGCGGTATCCACGACTGGAAGGGCTACCAGGTTTCGCTCTCGGAGTACGAAGGTCAGGACATCAAGGTCCGCTTCCGCTTTCGCTCGGACGACTCGCGCGACTTCGACGGAGTCTATCTCGACAACGTGGTGGTCAGCGGCCGTCAGGACCAGGTAGGCGGCTAGGCCGACACCGATCTGATGGTCATCGTGGCGCCAGATTGATTGGCTGCGTATGGAAGTGGAGTTCATCCTCTGTCCTATAGGCACTTTCGGCGATATCAAGCCATTTCTTGAGCTGGGCACACGGTTGCACTCCCGTGGCCATCGAGTCTTGATAGCCACGGCGGCCCCTTTCCGTAAGCACGCCGAGGAACGAGGACTCGAATTCGCGCCCACCCTGACTCAGGATTTCTATCAGGGCGTCCTTCGTGATCCGCGTCTGTGGCACAGGACGCGCTACTTCGAGGTCATTCTGGAAGGATTCATCATCCCATCCTTGCGGCCCGTCGTCGAGATCGTACGGAGCCAGCCCGACCCAGGTCGGCTTCTTCTGGCAGCGGCGTACTCAGGGAACGCGGCGGCGCGCTTGGCCCAAGAGGTGACCGGGGCCCGAATGGTGTCCATCTGGGTAGACGCCGCAGGATTGCGCAGCAAGCACGCACCGCCGGTCATATCGGGCGCCGAGTTCGTGGCCCGACTGCCACAGCCGATTCGGAACTTCATCTATGGGCTCCTCTATGCCTACACGGATTGGCGGGCCCTCCCGTTGCTTAACGCCGAGCGACGAGCGCTGGGCCTTCGGCCTGTGAATTCGATGCTGGACTGGATGGTTTCATCCGAGGGCTCGCTGGGACTCTACCCGGATTGGTATGCCCCGGAGCAACCAGACTGGCCGGTCAACTACCTGGCGACGGGATTTCCCGTGGCCGATTCCAACCTCGCAATTCCGCCCGAAGTGGAGAGATTTCTTGGCCAGGGCGAGCCTCCGGTGGTGATCACTTTTGGCACAGGAATATTGCAGGCGGAGCCCGAGTTCATGGCCAGTCTACAAGCTTGTCAGGCGCTCGGCCTGCGGGCGCTCTTGATCTCGCCAGGGTCAGGATTGTGCTTCGAACTGCCAAAGGACGCAATGGCTGCGGGCTACGTGCCTTTCGATCGGCTGCTACCTCAGGCCAAAGCGCTGATCCACCACGGCGGAATGGGGACCTCGTGCCAGGCCATTGCGGCCGGTATCCCGCAGCTTGTGATCCCGCTGGCGCACGATCAGCCAGACAATGCAGCCCGCCTGATGAGGTTGGGCGTCGGACGGAGCCTGTCGCGAAGCAAAGCGCTGCAGGGGGGGGTGGCCACGGAACTGGCAAGATTGCTTGGGTCCAACAGTCTTCCAAACTGTCAGAGACTGGCCGCTTCGGTGGCAGCCAGTCCCAACGGGCTCGACCTGGCGTGCGACGCGCTGGAGCGTTTCTGGAGACTCAAGCCTTCGAAGTGAGCTCCAATTCCTCTTGAAACGCCGCCAGCGTCCTTTCCAAACCTTCCCGAAACGGGATCGTTGGCGTCCAGCCGAGCAGTTCCCGAGCCAGGGAGATATCCGGCTTGCGCCGCTGGGGGTCTCCCTCGGGAAGCGGGTGAAACTCGATGGTAGATTTGCTTCCAGTCAGCCCGAGGACGAGTTCGGCGATCTGCAGCACCGTGAGCTCCTCCGGATTTCCGAGATTCACCGGCCGGGTGTATTCAGAGCGCATCAGAGCGAGCAATCCACGGATCAGATCGTCGACGAACTGCATACTGCGTGTCTGCGTGCCCTCGCCGTACACGGAGAGCGGTTCGTTGCGCAGGGCCTGGCAACAGAAATTCGAGATGATTCGGCCGTCGGTTGGTGCCATGCGAGGGCCGTAGGTGTTGAAAATCCGCGCGATCCGAACGGAGGCACCTCTGTAACGCTCGTAGGCCTTGACCAGAGTTTCGCCGCAACGTTTCGCCTCGTCGTACACACTGCGCTCACCGCCCGGGTCCACGTTGCCGCAATAATTCTCGCATTGAGGATGGCTCGTGGGGTCCCCGTAGACCTCGCTGGTGCTCGCGAAGAGCAGCCTGGCCCCCTTCTCCAAAGAGAGGTCGAGGAGTCGCTCCGTGCCTTGCGTATTGACGTGCAAAGTTTCGAATGGACGCTCCAAATAACGAACGGGAGAAGAGGGGCTGGCCAGGTGGAAGATCTCGTGCACGGCTCCCTCCACCCTCAAAGGCTGGATGACGTCATGCTGGACAAAGCGAAAGTGCGGCTCACCCACAAAATGGGCCAGATTTTGCTCTCTCCCCGTGGTGAAGTTGTCCACCCCGATCACGGCATGGCCCAATTTCAGGAGGGCTTCGACGAGGTGACTGCCGACGAACCCGGCCGCCCCGGCGACGAGAATCGTCTTCAGTATGCCGCCCCACGCTGGAAAAGGACCACCCACACCGTGCGCGCCAGCAAGTAAAGGTCGAACCAGGGCGACCAGTTGCGGACGTAGTAAACGTCCATGTCGACCCGGTCGTTAAACGTGATCTGGTTGCGGCCGGACACTTGCCACAAACCAGTAACCCCTGGCAGGACGCGCAGAACGGTGCCTTCCTTCCCGCGCATCTTCGGGCGCTCGGAGGGTAGATAAGCGCGCGGGCCAACCAGGCTTATTTCGCCCTTCAGCACATTCCACAGTTGTGGGAGCTCGTCGATGCTGAACTTACGGATGAAGGCCCCGATACGGGTGACCCGGGGGTCCTTCTTCAACTTGCAGTAACTTTCGTACTCGTCCGCCAGCTTCGGGTCGCTCGTCAGGACCTGCTGCAATCGCTCCTCGGCGTCGCAATACATGCTCCGGAACTTGAGCAAATTGAAGAGCCTGCCGTCCTTGCCGAGGCGGGGTTGGACGAAAATCGCCGGTCCAGGCGACTCCAACTTGATTGCCAACCAGGTGAGCAGCATCAAGGGCAGCGCCAGGATGAAAAGGAGCGCGCAGCAGAGAAGGTCGGCGCAGCGCTTGAAGAGCTGCACCTCGGGACGCAGTAACTTGTGCCGAATCTCCAGACCGACGACACCACCAACGTCGCGGGCGGTGACCCAGAGGCTTGAGACGCCCAGGAGGTCGGGAATGACGAGTACGTTGCGGGCCGTGGTGGCGTACTGCTCGATCAGCGGGGCGATGCTCCTGCTGGACACCCCGGGCATCGCCACAATCAGGTAGGGAATCTTGCATTTCTTCAAGAGCTCGGGCGTATGGTGGAGGCCGCCCAGGACGGGCACGCCTTCGACCTCGGCGCACGAGCTTACGTGATCGTCCAGGATGGCGAGCGGCCGAATTCCAAAGCCGGGTTGAAGCCGGAGAGCGCGAATGACCATGGAGCCAGTCTTGCCTGCGCCCCAAACGATGGCGGGCGTGCCCCACCAATCCTGGTGACTGAACAGACAGCGCACGACAGCACGCATCAAGGGCACCGTGAGGATGGCCATCCCCAGGGAAACCAGAATGCCGTCCCGAGAGAACGGCGGGTTGAATGCGCCCAAAGACAGGATCTGAAGGCTCAATGCCGCCAGGAGACTGGCGTAGGTGACCCGTCTCAGTTCCTCTGGCGGAGTCATCCCGGTGCCCGGGTACAGGTCCCGAAGACAAAAGGCGGCCATGAAAAACACCACCACCGGAAGAAATAAAGCGGGGTCGTATCCTTCGAAGTGACCCGTCACGAGCAGAGAGACATTTGTCGCCACGCTCAAGCTCATGAAGTCTGCCAGAAGGTAAAGGCCGAGCGTGACCAAGGGACGCACCCGGGGTAAGTCGAGTCCGGCGTCATCTCTTCCGCGGGGCCCTGGCTCTGTGATTTGCCTGGCCACAGACAGCATAGGGGATCCTCCATTTTGGACCAAGGTAGCGAAGCTCTCGGAAAGAATCCTGATTTTGCGCTGCGGTTCGACAATACGACTGTCCGTCCTCCACAAGAACTACCGCAAGAAACCAGCAACTCGGATGCCGACTTGCTGGCAACTCAGGCTCAATGCCAGAAACTCAAGTCTCGTCCGAGCAGAGCCGCCAATTCGTCCCGGTGGGGGCGAAAATGCTCAACCAGACGCTCGCGGGTCTCGGGTCTCATGGGAGGATACCTGTACGGCCTCAGGTTCAGCCGCATTAGCGGGCGAGTGATCTTCTGTTTGACGAAATACCGAAAACGATGGGGCACCAGCCGGCGAACCCACCGCTTCCAGGACGAGTCATTGGCAACCAGGAGTTTCTGCAACACCTTGGAGCGAGGCATGGCAGACACGTTCGTTACAACCTCGGCCGTGATCGCCTCTGTGCCCTCGCATTGCAGGCTAGAAAAAATGTCCTGCAGAACGGCAGCGGAGTCGTGCTTGATGTCCTCAGTGAGATAAATTTTGACTCTGTCCGCTCCGAAGCGCTCCAAAAATGGACGCAGTTGCCGACTGTACTCCCCATGGCTCACATAGGTCAGTTCGGAGCGCTCTTTGGGACGTCCGTGGAGACGCTGGGGCTCGGCATCCAGAGCGGCCTCGAAAGTGTCCAGATTCTCCCAGCCATTGCGCCTGGCGAACCAGTAGGCCGAGTAGGCTCGCTCGATCGGGTTCCGTAAAACCGCGATCAACAGCATATTGGGATTGTGATCGTAAAGGCGCTGGGCGGTGATGGGAAAGTAAAGATTATGTACGTAAGCGCCACCAAGAATTGTCTCATGCCGCGCGTCCCGATAAAAAGTATCAAGATACCTTTCGCCTTGCGAGAAAGGCTCGTCGTCGGCAAAATAATTAATTTCCTTGGCCTTGGGCAAAAAAATGGACTCGTGCTGAGCGAGCATTTCGTAGAGAGACGTGGTGCCGCTTTTCTGGGCGCCGATTATGGTAAAATCAATCCTCTTCTGCATCCGTGGCTATTTGATGGCCATAATGGATTTGACGAACCCGAAGTACCGTTCTACTACCAGCCTGCTTCCCGGAAACAGGTTGGCCATGTCTTGACAGGTCAGAAGGTTCCAATCTGGCGACGTCGTCTTGATCCAGAAGCGATTCGTCAAGCGAAGCAGCGGGATCAATAATCGACGTGGCAGATAACTTGCCAGTGGCAACCAGGAGTGGCTTTCGATCAAGAACCATTTTGAAGGAGTCTGAACGAAGAACCGTCGTCCCAGGCGCCGGATCTCCGATGCAAAAGCGCCTTGAGCCTCTTGGGCTCGCCTTTTGAACTCGCTCCCCGATCTCAAAGTCCAGACTTCGCTCTTGGGGACCGTGACGTGCTCGATGACCGAGGAGCAGTGGACGATGTCGAAGTAATCGTCCGCGAAGGGAAGCCGACCAGACTCCGGGATAAGAACCGGCACGAAACCATAGCGAGCTTGGCCCGCCTTGATCTTTTCCGGATCGATGTCCGCAATGTAGATCTGGTCCGGCGGGATCGATGAATCCTCCAGCACCGACGCGATCAAAGCACCATCTGCGGAGCCCAGATCCAAAATCTTCATGTCCGGCCTCAAATCGAAGTGTTGCCGGAAAACGAGCCCACGATTTTGACGTGCTCTCGACCGCAGTCTCCTGATTAGTCTCTTTAGCAAGGCGGCATCGTTCACCACATCGCAGCCTCGCACCTTCAATTGTATACCAGACAGGATCCTCTGACTTGTGACCGAACGGTCCGTTCCTCGTATGGGTAACGCGACGCTGATATACATAATGGGGACAGGACGCAGCGGAACCACGATCCTCGAAGTGCTCCTGAGCAGTGCCCCCAAAGTCGTCGGTGCGGGAGAGTTGACCTACATTTGTCGCGATGCCTTCGTCCGCGGCCTCCCATGCTCATGCGGTCAGCTCGCTCGGGAATGTCCTTTTTGGATGGAGGTGTGGGAACGCAGCGGGCTATCTCCGGCTGACTTGGCGGAAGGCGAGGACTGCAACCGCCGTCTCGAAAAGCATGCAGCCTTTCCACGCGTGGCTCTGGGGTTGACTCCGCGCTCCCAGCTCGAGTCTTACGAACGGCTGAATGGCCGTCTCGTGGAGGGGATTGCCGAAGCAGGCCAGGCTGACTTCGTGGTGGATTCCTCCAAGTATGCTGCTCGGGCCCTTCTCCTGTCCCAGTTGCTCGCGCGCCCGGTAAAGGTAATCCTCATTACGCGAGACCCCGCGGGTCTTTTGGCCGCATTCCGCAAGCCGAACAAGGGTGAACAGTCCCCCAAGAGCACCCTGGCTGCCGCGACTTACTACCTGGTCTCGCTGGCCTGCTTCAAGTTTGTAAAGATCCGCCTGGCCAGCCGAGTTCTGTCCATTACCTACGAGCAGTTGATCGCGGATCCTGTCTCGGTGCTGCAGAAGATCCAGGACTGGGCCCAGGTTGACCTGGGAGATGCGATCGCCCGCCTGCAACAAGGTCTTCCTTTTACGGTTTCTCATATCGTGACCGGGAATCGCCTTCGACACCAGAAGCAGGTGGTCTTTCGCAACAGCCTGGAAGCTTTGCCCCGGTTGGGTTTTTTTTCCCGCCAGCTCATCGGTTTACTGCGCTCTTATCGTTGGATGGTGGGCATCGGCAATTGACTAGAAAGCTACACTGGTACTGGAGTCGGCTGCGCTGCATGTCCGTCCCCGAAGTCATCCACCGACTCGGGCGGTTTCTGAAGGACCTGTTGGAACGAACGGGCCTCGCCTCCCAGCCCGAAGCACCCTCAGCAGTACTTCGCCCGTCAGGACAAGCCTGGATGGCGGTGCGCCCCTCGGTCGACCCCTCCCCGTTCATCGCGGCGGCCGACCAGGTGGCTGGAGGGGAACTTACTATCTTTGGGCGGCGCTACCCCTACCATCCACCGCAGTGGAATCGAGATCCTGAAACCGGCCGGTTGGCGCCGTTGCAGTTCTCTGCCAACCTGAACTATCGTGACGAAAACCTGGTTGGCAACATCAAGACTCTTTGGGAGCCCAACCGCCATTTGCATTTGGCCACCCTGGCGCAAGCTTTCTCTCTGACGGGCCACGCTCGTTATCTGGACGTTCTCGGTGAGCACCTCGAAAGCTGGCTCGAGCAAAACCCATATCGTCGGGGCCCGAACTGGACCAGTTCGCTGGAGGCTGCCATTCGGCTCATCAACTGGAGCTTCGTCTGGTACCTGACCGGAGGGGCCGACTCACCCCTCGTTCAGGGGGAGCTCCGGACTCGCTGGCTCGAAAGCATCTACCAACACTGTCGGTTCATTCGGAAGAACACCTCGCGTTATTCTTCCGCCAACAACCACCTCATCGGCGAGTTGACCGGCTTGTATATCGGCTCATGGTGCTGGCCCTTCTGGCCCGAGGCCGAGGAATGGCGAGGGTTCGCCAAACGGGAATTGAGCCGGGAGGCTTTGCTGCAGAACGCTCCCGACGGTGTCAACCGCGAGCAGTCGGTCGCCTATACTCAGTTCGTGCTCGAGTTCTTATTGACCGCGGGGCTTTGTGGTCGGGTCAACCGAGATGACTTTGGACCCGATTACTGGCGCCGCGTGGAAGCCATGATGGGCTTTCTAGCGGCGCTGACCGACTCCAAGGGTAAGGTCCCGATGATCGGGGACGCGGATGATGGTTACTTGCTCGAGCTGAACTATCTGGCCGGGGTTGCGCCCCACCTGTCCCTTCTGGCGACTGGCGCGGTTTTGTTCGGTCGTGCCGACCTGAAAGCCCTCTCAGCTGGTTTTGACGCCAAGAGTCAATGGCTGCTCGGAGATGAGGGGTCGGAAGTCTTCGAGCAGTTGTCCCACGCACCAGCTAACCCCTGCCGCACCTTTCCGGACGGGGGGCTCTACCTGCTGGGAAAGAGTTTTTACGAGCCAGATGAAGTCCGGCTCTGGGCCGACGCGGGGCCTCTGGGGTATCTGGCGATCGCCGCGCACGGGCATTGCGACGCGCTGGCACTCATTCTTTCCGTCGCAGGAGAGGAGCTTCTCATCGATCCGGGTACTTACGCCTACCATACCGAGCGACTCTGGCGGGACTACTTCCGGGGCACCTCGGCCCACAACACCGTTCGGATCGATGGCATGGATCAGTCCCAGAGCGGAGGAAGCTTCATGTGGGTAAGCAAGGCGCAGGCCACTTGCGAAGTCTGGGAACCCGGCGAGAGCATCGATCACTGGGTGGCCAGCCATGACGGCTATCGTCGCTTGCCGGACCCTGTGCTTCACCGAAGAGAGATCACGCTGGACAAGTCGGAATGCAATATCACAGTCATTGATACGCTCATTTGTAAGGGTCGGCACCTGATCGAACGATTCTGGCACTTCTCGGAAGAGTGCGAGGTAACCCGGCTCAACGGCTGCGTCAGGGCGGCGCAGCGGAGTGCCAGGCTGGATCTGACCGTGGATGAGGAATCAACCCTGATTCTGTGCTCGGGCCAGCAGAACCCACCTGCCGGGTGGGTTTCTCGCAAGTTTGGACATAAACAACCTACCACGACCCTGGTTGTAAAGAACTCCATTGAAGGAACGACGACGCTGAGAACGACCCTTCGTTGGTCGCGAGTCAATGAAACCTAATGAACATAAGTATTTTTGGATTAGGCTATGTGGGTGCGGTTTCGGCTGGTTGCCTGGCGAGTGCAGGGCACCGAGTCATCGGGGTCGAGACGAATCGAACAAAAGTGGATATCATCAATGCCGGACAGGCTCCGATCGTCGAAGCCGGGCTCGGTGACATGATCCGACAGTGTGTGAGCTCGGGCCTCCTGCGAGCCACGACCAACGCGGTCGAGGCGATCCATAACTCGGACCTCTCTATCGTCTGCGTGGGCACTCCCAGCGACGCCGCGGGCCGTCTAGACCTGCATCATGTCCGCAACGTGTGCGAGGAGGTCGGGCGAGCCCTGGCCACCCGCAATGAGTTCCACGTTGTGGTCCTCCGCAGCACCATCCTGCCCGGCAGTATGCGGGAGGTCGTCATCCCCACGCTCGAGCTGTCTTCCGGCAAGACTGCGGGGGTAGACTTCGGCGTGTGCAACAATCCCGAGTTTCTGCGAGAGGGCACTGCCATCCACGATTTCCTCAACCCGCCCAAGACGGTCATCGGGGAAACGGACACCCGGAGCGGCGACCTGCTCGCGAAACTCTACGAGGACCTATCTGCCCCGTTCGTGCGCACCAGCATCGAGGTGGCAGAAATGGTCAAGTATGCCGACAACGTCTGGCACGCGCTCAAAGTGGGCTTCGCGAACGAAATAGGGGCATTGTGCAAAGTAATGCAGATCGATAGCCACCAGGTGATGGAGATCTTCTGCCAGGATACCAAGCTCAACCTCTCGAGCTACTATCTCAAGCCCGGCTTTGCCTTTGGCGGCTCGTGCTTGCCCAAGGACGTGCGCGCTCTTTCTCAGCGCGCCCTGAGCCTGGACGTAAACCTGCCCATCGTCAACTCCATCCTGCCCAGTAACGAGCTCCAGATGCTGCGCGCGGTGGAATTGGTGCTGAGGGAAGGGCGAAAACGGGTGGGGTTGGTTGGTCTCAGCTTCAAGTCCGGAACCGACGATCTTCGCGAGAGTCCAACGGTGGCGATGGTCGAGAGGCTCCTGGGCAAGGGGAGCGATCTGCGCATCTTTGATCGCAACGTCCAGTTAGCTGCGCTAACGGGGGCCAATCGAGACTACCTCTACAATCACATTCCCCATATCTACCGCCTGCTCGTTCCCGATGTCGAGACGCTGCTCGCGCACGCCGAGGTCCTGGTCGTCGCTCACCGAGAGCCAAGTCTGGAAGCCGCCATGGGTGACATGGGGCCAGAGGTGGTCATCATCGACCTCGCGCGACTTCCTGCTCCTCTCATCGAGGGGAGGAACTACCATGGCATCTGCTGGTAGGCCGTACCGCGTCCTGATCATCATCGAGAATTTGACTGCTCCTTTTGACCGTCGGGTCTGGCAAGAGGCAACCGCCCTGCGCGAAGCGGGCTATGTCGTGAGCATCATCTGTCCGACTGGCAGCGGATACGAGTCAAAACACGAAATTCTAGAAGGAATCAACATCTACCGCTACAAAATCCCGTTTGAGGCCAGAAAGGCCTCCGGTTTTCTCATCGAATACTCCGTGGCGCTGTTCTGGCAATTCGTGTTGGCCTTCCGAGTTCTCTTCGGGCCCGGCTTCGATGTCATCCAAGCCTGCAATCCACCGGACAATATCTTTCTCGTTGGAGCGTTCTTCAAGTTCTTGCTTGGGAAGAAATTCATCTTCGATCACCACGATCTGTGTCCCGAGCTGTACCTCGCGAAGTTCGAGCGTCGCGACTTTCTCTATTGGACGCAACTGGCTTGCGAGCGACTGACCTTCTGGGTGGCCGATCTGTCGATTGCGACCAACGAGTCCTACAGGAAGGTCGCCTGCGAACGTGGCAAAATGCCTCCCGACCGGGTTTTCGTCGTCCGCAGCGGGCCGAGCCTGGAGCGGATGCGGATCGTGCCACCCAAAGACAGCCTGAGGAATGGACGAAAATACCTCGTCGGCTACGTCGGGGTCATTGGCAAACAGGAAGGGATCGATTATCTGCTCCGGGCGGTACGAGAGATTGTCCGGACCCTGGGACGTGACGACATCCACTTTGGTATTGTGGGCGGCGGGCCGGATTTGGAGCGAATGAAAGAGTACTCCGGGGAAATCGGAGTCTCTGAGTTCGTCACATTTTTCGGCCGAGTGCCCGATCAGGAGATGCTCGAGGTTCTCAATACAGCGGATGTCTGTGTCAATCCGGACGTTGCCAACGAGATGAACGACAAGTCCACCATGAACAAAATCATGGAGTACATGGCCTTGGGTAAACCGATCGTGCAGTTCGATCTGACCGAGGGGAAGGTCTCTGCCCAGGCTGCGTCCCTTTATGCCGAGCCAAACAACGAGGCGGATTTGGCGCGGAAGATCGTCGCACTTCTCGACGACCCGGAGGCCCGCGCAAGGATGGGCGCTTTCGGTCGAGACCGCGTGACCAGCGCGTTGGAGTGGAGATTCGAGGTGCCCAAGCTGCTGGCCGCATACGAATCCGTCAAAGGATGAGCGTAGCCCAGCGCGAACGCGGACCATCGAAGGATGTGGCGTAAAACTGCGATAGGCGTTGCGGCCCTGCTGATTGCCCTGTGTACGCCGCTTCCCAGCCAGTCCGGCGGGCCTACCTGGGAGCGGAACTCCTTTCCGGGGCCCGGCCATGTCGCTAACCCGGGCCCGTGGGGACCGGGAGAGGGCTCGGACCGCACAGAGAAAGTCAACGCGTTCGGGATTTCCCCCGTCAACCCGGACTTCATGCTGATGGGCACGGACATCGGGCGTTTGGTGTATTCCAATGACGGTCACAACTTCGTGGCTGCCGAGTTGCCCTCTCGGCGAGTCTTGTCCCTCTCCTTCGACCCCGTTGATCCAGCCTGCGCCTACGCCTGGGTCGGGGGCGTTCGTCAGGCATCCTCTAACTCCGGGTGGTGGCGCACGCGGGACAAGGGGCGCACCTGGTCATTGATCATGCCCGCATCCTCCAACCGGGTGCCTGATTCCCCCTGGGGGAAATGTCTGCTGGCGGTCGATCCGGCCCGTCGTGGACATCTCTACGTGGCCACGTACGGAGACGGCCTCTGGAGGACAACCGACGACGGCCGAACCTGGTCTTGCGTCGCGTTCCCTGGACGGGTGATTCATTCCCTGACCATGGCAGGCGATGGCTCTCGCCTTTATGTGCTCGTCAGTGAATCTCAACCCAAAGCAGCCGATAGGGCCTTCAAGGCCAACGCGAAAGACTTGCTCGGCGAGCTCTGGGTGTTGGAAGACGGGAAGGCTTCCACGCTTCGCCGGCTCGAGCTAAACCGCGTCAGCGACCTCGAGCTCGACCCTCGCGATCCGACCAGGGGTTTTCTGATCCTGAACGCTAAGAAGCTTGTCCCCTTCAGGGATCAGACCAGAACCTTGCTTCCCCAACTTGATACCAGCGTCATCCCAGGCCAATTGCGAATGGTCTTGACGAATCCTGCCAACCCGCGATTCCTGGTGCTTCTTTCCGATCATTGCCGGGTCGAGGATCTGTTTCACTACAGCAGCGATGGCGGGAAGACCTGGCAAGGTTGGTCCCGTGACGGAAATTGGCTGACCGCCATTCAGGACTACGCCCCCTTTAACTGGAAGAGCGAAGATTACCACTATCCCCTCGATGAGGGGCAGGTTCGGGCGCCTGCAGCGCGCACAGTCGATTTCCTCCCAGGCAACCCAAAGAGCGTTCTGATGTGGGGGCTAACGCCCAACCAGAAGGGACCGTTGCGCAGCGATGACTACGGGGCGAGCTTTGTCCCCTTCGGACATGGAGGCAACTTCAAGAGAGCCAACAGCATGGCGATAGGAGACAGCGATTCCGTGCTGGGGGTAGCCAGAATGGAATACGGCATCGTTCTGACCCGGGATGGGGGGCTTAGCTGGCGCAGCTATAATTACGTGAACACCACTCCCTGGGCCTCCAGTCGACGAGAGAAGCGGGGATATCAGTCGCGGGCCGGGTGGGGAGTGGCCTTTCAGCCTGGCAACGACCGCGTCGTCCTGGTTTCCGTCGGGTCCAAACCCGTCTCTCTCCTGCGCAGCGAAGATTTTGGCGAGCACTGGAGCCAGGTAGGTAGCGATCAGGCTGTTGCTCCCAGTCCCATTTTCTGGCACCGCCAAAACCGGGAGGTGGTCTATGCAGGAGGTCGCCGAAGCGAAGACGGTGGACGTACCTGGCCGGCTTCCACTGGGAGCGTGGTCCTGGACATGAGCTCTGCGAACGGCGATCTGGTTGTGGCTGCATTGCCTGGTCCCGATTACAAACTGGCCGTATCGGCCGACCGGGGAAATCACTGGACGCCACTGACGGACCTCCCCGTGCGTATCGCTGTGGAAACCCAGGGTGCCGTTGCGATCGATCCTCGCCCCGAGCACGACCCTACGCGCCCCAACGGAAAGTGGCGCATCTTGCTGGCGGGACGGGCAGGAGTGTATGTCTACCAGGCATCCGACCAGTCGGGCAGTAAGGGCGTCTGGCGCCTGAGTTCCGGAGGAATGAGCGACAGCCCGGGCCTTGGCGGAGTCTGGCTCAGCCGAGTCGCATTCGATCCAAGACGTCCCCAAATCGTTTATGCGGCTGCGGGGGCCGCTCAGTTGGACGCAAAGAGGGATGAACAGGTTCCGGCCCTGAACGGGGCGCTCGCTTTCCGCCAGCTTTATCGCTCGCTTGATGCAGGGGAAACATGGACTCGGATCGCCGGACAAGGTTTTCCCGGTCTCCCGTCTTACGCCGACGCATTGAATATCGCCGTCAGCCCGAGCACGGGTCGATTTTACCTCCAGGAGTGGACGGGTCAGTATTCTCTCCCGGCTCCTTACGGCGAAGCTCAGTAGCCGACTCCCTTCCAACCTGCCCAGTCAGAAGGGCCTGAGTGGCAGCAACGTAGAGCACCAACCAGGTGCTGTGACCAGGTAACGGTGGGACAGGTTCCGTCAAGTTGAAGAAAGCGAAGACGGCCAGATAAGCCAGGGCCGCCCTTTCCGCTAACCTTCGTCGGCCCTTTCGCTCGATGAGCCAGGCGACGAGCGCGGAGGCCAGGTCCAGGAGCAACAGAAACAGGCCCACTAGACCGAGTTGCAGCAAGATACTGAGCATCCCATTGTGAGCGTGCCCGATGGACGGAAACCAGAGAAGGCGCAGACGGCCACAGCCATATCCCCACCACGGAAACTCAGCTGCACACCGCAGGCTCGACTCCCATATCGCGACACGGTAGGTAAGTGTGGTGCTCTTGCCCAGCATATTCACGAACGGGACCCAATACTTGGCGACGAGGCCAAGGAGCAAAAAGATCGGCAGGACCGCGAGATTCTTAGTCGAGCGCGTTCCGACCTTGAGAGCGAGGAGAGGAAGGCAGATCGCGGAAGCCAGCAACGATTCGGTTGAGTCTGCGCCGATCAGTAGAACGAAGCCCAGACCGGCGAGCGCCAATCGAGAGCTCACCCGGACCAGACCAGCTGGCATGGCAGCCGCTACGATCACGGCCAGCGCGGCCAGGTGACCTAGAAAGTTTTTGTGCAACATCAGTCCCCTCCAGCGTGCTCGGTGCCCATAACTGATGTCGGGCAAGAACGAGAGGGCCAGGAACTGGATGACGCAGCACACAAAGAGCGACCAGAAGGTCAACCGTAAAATTTGTTTGGCATTGAATTGGCGGACGAGAACGAGGCCGAGCCAGGCATCCGTGGCGTACATGAGCACGTGCACTAGCGTAACGGGAATCGGCCTGGTCGACCACAGGCTGGAAGCATAGCCCAGCGCGATCAGTAAACACAGCCAGGGACGAGCTCCGAACAGGGCGAGATTGGCGGGGGTCACAAAGAACAGTGCCAGAAGCAGGATCAGATTGGCATAAAGATTGGAGAGCGGCGCCATGAAACCGACCAACAACAGGATGAAGAACAAAGCTTGATGGTACCGAACCCAGAAGCGCTCCACCCGGCTCAAGTGCGTTCTGTGGCCGTCGAAATCCTACCTTCAAGGTTGTCGAACGTGGAAGGAATAACCTGGTCTGCCCGGAATTAGCCCCGAACGCCCGCAAGGACGATTTTTGAAGCCAGTACAGCTAGTATGACCACACGATCCGCCGTTCCTCCTGACCAGGAGTGGGTTTCTCTCGAGGACTTCTTTGGTCTGCTTGTGCGACACTGGCTGCTCATCATGGTCGTGACAGTCTTGGGCGTGGTGCTGGGGGTCGTGATCGCATTGAGCATTCCCAAGCGATACGAGTCGATCGCCTCGGTCTTCGTGTTCAATGCTCTCGATCCGGGCCTGGCTTCGCTGGCGGCCGAGTTTGGATTCGGCGGGTCGACGGGAACCGATTATCGTGGGTATGTGGTCGCTCTCTTGAGCAGCAACGAGGTCCGTTATCAAACGGTCGAAAACAACAAGCTCCTGAGCAAACAGGAGTTCTGGGTGGGAACCGCTCTGGAGGAAGACCCGTCTCTCAGGACCCTGTCGGCTGCTGTCCTGCGCTTGAGAAACCTCGTAGCCATCGAGTCCAAGGAAGAGACCGAGCCCGTTACGATTCGCGCGACGACCATGGACCCCGAGTTATCGAAGCTTCTGGCGAAGTCCTATCTCGACTTTGCGGTCAATCGGCTGACGAAAGAGGCCACGAGCCAAGAGACTTACCTGGCCCAGCAAATCAATGCGCAGCGTAAGAAAGTATCGAACGCTCACGCGCGATTGCGCGAATTCCAGGAGAGCTCTGGCGTTGTGACATCGCTGGAAGCCCAGGGGCCCGTAGAATTCTCAGCCCTGATCGATCTGCAGAAACAACTCGCGCTGGTCGAGACGGAGCTGTTGGGAGTCACCAAGCAGTTGAGTGGGCCGGGGGACCTGATGTCGCAGATAGGCCTGACCTCTCGCCAGATGGGTCTTTCAGCCCAAGCGGACGGACTGCGTCAATTGCTCGATGAGCAACAGAACCGGGTGACTCAATTCCCAGAGTATGGGGCCAAGTATGCCGAGTTGGTCAGCCACGTCACCTTTGCCGAAAGCCAACTCACACTACTTCTCAGGAAGTATGAGCTCACCAGGTTTCAGAACGGTCAGAACGCACCATTCAAGATCGTTGACGCTCCGGACCGTCCGGCTGAAGAGGCCAATCAAAACTTGCTCAAAGCTGCCTGCGTGGTCGTTGCTGCTCTGAGCGCATTCGCTACAGCCCTGTTCATTGCAGCACGCCGTGACCGGACTCGTGCACCCGCGGCGCGTGTCATCACCCAGAATTCTTGAAGAGACAATTGCTGCTCCTGATTCCTTCGACAGTGTTGGCGCTGGTCTTGGCCGCGGCAGGGCTACTGGGCATAAAAACATACGTCCTCAATTACCACCTGCCTGTTCAGAACTGGCTGCCGCAGGGGTCGTTTCTGGCTGACGACCAGGGTCGACCAGTTGGCTGGCAAGCCGGGGATGAAATGGCTCCGCAGGTTCACCTGGAGCGCATCGGGAATTCGCCTGTCTGCTTTCTCCGATTGCCGTCGGGGTCAGCCGAGACCTGGACCGATGTCTCGGTCGGTCCAGGTTGGCGATCGCTACAAGTCAGCGTGTGGTTTCGCTCTCAAGACGTCGGTCTGGAACTCGTCGGTCGCTTCCGTAAGGCCGAGCGGGTCCTGGCCACGGAACGATTGTGGTTGCCAGCCACGAACGATGGTCGCTGGCACACCCGGGAAACCATGTGGCGCGTGGCTCGAAAGTCCGACTCTCTCGAGCTTCGAGTGACGGCCAGGGGCGACTCTGGCTCAGCCGATCTGGCCGAGGTGCATTTGACACCGACTTTCATGGATACGGATCTGCCATCCCATTGAAGCCGGCCACCGCTTGTCCTCTGTTCGTTGTTGGAACCGCACGCTCCGGGACGACCTGGCTGGCCAATCTTCTCATTTCGCACCCTGACATCTCCGGCGTTGCCGCGGTCGAGCACCAGGGTATCCACGAAAGCCATTTTTACAGCCATTCTCGCTACTGCTTCCCACAACGTTTGGGCGCCGACCAGTTCTTTTCGGCCTACTCATGCGAGGATTACTTCGTGCTGACCGAGCTTGCGCTCGAGGAAATGGTTGCTCTGGATGGATCCCGGACAGTTCCGGAGTGGTTTCGGGCCATGATGGAACGCTATGCCCAAGGTAAGCGCTACTGGCTGGAAAAAACCCCTAAGCACGCCGCCTACTATCGAGAGCTGATCCAGGATTTTCCGGACGCCCGCTTCATCATGATCCGCCGCGGGTTCCGCGCGACTTTGATGTCGAATCTCAAGCGTTACGGCCAGGTCAGGTTGCCGATGCTCCTGCAGGTAGCAGCCAAGGTCTTTCGCTATGTCACCGACCTCAGAGCCATGGATGCTCTGGAACGAGCCGCTCCTTCGGCATGCATCAGCACGGAATATGAGGACCTGGTGGCCGATCCCGCCCGGGAGACCAGCCGCATTGTGCGCTGGCTCGATTTACCCGAGGCGGATTTGAAAAGCCAGTTTGCCCCAGACTCGAGCTTCGGTTCGAAGGAGAAGCCCGGCCTGCCGACCATGGCCTGGGCAGCAGCGCGGGCCTTTCGGCTCCTGTTCCTGGTCCTGCCCCTGTCGGGCCTCCTCTGGCTTCGAAAATCCTCTGACCGGGCCCAGGCGCGGGGTTTACCCAAGTATTCCTTACTGAGCGCGAGATCCCGTGGCTCCTGAGCGATGCGTGATTATGCTCGGAACGGACCCTCGGAGCCCGAAGGGTGGGGTGGGAGCGGCCATGCCGGGGTATCTCGAGGCGCTGGAGAGTGCTCAGCTGCTCTACGAGGTGATTTCGACCTATCGCCCAGGTTCAATGTCTGGGAAGTTCCTGCCCGCAGTCCACGCCCTTGGTCCCCTGAGTAAATCTGTTCGCCAGCTTCGACGCCGGGGAGTCCAGCCGGTCGTCTATGGGCACGCCGGTGCCTGGCCGGCTATCCTTCGGGAGGGGCTGCTCCTTCTGATCAGCCGGCTTCTGGGTGCCAGAACCATGCTCCAACTCCACTCTCCGAAAGTAGACCGTTACCTGGACAGACCCCTGGGTGTCGCTCTGATGCACCTGGTTGCCAAGACGAGCCGCATCCTCGTTCTCACACCCTGGTGGCAGAAACGGCTGGCTGAGAGAGGATTGAACGCCACGGTCATTCCCAACCCTCTTCCCCTGGCCTGCGAGGCGATCGCTCGCTCGAATCAAGAGAGCGGACCGGTCAGCGAGGTACGCGTTCTTACGATGTGCCGGCTCGTCCCGGGCAAGGGTGTTGAGGCCGTCATGCAGGCCATAGCCCGTCTGGACGAGCCATTCAGACTGACGGTTGCCGGAGATGGTTTCCTTCGGAGACATTTGGAAGCCCTGGCCATTGAGCTGAGCCTGACTGACCGGGTCCATTTCGCCGGCTGGGTTGACGAGCACAGAAAACACGAGCTCCTTGCCTCATCTGACATCTTTTGCTTGCCGAGCGCCGCGGACTCGTTTGGGATGGTCTTCGTGGAAGCGATGTCCCACGGGATACCTGTGGTGGCGCTCGACTGGGGCCCAATCGCGGATGTCGTGCCGCCAGAGAAAGCGGGCCTGCTGGTTCCCCATCAGAATGCCGAGTGCGTGGCGGATGCCCTCCTTCGACTGAAGGATCGAGGTTTACGACAAACGCTGGGCCGTTTTGGGCGGCGCCACGTGCTCGAGACATTCTCTGTCCCGAGCATCGGGGCGCGCCTACGGGAGGTCGTCAGGAGTTTGCAGCAAGAAGCTTAACGCGTCGCACTCTCTCTTTTTCGCGCACATAGGCTCCAATCATGGCGAAGGACAGGGTCCCCGCAAAGCTCGACTCAAGGATAAAGGAAAACATCGCCATGAACGAGACACCCAGCCCAAGGTAGACAAGTCCGCGTTGGAGGTCCTCGTCTATGACCGGAGGCTTGATCAGCGCCAGGAACATGGTTCCGAGCACGGTCAGGTAAAGTGTCATGAAGAGAAGCCCCAACTCAGTCATTGCGTGGGGCCAGTACATGTCGATGGTTGTCATGTGGCCAGCGGGGAAATTCAAGAGCCCCCGTCGTTTCTGAAGTTGGCTGTTCGAGGCGTGCGCCACGCCCCCGCCCCACTGTCCCGGACCCACACCAATCACGGGGTACTCCATCAGGACTTCGAGAGACATCTTGGCGGCATAGGCCCGAAAATAGGTGTCCGGAGAAGTGGCTCGGTCCAGCTTCTGAAAACGCTCCAAGAGCAGCGAATCCTGGGCGTAAATCAGAACGCCTCCCACGATGACGACCGCGGCCACGCACGAGCTCATGATGTGGAACACATTCCTCGACCGGATCAAGCCGCGCACGTATTCCGCTCCCAGAACCAGAAAAAGCACCCCGGCCGCCTGCCTCGATCCCGCCACGAAGACACCGGCCGAAAGCAGCGCGGTCCCGGGGAGCTTCAACCAGCGGGGATACCGACCCACCACCATGCAACTTACCGCACAGGTCATCATGATGGCGTTCTTGTTGTGTTGAGCGAACAGGCCGATGGCTCCCACGGTCTCGGTCCTAAAGTCGAAGAAGCGATGCCAGACCTGAGCCGGGCCGGACGTGTCCACCAGGGAGACGAGCGCTGACACACACCCGACCAGCGCCAGGATCGTAAAGGCGTTCCTGAGGTACCTCAACCTGGCGCCGAATAAATACCCGGTCAGGAAATACAGCAATGGCTTTAAAACGTAGAAGGTCCCAATAACGGTCCACGGCGTGGGCCTGCGGACCAACGACACCAAGAGAACCGCGCCAACAAAGGCAGCAATGAAAAGAACCAGCTTGCGGCAGCGGGGCCGGATGAGCATGGATAAATACCAATAGCTCAGGGTCGATATCACCATGAGATCCGGAAGGAACATAGTCTGGATGGCATCGATGTTGTCGTTGAAGATCGATGCAAAGACGAAGAGATAGCAGGCAGCCTCGTGTGCAAAGACCTTCAAGTTGGGCGTTCTGACCAGATCCGCCTGATCGCTGTCGGTCGCCTCCGCCCCTGGCACTTGGAGACTCACGAAAGCTACCTCAGGATGCTTGAGAGGACCGCCGCGTTGACACCGATCTGGAGAATCTGGACGAAGCGTTCCCAGAAGCTCGGCTCGGCCACGATTGCACGGGGCGGTACCAGAATGAGATCTCCAGGCTCGATGAAGGCGGAGCGACCCTCAGCAGCAAGCAAACCATTGGCGCGCAAGACGAGAACCCTGTCCTCGTTCGCGTCGGGTGAGAAGCCGCCCGCCTGATCGATGTACCACCGAGCCGATTTGTTCAGAGTGTATGCAAGAGCGGTCGGCAGATTGACGGCTCCTGAAACGACGACAGTCGAACTCACCTCGGGGATGTAGAGTATGTCCCCGTCTCGGATCCGCATGTCGGTCCGTCCTTCCAGGATGCTGGGGAAGTCGATGGGCACGCGCTCGGAAGTGAGGATTCGATCGATGGCGCGTGCAGGTACGACGGAGCCACCGCTTGACAGGCTCTCCAGGCTGTTAGTGAGCCGGCCAGCCTGCCCGCTCAACTGACTCAGCGCTTCAGCTCCATTCGGTCCGCCGTTGCGAAGAGCTTCAGCCAGCGCAAACTGGCGCTCGACCTCCTGAACTGTCGTGAAGATGTCCTGAGCTGCGATCCGATCCCGGTAGGGGACGATTTCGTTCTTGCGCCGAATCAGCACAGCTCCGTTGGGATAAGCGGTGGGGAGGACCCCTCCAGCCCGCGCCATGATGTCGCGCAGACTCGTGGAGGTCGCCTCGAACGGATAATCACCCGGTCTGGAGACCTGCCCAAGAATCGCGATCGTAGCCGGATATCGACGCCGATTGGCGCCTGGCCGGACGACGATCAGGTCCTGGTCCCGCAGTAATTCATTGGACATCGCCATCGGGTTGGCCAGGGCCTCGACCAGGTTGACAGGAATGATCTCAATCTGGCCATCCTCGTGGGTCCGGGCGATCTCGACCGTGGTCGCCTCCGGGGTCACGCCGCGAGCTGCAGCCAGTATGTCCGAAACCCGCATGCCTTCGAACCGCTGGTACTCTCCCGGCGCCTGGACCTCGCCGCGAACCAGCACTTTCCGGTTCTGGAAATGCACCGACTCGTCCGCATGGATCACAACCCGGTCTCCCTTTTGCAGCGCAAGGTTGTTGTGGGTCTCTCCGGTCTGAGCCAACAAGACATCAAAGTTCAGAATCTCCAGGGGCTGACCTGGACGCGTGCGGTAAATGTTAGCAACCCGCGCGACAGGCCGCTTCTGGAGCCCCTCCGCCCTGGTCAGCAGCAATGCGACGGTTGAATTTTCGGTGAGCGAGTACCAACCAGGACGCTGGACGGCACCATCGAGATAGACTCCGTTGGCGAAGTCAGGCAACAAAGACTTCACAACAATCTTGTCTCCGCCGAAAACCCGCGTTTTGTCCGCTTTGGCCAGGGAGATATCCTCCAAAACGCGGGTGCGGTTCTTGAGCAGGCGCTGGACCTGCGCCGACGGGCTGTAAGCGGTCGGCTGGACCCCCCCGGCCAGGGCCAGAATTTGCTTAAGCGTCTGCTCGTTCTTGAGCTCATACAGAGCGGGGCGGAGGACCTCGCCGATGACAGAGACCTCCTCCCCGCGTGCCGGAATGAAGATGCGATCGCCGTCCACCAGGATGGTAGAGGCCTGGAAGTTGCCTTTGGCGAGGATCGCGTAGAGATCGATCGTGGAGAGCTTACGGCCGTTTCGCTGCAGCTCGATCCTCCGGAAGGTTCCCTGCTGGCTTGGCCCGCCGGCAACCAGAAGCGCGTCCAGGGCGGTCGCGCCGGGATTGAGATAGTAAACTCCGGGCTTCTGCACCTCCCCCACCAGGAAAACTCGCAATTGGGTGGCCGCCTCGAGCGATACTCGGATTCGGAAGGAGGGCATGGTCCGAGAGATCTGGCTGGTCAACGTCTGTCCGGCCTGGTCTGCGGTCATGCCGGAGAGAGGCACAGGCCCGAGGCCCTCGACGAAACTGACCCCGTTGGCGTCCAGGGGTACGCTTGATTCGCTCTGCCCCCCCTGAACGTTATAGGTAACGACCTTGACCCGATCGCCAGGGCGCAGTAAATAACTTTCCCGCGGAGGGATCCCCTGAATCTGAGTCAGTGAAGAATCGGAGCTACCGCCCGTAAGGTGAGAGAGGTCACTCTGCTGAAAGAACGATTTACCATAACGTTGAACTTCAGCGTCCGACCTGGCCAGGTAGTGAGCTCGGATATCCGGCAGAAGGGCTTCCACGATGCGGGTTTGCCAGATCCCCGCTAGTTCGTGAGCCCAACTGATCGCAGTCAGCTTAGCCCGCGTGGAATCCCCGAAACGCGCGAAGAGGCGGGTCTGAAAGAAGTCTGCGGCTTGTTTCTCGATGTCAACCGTATCCAGGGCTCGGCGCGCGTAAAGGTTGACGAGTTCGGATAAAACCACGGGATCAATCGTGGCCCGGGTCTGAAGATCGGCGTCGACCCTGCGGCGGATCAGGTCCTCCAGGCGAGCCCGATAGACCTGAAAAAAATTCTGGGTTGCAAGATCGAATATCTCGTCCTTAATCCTAATCTCTTCCAGTTCCATGC
>JAANMV010001576.1_pt1 | contig 24533 bp, 28 predicted proteins | sample 7279661 | NCBI WGS metagenome assembly JAANMV01 (sample SAMN14094540, study PRJNA606508) | bioreactor metagenome | isolation source: A lab-scale SPAN reactor treating ammonium-rich wastewater day 121 | place: Ireland: Galway | collected 2017-05-16
TTCGAGAAGGACGCGGAAAAGTTTGTCACACGGCCGTTTGAGGTCCACGAAATCCCACGCTCTCAGTTTGAGGGCCACCTGCGTGGATTCGTCGCCTGCAAGCAGCTTTGGGACTGGAAAACGTGGGCCGTCAAGGCTCGGAAGGAAGAAGCAGAGTGAACGTGACGCAAGAGGACCGACAGAGGGTACAAGAGGCTTACAACGCGAGCATCAAGCCCGAGAAGTGGACCGACGACCAAAAGGAAATCGCCAACAATGGGGCGCAACTCGCCGCGCAACTCGAAGCTCAGGAGGCTATCCAAGCCAGGCTCAACCTGGTAGCCGAACGCTGGCACTCTCCCAGGCGAGGCCTGGTCAGGGCGTCCCTCCTGCCGCACGGTCGCAAGGCGGTCGAGGAAGTGGCCCGGCAAGACATCCAGTTCCTTCTCCGGCTCATCCGCATGAGCAGAAGCCAAGAGCAGCGCTCATGATCAAGCGCTACTTCCATCCCGTCGACACCCGCGAGGAGGGCGAGGCCTTCATCCGGCGAGAGCTCGAGCGCTACCCGAAGGCCGGTTACGATACTCAGCTCGCCGTCATCCCGGTTGAAGCTCCGAGCTGCCGGCAGCCGAAGGCCTTCGTGGTCGTCGGCTCCCGCCTGGAGACCTGCTGACGTGCGCCCCGATCAACTGGCCGCCGTCGAGCGGCAAGAGGCCATCCCGACCATCGCCCTGGTGGAGATGATGACCGGAGGACATGCCGAGCTGGTGGAGCGGGCCCAGCAGCTCTTCCCGGGCTCGGCCATCCTGGAGACCGTGCTGCGTTGCTCGACGGACGAGGAGACCCAGATCAAGACGCTGGAGGTCCTGAGCCGGGTCGTGCCCGCGCACCTGACCGGCCGGCCCAGACTCCTGCGAGGGATCGAGATCCTGCAGAAGGCGCGCGAGCGCCTCGACTGGCGTGTGCTCGGACCGCGCGAGACAATGACCGAGCTGGAATCTCGGCTCGACGGGATGATCGCCCACCTGCGCGGTCTCCTCGGGAGACACCAGTGATCCAGCTGCCCTACGCCTATCGCGAGTTCGCCTGCATCGAAGCGGATGTTCCCTGGCAGTACAAAGACCGAGGCTACAACGGCCGCGAGACGGTGCAGAAATACCGCATTCACTGCCCTTACCCTACGATGCCTCTCGCAGAGATCAAGGCAATGGGCTTCGAGGTGCGCCGCGTGACCGCCGTCTTCGCACACCTCTGGCTATGGACGACGAAAGACTTCCTGCGAGACGCCTTTGACGTCATGGAAGAGTGGGGCTTCAGCTACCGCCAAACCTTCACCTGGCTCAAGACCACCAAGAAGGGCGCCCCAACCTACGGGATGGGCTGCTGGGGCAGAAACGGCACGGAATTCCTTCTGCTTGGCACCACATCAGGCAGCTACAAGCTGCGCGAGTATGCCACCACCCCGAACTACATCCTCGCTCCTCGCACCGGCCACAGCGCCAAGCCTGAGGCGGCATACGACCTGATCCGAAGAAACAGCCCTGGGCCCCGTTTGAGCCTGTTCCAGCGTACGCCCCGCGAGGGATTCACCTGCTGGGGCGATCAGCTACGAGAGGAGGCGCCTGCCCTATGAGCCGTCGCGTGATCTATCCTCTGTGCAACTGCCAGCTTGACTCAGAATGGGCAAAGAGCGCACCGTTTTGGTGCTCGTGTGGCGGGTGGGGTAGGAAGGCAATCTGGAATGACAATGGCGAGGCCGCACCAGCACCTACTGTGCTCGAGTTTCACAAGCCAGTTCTAAGGATGGCCAGAGCCCTCGCGGCAAGGAAACGGCTGTGAACGTTCGCGAGGAAGCGCGCAAGGTCATCCGGGGCGCCACCTGCATCCTCCTGGACGCCGAGCTCTACGCTCACGGGGGCGACAGTCCGTTTCGCAGCATCGAGGACGCCCTGACCTGCGCCCTGCACCGGGCCATTCTGGATGAGCGCGAGTCCTGCGCTGAGCTTGTCGAAGCAATGGTTCCCCGAGGTATTCAGGCCCGCCGAGCAATCACCGCCGCCGCTGAAGCCATCCGGGCTCGGCAGCGCCCAGCAGGCGCCGGTGACTTGGCCGGCGGCCGGCGTCAGTTCCCGTTTCTTTTTTTGTCCGACGAAGATTGAATTTTTCTCTGGAGGTGGCCTGTGGCCAAGCGACGGCTCGGAATCAAGTTCCAGGAGGAAATCCAGGAGGCCCTCAAGATGCTGGACTGCTGGAAACACAACCTCGATCACATCGGCGAGCTGTTCTGCTCCGAGTGCGGGGCCCTCCACAAGCAACCCAAGCGCAAGGCCGACCTGATCGCCTTCTATCGCCGTACTGGCTGGCTGCTCGAATGTAAGGAGATACGGGCGACCCGGCTGCCCTGGTCAAGGCTCGAGCGCCACCAGGAAGATGCCCTGCTCAAGGCTGCCCGCTCAGGCTTCGGCCTGGTGCTCATCAAGCAGATTCTCAAGCCAAGGCCACCGCGCGTATTCGCGCTGGCGATTCAGGACTGGCAGCACCTGCGCGATGAGGGCCACCTCGGAGCGAGCCTGCCATTGGCCGACGACCAGCGCCCTCCGCTGGTGTACGAGCTGCGCCGCGAGTGCGTGCGCCAGAACGTGATTCTCGGCACGCCGAACCCGCCCGTCTGGAACCTGAAGCCCATTTTTGACGATTTGATCGCCTTGCTGGGGTGCGAATGAACCCGCTGATCGCCCCTATTCTAAACGCGCTCCGGGTCCTCCACGAGCCAGACACCTTGGTCGAAGTGCGTGGGCTGGCCGTCGACGGCAACCAGTGTTGGGCCGGCCGCTTCCTCGACCCGGTGGCCGCTGCGAACGCAGCCCTACGCCTCTCGGGTCGCTCGAAGGGGGTGTACGTCACCCTCAACCCGATCATGCCCGAGCTGGGCGAGCTGGGCCTCGACCGGGCTCGAGTCGACCAGCAGGCTGCTGACCGCCACATACAGCGCCGCCGTTGGATGCTCGTGGACATCGAGGCCCAGCGACCGAACAAGGCTCGGAGCAACGCCTCCGACCAGGAGGTCGAGCAAACCCGAGCGCAAGCCGACCAGATCATCACTGACCTGGTCGCCGCCGGGTGGCCTGCTCCAGTGCTGGTGATGAGCGGCAACGGCTGGCACCTCCTCTACCGCATCGACCTGCCGGCCAACGATGGTGGGCTTGTGCGGAAGTGCCTGCGCGCCCTAGCAGCCCGCTACCCGAACGTGGACATCGACGCCACGGTGCACAACCCGAGCCGTATCACGAAGCTGCCCGGCACCCTCGCCCGCAAGGCGCCGGAATCGGAGGGCCGCCCCTACCGGCTCGCTGACCTGGTGGCCGAGCCCCGGCCGACGTTGCAGGTGCCCGTCGCCCTGCTCGAGCTGCTGGCCGCTGAGGCGCCCCAGGAGGCGCCGCCGACACCTGTCCCCCTCCCCCGCCCTCAGGAGCCACAGGAGGGCCGGCCAGAGGCCTTCGAGAGGGCTCGGGCGTGGATGGCAAAGCGCGACCCTGCCATCGAGGGGCAACGCGGCGACAATCACACGTTGGCCACTGCCTGCAGGCTCGTGCGCGGGTACTCGCTACCCGACGAGGATGCTCTGTCTCTGCTCATCGAGTGGAACCAGACCTGCGTTCCGCCGTGGACGGAGGCCGAACTACGCCGCAAAATCGCCAACGCTCACAAGAGCGGCTCCGAGGCTTACGGCAGTGCACTGGCTGAGGACAGCGCCACCTGGCGACTCGGACTGAAGCAGGCCGCCGACCGGGCGGGGGTCTCGCAGGATGTCATCCGACGAGCTATCCGGGCTGGCAAGCTCAGAGCCGAGCAGGTCGAGACCAAGTGGGGGCCATCCTATCAGGTGGCGGAGCCTGATCTCCGGGCTTGGCTCACTCAGAGCCCTGGCGGACCCCTGGCGCAGAGCCCTGGCGCCACCCCTCGAACCCCTGGCGGCCCCCTGGCGCCAGGGGTCGAAACGGACGAAAACGACCCTAAAACCCCTGGCGACCCCTGGCGCTCGACCCCTGGCGCCACCCCTCAGACCCCTGGCGGACCCCTGGCGCCAGGGGTCAAAACGGACGAAAACAACCCTGGCGCCAGGGGTCTATCGGCTAAAGATAGCCCTCCAAAAGCATCGAACAAGAAGTTAACAGAGGACACATCCGAAGACCTGGAGGCCGTTCTCCCCAAGGTCACTGCCGGCCCAGATATTCCCCGCGTCGCAAGAGAGTCAATGGCCGCACTGGCCGAGCGCAACGAGCAACGGCTGCAGGTCCTCAAGCGGGGTGATGTGATCTGCCGCTACGAGGTAACGGACAAGAACGAGCCCAAGCTCAGGCCCTGCAGTGAATCAATGCTGCGCGGGATGCTCGCCAGAAGTGCCACCTTCTGGCAGAAGCGCCAGAAAGACGGCGAATGGACGACTTTCCAGGTCAAGCCTGATCCCGACGTGGTCAAGGACATCCTCGCCCTCGACCCGATCAAATGGCCATTCCCATCGGTCACTAGAATCGTGCGCCGGCCTGTGCTCACGCCTGACGGAGAAGTGATCGCGACAGAAGGCTATCACGAGCGAGCTCAAGTCCTCTACAAGCCGCTCACCGACTGGACCATGCCCCAGGTGCCTGACAGTCCGACCGAGCACGACTTGGCGGAAGCGCGTGGGCTCTTGGCGGAGGCTCTGCACGACTTTCCGTTTGTAGACCAAGCCTCGAGAGCGCACGCCCTGGCCGCCGCCCTCCAACCGACCGCTCGCTGTTTCATCTCCGGCCCAACCCCCCTCTGGCTCTTCGACGCCAGCACGCCCGGCAGCGGCAAGACTCTACTGGCAGAAGTGCTGCTTCTCATCGGCTCGGGCTGCACACCTGCCAAGTTGAGCGCCCCGCGCAACGACAATCACGACGAGTGGCAGAAGAAGATCACCTCCACACTGATGGACGCACCAGACGCGATCCTGCTCGACAACCTGAGTAAGCGTTTGGACTGCCCAGCAATGGCCGACGTGCTGACGGCGGTCTACTGGGACGATCGTCTGCTGGGCTCGAGCAAGTCTGTCCACCTGGACAACCTCGGGCAGTGGGTGGCCACCGCGAACAACCTCGAGCTGTCGGACGAGCTCGCCCGCCGTACCATCCTCTGCAGGCTTGACGCAAACACCGCCCGGCCGGAGGAGCGCACCGGCTTCCTGCATGAGCCCCTCAAGCCCTGGGTTGAGTCGAATCTAGGCCGACTGACCTGGGCCACCTTGGTCATGGTCAAAGCCTGGTTTCAACGTGGAATGCCTACCTGGGCACCCGAGCCAGGTGCCAAGCGCGTGGGCTCCTATGAGAGCTGGTGCAACGTGCTAGGAGGCATCCTACAAGTTGCCGGCGTGTCAGGCTTCCTGACGAACCGTGAAGCCACTCAGCACCGTTCCGGCGGTATTGAACAGGAGTGGATAGAGTTCTTCCGTTTCTGGTATCAGAAGTTTGGTTGCGCGCCGGTGAGGGTGAAGGAAATCCTGCCCGACGTTCTCCGCGAGCAGCTCCTGACGGGGATCATCAAGACGGACAAAGACCGTGCCATGGCCGTGGCGCTCGGTACCGCACTCAGAGGCCGCGTAGATCGGATCCAAGCCGGGTTGAAATTGCACCTGGCGGGCTATCACCGCACGGGGGTGCAGCTCTTCAAGCTCGAGGTGATAGACATCAACGCGGTTGAGGGCCGCGAACCCGCTCCTGCGCCCCCCGAACCGGTTCAATACACCCTCAGAATGGAAGACATTCCCCTGTGAATCTTGTTCGATTTTTGCCTACCGTGTGTATGAGTTCGGCATACTATTTGTGTGCAGTATCTGCTGGGAGGTTAAATTTAGCGTCCCAGCGGCACGGAACGGCTATCTATAGCCATTTGCATTATCTGCAGTATCTGCTGGGGGTCGCGCACACGCACATGATCGCGCGCACGCGTACACGCGCGATCAGCCCCAGAGGGCTAGGGTGCCCCAGCAGATACTGCAGATACAGCCAACCCTATTACCACGCCAATCCAGACCGCTGGGACGCTAAACTTCGTGTCCCAGCAGATACTGCAGAGATACTGCAGACGGAAGGAGAAACTGCATGAAACCTACGTTCAGCATCATCATCCCACCAGGGCCACCCACCGAAGCCGATTTCCCCGAAGGAGACGGCGAAGGCGAGTGCTCCACGTGTATGCAGCGCATCGAGCACCTCCTCAATGCGATCGAGCACCTCCTCGAGGCCGACCAACCCGCACTTGCTGGCCATGCTGCCCGCGAGATTGGCAAGGCCGCCGCTGAGCTCGAGGTGATCCTCCGATGAACGATCCGCTCTGGACTGGCTCGGGCGCCAGGTGGGGGAGGGGCTGCGAACAGCTCGGGCTCGATGGTGCGACCTGCCCCTACTCCGGCTCCCTTCTCGTGCCACCCCCGACCGGGTGGGCTCTAGCGCCCTCGTATGCTGGGGGCACACCGTTCAGCCAGGGGGGGTCTCGCAGGTATCGACCGGAGAAAATTTTTCGCCAAATGTTGAAAAAAATTAGAAAACCTCTTGACAAAAGTTTTGCCTCAAGGGGTTGACAAAAACTCAAGGAGGTGCTCCATGGAAGCACAAGCACAAACCCCCCACCACCTGGTGGCCGTTGCTGGACCGAGGCAATGTCCAGAATGCGGGGCTGACGCACTCGAATTACGGAGCTGCGCCCAGGAACCAGACGGTCGGCTCCGTGACGGCCGGCTGATCGGCTGGCACTGCAGCAACTCTCCCCAGTGCAGGTGGATCTGGACAGGTTCGGCCGAGCAGTTGCAGCGTCATCTGGTCAATCGAGAGCGCCGAGTGGGGGACGGCACTGGCGACTGGCGCACTGTGTACGAGCAGGAGATTCGCCGTGGGGAGCCTGGAGGCAGTGGGAACGCCAGGGGCAGCAGGCGTGGACCGAAGCCGGGCGACCGAGAGGCCAGGGAGGAAGCACGCGAGCGCAAGTATGCTGAGATGGTCCGGGGAGGTTTGGGGGGGCGCCCCCTCGGGGAGCCTGATCGGGTGGGGGTGCGAAAGACCGCCTGGGTGAGGCTGCGCACCACGGAAACCAGAAAGGCCAGGCTATCGGATCTGGCGGACAGCCTGAGCGTCACCCAAACAGATTTGCTGGAGTATGCGATCGATAACCTACATATTCTCTCGTCAGATAGCCACCGGCAGGCCATTCGCGGGGAGGGGGGTTGACAGTGGAAACTTGAATGGGATACAATTTCCTTACCACCCGTTTGCCCAAATGGCAGTTCGGGACTAAATGAACCCTGGGCTCAGGCCTGGGGTTCTTTGTTTTGCAAAATCCCGGAGGTGCGATGCTGGCGTTCGCGTTGTTGTCCTGCTTGTTCGCGATCCTCGCCCTGGGCTTGGCCGGCGCAGGCTTTCCACGCAGGTGAGCGACTCCCTGACCCCAGAGGCGCTGGCCGCACAGGTGGCGGTCGGGGCGGTGCGAGTGTGCCGATGCGGCCAACTGATGGAGCCCGTCCCTGACCCGGAGGAGCCTGAGCGGAAGGGCGGCTGGATCTGCCGGCCCTGTTCCAGCCAGATCGATACCGAGCCTGAGAGTTTGGCGGCTGGCCTGGTGGCAAACAGGCCGGCCACGTGTACGCGGCGCAATGGCCGGCTCCGTCGGGTGGCCCCCCGAGTGGCCCCCCGAGTAGTGAGGTGACATGGCCGACCAAACCAAGCAACTGAGTGACCGCGAGAGGCGGTTCGTCGACGAGTATCTGAGCGACCTGAACTGCTCGAGGGTGGCGCGCGAAATCGGTATCACGCCGCAAGCGGCCCAGCAGATCCGACGCAGGCCGCACGTCCGGGCAGAGATCGAGAAGGCTATCAAAGAGCGGCGGCAAGAAAACAAGCCGCTCATTCGACGGACGATCGAGGAGCTGACGCGGCTGGCGTTCAGCGACATTCGGAAGGTCTTCAGCCAGGGCCCGGAGGGCGAGTTGCTGCTGCGGCCGCTCGAGGAGATGGATGACGAGACTGCGGCGAGCATCGCCTCGATCAGTCAACGAGAGTTTGCGGGTGGTGACGGCGAGACGGCTCAAAAGGCTGTTTCCCTCACACTCAAGTTTTACAACAAGAACACAGCGCTGGCGCAGTTGACCAAGCTCTTAGGCCTGGACAAGCTGCCTGAAGGCGCTACGGAATTGGCGGAAGAGCTTGCACGAGCAGGAGAACAAGTCGCTCGCAGACTTGCTCAGCTCCGATCCTCGCGAGCAGGAGGAGTTTCTCCAGGGGATGACCCTGGAGGAGAAGCTCTGGCTTAAGTACGACTGGAACTTTTGGGCGCGGCCAAAGCAGTTACCGCCCCCCTGGCTCTGGCGCGTGTGGGCCTTGGTGGCGGGACGCGGGTTCGGGAAGACCCGCCCCGGGTCTGAGATCGTGCGGTTCTGGGCCTGGACCCAACCTGGCTGCCGAATCGCCCTGGTTGGTGCGACAGCGGCCGACGTGCGGGACGTGATGATCCTGGGTGAGTCTGGGATCCTGGAGACGTCACCGCCCTGGTTCAAGCCCAAGTATCTGCCGAGTAAGCGCCGGCTGGAGTGGCCGAACGGCACTCAGGCGTTCGCCTACTCGACGCAGGAACCCGAGCGCCTGCGTGGCCCGCAGCACCATAAGGCCTGGTTTGATGAGCTGTGTGCAGCTCGCAAACAGGAGGTGTGGAAACACCTGATGCTGGGGCTGCGGCTCCCATATGATGGCACCAGGCTGGTGCCAGCGGCTCTCGGTGATTATCAGGCGAATACAAAGCCACAGTGTGTTGTGACGACGACGCCGAAGCCACAGGAGTTGCTGCGCAAGCTCCGTGACCGGAGCGAGTTCAGCAAGCTTCCGGTGGAGGAACGGGCCCGGGTTACTGTGGCCTGGACCCAGGGCAGAACAATCGAGAACCGGGCTAACCTGTCGCCCGAGTTCATCGAGGAGATTTACCAGGAGCTGGCTGGCACCAGGTTGGGTGCGCAGGAGCTCGACGCGGAGATGATCGACGACGCAGAGGGCGCTCTGTGGCGTCGGTGCTGGATCGACGACCATCGGTTCCGATCGAAGGGAAAAGTGCCGCTGCCGCCGCTCAAGCGGCGCGGGGTGGCGGTCGACCCGAAAAAGCAGAAGGCGACCTCAAGCGGTGCCGAGTACGGAATCGTAGCTGGCGGGCTCGGGGCGGATGGACACGTCTATGTTACCGGAGACTACTCTGGCCGACTGACGGCAGCGCAGGCCTATACCAGGACGATTGAGGCGCTCAGGGAGACCAGCGCCGACTTCCTGGTGATCGAGCTCAATCGTTGGGGCCAAGAGTTTCTCGATGGCCTTAAGCGAGCTGCTCGAGACGCGGGATACGCGCTCCCGAGGGTGCGCACGGTGCAGGTCCAAGAGGGCAAGGCCACGCGGGCCGAGCCCTACACAGCACCCTATGAGCTCGGCCACGTCCACCACGTCGACGAGCTGCCGGAGCTCGAGTCGCAGCTGTGCGGCTGGGTGCCAGGGGACAGCAAGAGCCCGGACCGGCTCGATGCGCTGGTCCACCTGCTGGCAGAGCTACTGCCAGCCATTAAACAATCGCGAGGGAGCTCCAAGAGGCCCGACGGATGGTAGAATTCCTGACGATACCGGATTTCTCCGGCCAGCCCTGGCCCCCGAAGGCGGACTGCGAGCGCCTGGCACGCTATGCCATCTTTGCCAAGTATTTCAAAGGCGATCATATCAGCGCGTTCCGCTATTTGGGCGCCCAGCCGGACGAAGGGCTCCGGCGGAAGATATACTTGATCGCAAACTTCCCCGGGCTGATCACCCGGGCTTGCGCCGACTTCCTCTGTGGCGAGCCCCCCAAGTTCCTGGCTGCCGGTGGCCCAACTCTCGAGCAAGAGGATGGCTTGCAGATGGAAGACCCGGTTCAGCAGGCTTTGGATGAGCTGGTGAAGGCCTCGAAGCTCACCCGGGTGCTGTATCAGGCGGAGGTGGCTGCGAGCCACAAGGGAGACGCCTTTTTGCGCGTGCGGGACACGGGTGCGAGGGTGATCATCGAGCAGGTGAAGCCGGATTCTTGTTTTGCCGTTCTTGACCCGGACAACTGTAACGAGGCTCTCTATCTCTTCGTGGCCTGGATCCACCAAGCCCGCGAGAAGAGCCCCTGTTACCTACGGGTGGAGGTGCATTTTCCTGGCGTCATCCTCCAGCAGGCGTACCGCTTGGCTGGCCCGGGCGCCACCCGCGTGGGGCAACAGGTGGACCTTGCCGAGGTCTACGGCGCGGCTGCCCCGCCTGAGCTGGCTTACACTGGGGTTGAGGAACCCCTGTTGATACATATCCCAAATTTTGAGGGCGGAGATTCGTATTGGGGGCCGAGCGACTATCATGATCTCGAGACGCTCTTCGAGGCGATCAACAATCGTCTGAGCAAGATCGATGCCTACCTCGACAAGCATTCCGCGCCCAAACTGGTGGGGCTCCCCGGCACGCTCGACGAGCAGGGGAATGTCGACGCCAAAAAGCTCGAATACGTAGAGCCGGAGAACCCGGAGATCGGCAAGTATCTCCCGCGATACGTTACCTGGGACGGCAACATGACCGGAGCTTTTTTGGAGATCGAGCATCTAAAGGACCTCATCTTCCAGATCGGTGAGATGGCCCCGGCGATTTTTGGGCTCGACAAGGCCGGCTCCATTGAAAGCGGGCGGGCCATGATGCTGCGGTTCATCCGCACCGCCGCGAAGATCACGCGCAAGCGGATGTTTTTCGATCCCGCCGTCAAGCTGGCTCTGACGCTGGCAATGCGGCTCCAGTTCATGCGTTATGGCGGGGCTGACCTGGCAGAGCGGGAGATCGATATTGCCTGGCAGGACGGCATTCCTCAGGATTACACTGAGGCTGTCAACGCTGAGGTGGCGCGCGTAACCGCCGGCCTCTCCAGCGCGCAGAAGGCAATCGAGCGCATCGACGGTTTGACCCCGGCAGAAGCGCGGGCCGAGCTGGCACGCATAGCCGGGGAGAAGAAGAGCGGAGGCACCAATGGAACCGAATCAGAACCAAGCCAACCAGGAGCCGGCGAAGGAGGAACCCGCGCTGAACCAGGACCCGCCGAAGCCGCAGGATGATTCGGCACACTGGAAACGCGAGGCCGAGAAGGCTCAGGCGGCCCTGAAGAAGCTCGAGCGTGAGCGGATGTCCGACGAAGAGCGCCGGAAGGCTGAGCACGACGAGGCGGTCTCCGTTGCCAATCAGGCCACCCAACAGGCGCACCAAACCATAATGAGGAGCGAATTCGCGGTTGCCGCCGGGAAGCTAAACGTGGTGAACGTGGATGCAGCGTTTAAGCTGGCCGAAGGCCTGAGCGTGGACGCGAGCGGTAAGGTGCATGGCGTGGACAAAGCCTTGCAGGACCTCAAGAAAACCTGCCCCTTCTTGTTTGCGGGGGGCGGCAGGCTCGGAGTCGGCGGGGGCAACCCGCCTTCCGGCGGCGGTGGCCAGGGCACCGAGAACCAGCGAATGAACGATTTCATCCGTCGTTCCCTCGGCCGATAGGCCACTAACTCCTGACGCGGGGCCGCTTTGGCTGCCCTGTTTTGCCCAAAATTCAAACACGGAGGAATGGAATGCCTTACAACAACATCATCACTCGCTCGGAAGCGGCGGCCCTGATTCCCGAGGATGCGGCGAACTACATCACGCAGAACGCCCCGGGCTCCTCGATCATCATGGGCATGATGCCCACTACCAGGGTAACCATGAGCCGCAAGGTCAAGCGGTTCCCGGTCCTCAGCGTGCTGCCATCGGCCTATTGGGTTGCCACCAGCGACACCGGCTTGAAGCAGACCTCGGAAGCCAACTGGGAAAACGTGAACCTCGAGGCCGAAGAGCTGGCCGTCATCATCCCGATCCCTGAGGCGGTTCTGGATGACGCGGAATACGATATCTGGGGCGAGATCAAGCCCACGATCGCGGAGGCCTTCGGCAAGGCGTTCGACGAAGCGGTGATCCACGGCACCAACGCTCCCTCGAGCTTCCCGGACGACCTGATCACCCAGATCGTGGCCGCCGGCCACGACGTGGACCTGAGCAACTTCCCGGATCTCTATGGTGCCATCATGGACGAGAACGGAGTTCTCTCGATGATCGAGCAGGACGGCTTCATGGCGGACGGCTACGTGGCCGCCCTGACCATGAAGGGCAAGCTCCGTGGTTGCCGTGATGCGAACGGTCAGCCAATCTTCAACGTGGATCCCGCTGCCGCCGGCAAGTACATTCTGGACGGCGAGACCCTCGCCTTCCCGAAGAACGGCGCTCTCGATCCCACCGCCGCGCTCATGCTTGCGGGTGCGTGGAAGAACCTGGTTTGGGGCCTCCGCCAGGATCTCACTTACAAAGTGCTGGACCAGGCGGTGATCACGGACAACAGCAGCCCGCCGCAGATCCTCTACAACTTGGCCCAGAACGACATGGTAGCCCTGCGCGTCACCATGCGCCTGGGCTGGGCTCTGCCGAACCCCGCTAACCGGGTGCAGGCCACCGCCGCCAACCGCTGCGCCTTCGCGCTGCTGAAGCCGTAACGTGAGCCACTGGGGCCCGGGCTCGTGCCCGGGCCCCTCTTTCCCCCTGAAATCATAGTTGGAGGTTCTTGATGCCTTTCTATCCCCATAATCCGAACATGGGCCAGGAGCTGCAGAGCGATGCCCCGGCCGCTGCCGTGCGGAATGATGAGGCCTTCGTGGCTCATCGCACGTGGAGCGCTGCTGAGGCAGCCACCGCTTCCACCACCGGCGTTCACGCAGCCGTCACGGACAACGGCGCTCAGCAGGTGGTCACCACCGGGATCACCAACCCGCCCGCCCCGCGCAACGTCACTGCCACGGCGGGGGGCACGGCGGGTGACATCAAGGCGATTCAGGTCGTGGTAGCCGGCACCAACATCAATGACGAGGCGATCACGGAGACGTTGCCCGCGTTCACCGTGGATACCGCCGGCACCGTCCAGGGCAACAAAGCTTTCAAGACGGTGACCAGCATCACGATCCCTGCTCACGACGGCACAGGCGCCACCACGGCGATCGGCTTTGGTGACAAGCTGGGGCTGCCCGATCTTCGCGATCACAACACGACCCTGTTCGCGTTTCTGAACAAGGTTCTTGAGGGCACCGCCCCCACTGTTGTGGTGGACAGTGACGAACTGGAGAAAAACACCGTCGACCTGAACAGCGCGCTCAACGGTTCTGCCGTCGACGTGTATTACTTGGTGTAAGGTCGGGGCGAGATGGCCATCATCGCAACCGCTGGCGCGGCTGACGCAAACAGCTACGTCACGATGGAGGAGGCTGAGGCCTACCTCGCCACCCGCTTCGGTGGTGCCGTTTTCGCCGCTGCTGACGAGAGCGACCAGGAGATCGCTCTGATCCAGGCTACCAGGCAGATCGACCGTCACCGTTTCCACGGCCGGAAGAACAGCGTGGAGCAGGCCCTGGAATTCCCCCGGGCCTATCCCTACACCGAGCCGGTCACACCCTCCGAGGTGCCCCGGAAAGTCAAGGATGCCTGCTGTGAGCAGGCGCTCCACTTGGTGGCCCATAAGGACGCCGGTGGAGCAGGCAAGCGTCAGCAGCTCCAGGCCGAGGGCGTGCAGAGCTTCTCCGTGGGGGACCTCTCCGAGACCTTTGCTCCAGGCCTGGCTGGAGCGTCCGAGGCCCTCTGCAATGATGCTCGGGTGCTCCTGCGTGGCTGGATTGACCGTACCGGACGAATCACGGTCACCGGGCGTGAAGAGGCTTACGGGCCTGGAGACTACCTACCGTGATAGGTGACTACCTGCACCAGACGATCACGCTAGAGCGCCGACAGGCCTCCAGTGTGGTGGGTGGCGAGCCGACCTATGCTGCCGGCGTGCAGCTGGCAGCTCGGGTTCAGCACGAGCTGCGTGCTGCTCACGACTCGATTGGGAACCAAGTCGTGAGCAGCACGCAGCTCGACCTCGAGCCAGCGACAGTGATCGCACCAGAAGACCGGGTGACGGTCGACGGGCAGAAGTATCGGGTGATCAGCGTCAAGAGACAGCGAGGGCTCGACTATGAGAGCCATGTTCTGGCGTTTCTGGGGGGCTGATGGCCTCAAAGCTGCAGGGTGTCGACCACATCCGTGCGCGCCTGGCGGCGCTGGCCGAGGTGCCTGAGCGCTTACGGTCAGAGGTCCTGCCGGAGGCAGGCGCGAGCCTGCTGACTCGAGCGCAGGCACTTGTGCCCGTCAATACCGGCGAGCTTCGGGACAGTGGATACTTTGAGGTGGCCGACGGCCGGCTCCGCGTCGGTTTTACCGCTGAGCACGCGGCCGAGGTGCATGAACGGCTGGACGTGGCCCACGAGGAGGGCCAGGCCAAGTTCCTCGAGCGCGCCCAGCTCGAGCAGGAAGGCGACGTGCGAGCCACCCTAGTTGCCGTGGTGAGGGAGGCGATCGAGTGACGCTCGACACTGATTTGGCGACTTGGTTGGCTGGCCAGGGGCTTGGAACCCTGGCCAGTAGTCTTTTCGTGGCAGAGTTTCCTCAGACATTGGACCCCGCGACCACCGCCACGATGGTCACCCTGACCGGCGGCCGGCAGTCGGATTGGCCCCGGGAGGTGCTGCGGCCGACCGTGCAGGTCGTGACCCACGGAAGTTACAGTGCCGCTCGAGATCGAGCGTGGGCCATCCATGCTGCTTTGGATGGGCGCGATCCCACGGTGATGGGTAGCACAGATGTTCAGGACGTGAGGGCGCTGCAGGCGCCCTTCTTCATCGGCCGCGACCAACGCGGCGCGGCGCGATTTTCGTGCAATTTTCAATTCTGGATCGGAGGATAACTGATGCCTGACGGAATCATGGCCTTGCGCGGCCTGAGAGAGATGACCATCGAGGAGTTGCTCGTGGACAACGCGAGCACCCTCACCTACGGCGATGCGTTTGCGGTTGAGGCCCCTCAGTTGATGGGCTACCAGGAGGTTGATACTGACATCGACCTGCCAGCCGCTGATGATATCGCGGACACCGACAGCTTCACGCAGGCGGTGGATGTGACGATCAAGTTCGGTAAGATGCACCTGGAGAACCTGGCTCGTCTGCTTGGGGCGACCATAGACACGAGCGGCGGCAAGATGCAGCTCATCCGTAACAAGGCTGACATCCGCCCCTACTTCCGATGGAAGGGGCTCGTGGCTTACCTCGGCCAGGGTCAGACCGGCGTCTTCGAGCTGCACATTCCCAAGGGCAAGGTCCGAGGAGGCGTGAGCTGGCAGCACAACGGCGAATCGCCCGAGTATGCGACCGTGCAGTTCACGGTCCGTGGCATTGCCCGGGTCAACGACGGAGAGTTCTCTCGCCTGGTGCAGGACCCCAACGGCACTACTCTGCCGACCGGCACTCCGGATACTACTCCGCCGTCGGCCACCGTGGCCCCGCTCGACACGGCTACCGACGTTGCGATCAACACGAACGTGGTCTGGACCTTCGATGAGGAGATCCAGTTCGACGCCCAGCAGTTCAAGCTCTATCGTGTGGTGAGTGCGACGGACCTCACCGAGGTTGCTGCCTCGGTGACGATCAATGGGGCCGGCACTGTCGTCACCCTGAACCCGACTAGCGACCTCGCCAATGCCGAGGATTATGTGGGCATGGCGACGGGAATCCGTGACATCGCTGGCAACCAGCGGACCTCCGCGATCGTGAACAACTTCACGACCATCGCCTAAACAGACTGACGCGGGCCGGTCTCGGCCGGCCCGCGCGAGGGCGCCTCATGCATCGAATCCATGTCAGCAAGTTCGCTTATCGGCTAGCCGATGGCTCTGTCTGCGAGTTCCGCGCCGATCACCTCGGGTTCTACGCACTCGAGCGACTGAGCGGACTCGGTCTCTTCGATTACTTTGGGCTGCCCGACAAGCGTCTGACCAGGTTCTATGAGCTGGCGTATGCTTTCTCGGCCAGCTGGCGCGAGGACATGGGACTCGATCAACCGTTCCGCAAGTTTCTGCAGCAGCTCCCCGTGGAGCACTTCCAGGATCTGCGCGCCAAGCTTTTTGAGCTCGCGTTTGAGGCTCTCGCGGCTGGTGCCCCCCGGGGAAACTGGCTCCGTCCGGCGGCGCTGCCGCCGGGTGGAACTGGGATCGTCGCTTTGCTGATTGGACCCTTCGTTTCGGTGGTTCGCCGCGTGAGTTCTGGCGCGCGAGCCCTGGCCAATATGCTGCGCAGGTTGAAGCGTGGAACTCAGAGCACGACCCCAACCAGCGCCCCATCGACTTTGATCGACTCTCAACTTTCGGGAGAACCTGATGGCCCTCGGTGAAGTTCGCATCGACCTGGTGGCCGAGATCGCGGAGTGGAAGAAGGGCCTGGGCGAGGCCACCGATGCGATCGAGCGCTTCGAGCGCGAGACGGCGGCTCAGCTCGACCAAGTCAACAAGAAACTTGAAGGCCTCTCGGCAAAGGAAGCTGCCAACGCATTTCGTGAGCTGTCAGATCTCGTGTCAGGCTTCTCTCGCGGTGCGCAGGAGGCTGCGGCAGCAGCGGATGATCTGGCCGACGGGCTCAAGGGTGCCTTTGCTGATCAAGCCGATGGCGTGGCAGCGATGGTCCAGGCTCTTGGGACCGCAAAGGGGGTTCTGACCGACGGCGAGCTCGCTCAGGCAGCGCAGAGCTTGCAGAATCTGGGGGCCTTTTCGGAGGAGACGCTTACCCGCGTGGCCAACGCAGCTGCCTTCACAGGCAAGAGCGCAGATAGCTTGGCTGAGGCCTTTGGCCGGTTCGAAAAGTTCCAGGATGCGAAGTCTATTCTCGCACTCCAGAAGGCCATTGGAGCTTCCGGACCCGAACTTGAGGCGTTCGGGGCTTACCTCGACGACAACGGAAAGCTTCTGGTCGATACCGAGTTGCGGGCTCAAGCAGCTGCAGACGCCCTCCAGCGATTCTCTGACGGTAAATTCGGTGGCGCTCTCGATCGAATGTCCGATGAGTCGGCTCGCCTGCAGGGTGAGCTGAAACTGCTCCAACAAGAAGTGGGAGCTGCTGGCCACGAACTGCGCGAGACCCTGGCCCCGGCCGGCCTGGCTGCCGTGCAGGCGTTACGCGAGATGCCTGACGGGGTGAAAGCATTCGTCGGCCTGGGCGCTGACTTCATCTCGACGGGCGGAAGTATGGCCGCGAGTTCCGTGGAGCTTGCGGCGAACCTCAAGCTCGCTACGGGGGGAATGGGCCTGGCTGCGAGCGGGGCGAAAGCCCTGGGACTCGCAAAGACCGGGTTAGCCACCGCCACCACCGCGCTCTTATCCCCGCTTGGCTTGGCTATCGTGGCAATAGGTGCCCTGGCAGTCGGGTTTGCGGCCTACACTAAAGAGATTCAGAACAGCACAAAGGCCCAGGAAGACCTCCTCAAGATCGAGGAAAAGCGCCTCAAAGCTTACCGAGAAGGGAAGGACCTTCTCGGCAAGTCGGCTGATGATCTGCAGAAGCTGGGTGTCACTTCTCAGCGCTACTCGCTGGTGCTGCAGGGCTTGCAGGACGCTGCAGACCAGGCAGGTAAGGAGGGGAACAAGGCGCTGGAGGCTCGCCTCCAGGGGGAGATCCAGGAGGCGCGCAACGTCCTCAAGGAGCTCTCCGTCCGAGAGGGTCAGGCCCGGGGTGGCTTGGCCGGCACAGCTGGCCAAGCCGAGGCCCCCGCCGGCGTGAAGCCTGGGGGCGCACAGTTCACCCCTGGCCGCAAACCTCCTGACGAGAGCGGCAAGGAGCGGGAGGGCCGCGAGAAGACGGAGCGCGAGGCCGCCGAAAGAGCTAGGAAGGAAGCGCTCAGCGCGGCCCTCAGCGCGGATGCCAAGAAGCGAGCACTCGAAGAAGTGCTCGCGAAGCATCAGGTGACGGCTGAGGAGCGCCGGACTATCGAGACCAAGATCGCGCAGATCGAGGGTAAGCTCGTTGCCGACGCCGAGAAGGCCCGGGAGCTGTCGCGCAAGCGATCCCTGGATGCCGATCTTGCCGTTCTCAATCGAAGATCCTCTGCCGGAGAGATCGACAAACGAAAGCAAATCGCTGGGCTTGAGGAGATCCTCCGCAAGCACAAAACGAATGCTGACGAGGAGGTGCGCATCCTCCAGCAAGTCGCCGCACTCAAGGGGCAGCTGCGAGCAGAGGAGCAGCGCGAGCAAGAGAAAGCTCAGCGTCTGGCGGAAAAGAACCGCTCCGACGTGGAGCGGGCCCGGGGTGAGGGTCGGAGCCTGGCTCAGGATGCTCTGACCGACCGAATCGGACAACTGCAGAAGCGGCGCTCCGAGGGTGGCCCGGTGGGCACTGCCATAGAGGACCTGATCAAGGAGCGCCTGCGACTGCAGGAAGAGGAGATTCTTGCTGAAGCGGCGGCTCAACAGAAGACCACCGAGAGCGAGGAGGCTCGGGCTCAGATCGCCGAGAACGCCGCCGCTCGAATCGCGAAGGCCCGGCGTGATGCAACGAAAGCTCTGGAGGAAGAGCTCGACGCTCAGGACGCGGCCAAGAAGAAGCAGCAAGAGACGGCTCAGCCAGCCTATCTCAATCGGGGTGGAACAATCCAGGACTTTGGCCAGGTGCAGCAGGACCTGTCTGCTCAATTCGGGATCGATGCCACCCGTCAGCGCATCCAGGAGCAGGTGCAGCGCAACCGCGCCGCTGCTGCTGGCTTGTCGGTTGACAAGAACGCGGTGCGCGCCGCCGGGGCGATTGGCGCCGCGCCGAAAGCTGACACTGTCCAGGAGGCTCTCTCTCAGCTCTCTGAGACCATCAAGCAGCCGACAACGATCGTGCTCGAGGTTCAGGAGGGTGGCAAGACCACGCGGACCGAGCAGAGCACGCGTCCGGGTGAGCCTGCGTCGTTTAACCATCGACTCGGAGGCACTACCGGATGAGGCGTGTGCTCATTGCAGACGAGGACGGCTCTAATGTCATCGCCTTAGAGGGCGCGGAGGCACCGAGCCCTCTCCCAGAGCCTACGGGGGAGAGTAAGGTTGAGCTGTTCTTCACGCGCCCGAGCGCTGGCGCCCCTGGCCGCAGGCTGGTCTCCAGTCTGGGTTATGACCCCACCAGCTATGAGGATATCGAGTTTGCCTGCCGCTATGTCAGTGCTGCGAAATGGACAGCTCTGAAAGCGAAGCGTGACGCCTGGCCTCCGGCCCCGGTGCGGCTGACCATTGAGGACGGAGCGGCTGACCAGACCGTCTGTCTGGCGGTCTTCGCGACACAGGGGCTTGTACCCACCAGGTGGACCCAGAACGGCGATAAGCTCGGCGTCCGGTTCAAATTCCACAAGATCGAGGAGGTCTGATATGCCGGCGACCAATGCCGACCTGAAATACTATGGCGGCGTCGATGGTGCGCCTGCAAACGACGTGGACCCCTATGGCGGCGACATTGATACCGGGGCCGAGTTGAATGAGGCCACCGCTGGCATCCTGATCGCTACGGTCCCCCGGCCCACGTCGGCTGACGAGGACTATTACGGAATCGGCTACCGCAAGAACGAGCACGCCTCGAGCGATTGGACCGGGGCTCGGCTGACCAATCGGGCCGGTGCGAACCTCAACAGCAACTCGGGGCTTGCGCAGGTGGTCTCAGACAACGCTGCCGACGTGGGCACTCTGCGGGTGGTCGGCAAGGTCGGTGGCGTCTGGACTACTGAGGATATCACTTTGACCGGCACCACCGATGCCTTTGGGGCCGAGACATGGGACACAGGCGAGGTGTGGCGGTATGAGTATCTCGTGGGCGGCGTGCCTGCCGAGCCCGTTGGGATCCTCTCCATTGCCATCGACGGCGAGGTTGTGGCGGTCATGTATGGCTCGAGCACTGACTATGGCAACAACCAGTGCTCGGCAGAGTGGGAAACGGCGTGCGCCACGGCACTCGATTCCAGCATTGGTGGAGCTGACCGCAAGACCCCCCCGGCTAGCGGGATCGGCAGCTTCAGCCGGGCTTGCCGGTGGACAGGTGCTGGAGCGGTCGACGACTCGATCGCCCTTCCGACCGGAGAGCTGACGCACGGCAAACACGTCGGCTATTGCGTTCACTTCATCGCCAAGGCCAACATCCCGGCCCCAGTATCGGGCCTCGTCCTCTGCGATATCAACCTGATTGGCGTCCCTGACTGAGCCATGGCGGCCTGCTCGAGCCCACGACAGAGCACTACCCTGCTGATGGTGCTGGTCGACTCTCCGCGTCAATCGGGGCTGTTCTACGGTTCCAGCGACTCCCCACGTCAGGTGCTGACTGGCTTGACCTGGGTAGCCGACTCACCCCGGGCTACTGCGACCCGTGTCCTGGGTGCCGACTTTTACGCTGTCTTCGTGGCAGCTAGCTCTGAAGCTCTGCGAATGGTGCCACATGGATTTGGCTCTCTGGTGGATTCTCCTCGTCAGGCTCGCACCACACTGGAATGGCACGAGGAGAGTCCCCGGCAAGCTCGGACTATCCTGGAGGTGTAGGTGAGCCGAATCAGCATGCTGGTCAACGGCACCGAGGATATCGGGCGTTACCTGCAGGAGTTCTCGGCTACCTGGGCGTGGGGTGAGCCACTCAGTTGGAACGCGTCTTTCGTCCATAGGAATCGATCGCTGGTCACCTTCCCGAGCCCCCTATGCCCGCCGGGCACAGGGGATTTCGAGGACTTGGTCCTGCCATACAAGTTGGACGGCTCGAGATTTATCGACCTCCAGGTCTCGCAGTTGGGTCAGGAGATACCGTTTCCTCGGTTACTCGCTGGCGATCCTCAGAGTGATGGTATACGCCTGCAGTGGGGCGGCTCCGATCTGAGTCCTCTGTTCGAGCAAGATGGCAAGTTCCTGGCGGACGTGCTGCTCGACGGTGGCGGAGTGCAAAGGAGGGCGCATCAAGCGATTGCCGAGGAAGCGGCCCTCATCGGAGTGCGCAGTCGTTGTGAATTCCCGGACTTCAAGCTCCGGGAGTTACGTCGCGGGACTGGCACGCCGGGTTCTCGATGCGGTCAGGTCGCTGAGGTCTATCAGTGCGCGCGGTTCTGGGAGGGGGCGGATACGGTCGTTTACCGGCCAGCCGCCTTCAATCCCAGCAGCTCAGCCTTCGATTGGCAGATCGTTGACACCCAGTCAATCACTGACTGCCAGCTGCGGTCAAACGCGGCCGAAGTGCGTAACGCGTTCACGATCGCGCGTCAGGAGCCTCAGAGCCGACTGCTCGGTGAACAGGAGCTGCGCACTCCAGCCGTCGTCACAGGCCGGACCGGGAACATCACCCTTTCGAGACCATCTCACTTCATCCTGATTCAGGGCCAGGCAGTGGGTGGCCACCTTTTCGGTTGCACTGCCTACGATGAGGCTGGGAACATCACGGCCTTCCAGGCCGGCTCCCTGGGTCCGATGCGGGCCCTGCGTGGGCCAATCGCTCGCATCGAGTTCAACTTCGTCCATCACCCGACCTCAGCGCCGGTCGCACTCGGATTCTATGTGGCCGTGTATGGTGGCGCCACCGGTGGAGACGGGGGCGCATTCTCCTTCCCTGTGTCAGACCCCGATAGCATCGCCCAGTTCGGCGAGCGCAAAGAGGTGCAGGCGATGGAGGTCACACTGCCTCCCACTGCGGCGGTGGCGCAAGCGATGGCCGACGCTGTCCTGAACGAGCGGATTCGTCGCTCGTGGGAGCTCACCGTCGTCACCCCGGTGCTGAACTGGTCGATCAGACCGGGGCACAGGATCCGAGTGACGGACTGGCTGACGGGCGGAACCAGAGTCTGGTTCGTGCGCTCGGTGGCGTGGAATCGCCCATCCGACCGCACCGGCACAATGACAATCGTGGGGAATCGGCCGTGGATTTGAGACGTCTAGCGCTCGAGAGCGCTGCTAGTCGAATCGCGACAGTCAGCTCTACGACCGAATTTGGCACCGATGTGGAACTGTCGGACGGAGGCACGTTGAGCGCACTCGGGTCCGACCTGCGCGAATCCCTGGCTGCCGGCACAGCCGTCGTGATCGAGCAGGTGGGTGGCACCTGGCGCATCGCTGGCGTGGCGCCTAACAGGGTGACGGCGGAATGAGGGACAGGGTGACGGCGGAATGAGGGAAGTTCGAGTTGGCCTGGAAAGAGACTCCCGAGGCGTGAGACGCACCAGGAGCCTGCCAAGGTCCCTTTCTCCCAAGGAATACCGAGCCCGGTATCCTGAGCGGCAGGTGTGGTCCGTGGTCCGAACCCACAGAGACAACACGTTTGACCTGCGGGGCCTGGATGGAGCCCAGCTTTCAAAGGTAGCCGGCCTGAAGCCAAAGCTGTGGAAGACAATCAAGCCAGGCATGAGCGTCACCCTGTGCTGGACGGCCGGCGGGGTGCCGGGCCAGCGTGTGCCTTACGTACGAGGAATTAGCTCCACCGCCTTCAGCCCTGGCTGCATCGTGGAGGGCCTGCACCTGCAGCCGGGGGTTAACACGGAACGAACTGGGGTGGAACTTGAGGCGGGATCCCCGCCCCAAGGGATGAGGCTCGACAAGCTCTGGCAGACCGAGCCGATCGGTGATGCGCGCCTCGAGTATCCCATCAGCCTCTGCACGGGTAAGATCGGGCATCGGCTGGTGGGTTGGGTGGCGGCAGCCTGGGGAGCCAGCGGAAGCAACTACAGCCCTGGAATCGAGAAGCGCGTTACGGCCTTCGACTTGTTGACTGGTGAGACGCTCTGGACTCGCAGCGTGACTTCCCTCAGCAACCCCCAGAGTAGCTACCCCGTGATCTACCTCGAGCCCGCTTACGGAGAGCTTTTGGTGGCGAATCAATTCGCCACCAAAAGCGGGCCGGTCTACCTCGAACGTCTCTCGGCGTGCACGGGCAGAACCATCGGAACCGCCGGCAACGGCATTCTGGTGGACCTACCTACCGCTCAGGGCCTGACGCTGTTGGCTGACGGAGAATTTCTGGTCGGAACTGTACCCGCTGCGACGACAGACGCGAACCGCTGGAAGCGTCTGCAAGTTTTCCGGCGCAACGATACTGAGGCCTACGTGCCGGCCTACGAGATTCCACTCAGGCTCGGTGGGGTGGGTGCCTTCGTCGGTGTGCCGGGCGGAGCTACACCTGGCTACTACTGGCCAGAGGGTGACCAGGCGCTGCTGATCGTCCACCAGCGATCGGGGATTCAGCCGATCGTCAGAGCACAGGTCGTGGCGTGGCAGGTGCGGTCGGGTCGCATCGAGTGGACTTGGGATCCTGTCTCCGCGCTCGGCGTGGACCAAACTTCATTTCTGGCTATTCGGGGCACGCAAAGGGCGCCGGACGGCTCGATCTACTTGCTGATCGACGTGGACCCTCCCGGGCCCACCAGCTCGAGCTGGGTAATAAAACTCAGCTCGAGCGGCGCGCTCGAGCAGTCCATATCGATCGACTCTGGTGGCCGTCGGTTCGCGAACTTCGGCCTGGGGCTCTGGGCCGGCGGGCTATTGGTCCACCTGGACTACAACTCGGGCTCGGTCGACCACCGCCCTGCCTGGCTGCCGTCCGGTGGCGGGATTATCGCTGAAGGGCCTGCTAACTGGCGCTTGTACAGCCTCGAGCCCTGCTGGTCGCAGAGTGGGGATTGGCTTTACTGCATGTTCGAGCCGATCGCGTCAGGCACCAAGCTGCGGTATCACCTGGTGGAGCCAGGCTGGCGTAGCTTGGTCTCCTGGGAGCAAACCAACGGACTGGGGCGCGACCAGCGTTCAACCCCTGACGCCGGGCCGGTAGCCCTTCTGAATGGATACGTTTACGGCGTCAACTGGGACTCTGTAGCCGGCCGCTGGCGGGTGAGGAGGTGGAATTGATGTGCCAGAGTGAGCCAAATCCTGCCATCATGCCGCTCATCGCTGGAGACGAACGTTACCTCCGCCTTGGTGGTGGCCCCGACAAGCGAACCCCGTTCCGCGCCCCGGTCGGCTCTCGAGCTGGATACACCTTCGTGGGGCTCCCGGACACTGGGCTCTTCGCCGACCAGGATGGATCTGTGTGGTGGCGTCAGGCCGGCGAGAACGTTTACAGGATGGACCTCGGAGGAGGTGGGACTGAGCCTGGATTCACGGCGATCAATGGATCTGGCGCGACCATCCAGGCTGGGCAGCCCGTGCGTGTGCATACCGACGGCACGCTGAGGCTGGCGCAGGCCGACTCAGTGGGCAATGCTGCCCTGGCCCTGGCTGCCGAGCAGATTGCGCACGGAGCGGGTGGCCAAGCACTCAGCTTGGGTTTCCTGACATTGGCCGATTGGACATTCGTGACCGGTTCCGTCTCGCTCTCGCCAGGAGCTCGATACTACCTGACTCCCTCGGCACTCGGGATGCTCCAAACACCCCCCCCAACAGCCTCGCCTGACGTGGTACAGCCCTGCGGATGGGCCGTCACTGAGCAAAAATTCTTGATTCAAACAGAGCCCGCAATCGGGCTATGAGGAGGATAAATGGCGGATAGAGTCCCAGTCAAAGTAAAATCGGGCCACCTGCACCAATTTGAGGCAGGCGACACCATCAATTCAACGTAT
>JAANMV010001577.1_pt1 | contig 24528 bp, 27 predicted proteins | sample 7279661 | NCBI WGS metagenome assembly JAANMV01 (sample SAMN14094540, study PRJNA606508) | bioreactor metagenome | isolation source: A lab-scale SPAN reactor treating ammonium-rich wastewater day 121 | place: Ireland: Galway | collected 2017-05-16
TGATGATCCTGGTGCTGCTGCCGTTCTGGACCTCGCTGCTGGTCAGGACCACGGCTTGGATCGTGCTGTTGCAGCAGCAGGGCGTGGTCAACGACGTGCTGGTCTGGCTGGGGGTGATCGGCAACACCCAGCGGCTGCAGATGATCTTCAACCAGACCGGCACGATCATCGCCATGACCCATATCCTGCTGCCCTTCATGATCCTGCCGCTCTATTCGGTGATGCGCACGATCAATCCCAGCTATGTGCGCGCCGCGCGCAGCCTGGGGGCGACCAGCTGGACCGCCTTCCGCCGGATCTATTTCCCGCAGACCCTGCCGGGGCTGGGGGCGGGGGCGCTTCTGGTGTTCATCCTGGCGGTGGGCTACTACATCACCCCCGCGCTGGTCGGCGGCTCGTCGGGGCAGCTGATCTCGAACATGATCGCGATGCACATGACGCAGACGCTGAACTGGTCCATGGCGGCCGCGCTGGCGGCGCTGCTTCTGGGCGGGGTCCTGATCCTCTACTGGGTCTACGACCGGCTCGTCGGCATCGACAACCTGAAACTGGGGTAATCGCCATGGCGCTTCCGACTTACGCATCGCCCTTGGAGAAGGTCTGGCACTACGCCTATCTGGTGATCTGCGGCGCGATCTTCTTCTTCCTGATCGCGCCCATCGTGGTGGTGATCCCGCTGAGCTTCAACGCCGAGCCCTATTTCACCTTCACCGACCGGATGCTGTCCTTCGACCCCGAGGGCTATTCGCTGCGCTGGTACGACAGCCTGCTGACCTTCGGCATGGCGCGGCCGGACGCGCCGCGCGACCTGAGCTGGTGGGCGGATGCCTGGCAGAACGCGAAATGGGTGAATGCGGCGAAAAGCTCGATCATCATCGGCTTTTTCTCGACCATCCTGGCCACGGTGCTGGGCACGCTGGCGGCGCTGGGTCTGTCGCGGCCCGAGATGCCCTGGCGCCGGGCGATCATGGCCATGCTGATCTCGCCGATGATCGTGCCGATCATCATCACCGCGACGGGGATGTTCTTCTTCTACTCGAACCCCTGCGAGCCGCTGAGCTGGATCGGGCTGAACCCGGAATGCGGCCGGCTGGCGGGCACCTACCTGGGGGTGATCCTGGCCCATGCCACGCTGGGCATTCCCTTCGTGATCATCACGGTGACGGCGACGCTGATCGGCTTCGACCAGTCGCTGAACCGGGCGGCGGCGAGCCTGGGGGCGAACCCGCGCACGACCTTCTTCCGCATCACCATGCCCTTGATCCTGCCCGGCGTGATCTCGGGGGCGCTGTTTGCCTTCGTGACCTCCTTTGACGAGGTGGTGGCGGTGCTGTTCATCGCCGGGCCGGACCAGCAGACCATCCCGCGGCAGATGTGGAACGGCATCCGCGAGCAGATCTCGCCCGCCATCCTCGCCGTCGCCACGCTGCTGGTCATCTTCTCCATCGCGCTCCTCACCACCGTCGAGCTCCTGCGCAGGCGCTCGGAACGGCTCAGGGGCCTGACGCCAAGGTAGAACCGGACGCCGCCCTTCGGGGCGGCGTTCGCGCATCAGGGCAGGGCGCCGAGCCAGAACCAGACCGACAGCATCGACAACCCCGTCGCCATCAGCACCGCCGAGGCCGAAACCCGCTTGGCAACCCCGTAAAGCGACGCGAAAAGATAGGCGTTGACCCCCGGCGGCATGGCGGCCGTCATCACCGCCGAGCGCATCTCGGCCACGCTCAGCGCGAACAGCTTGCCCAGCCCGAAGGTCACGCCCGGATGCAGCAGCAACGAGATGCAGCAGCACAGCGCGATGGCCCGCGCCTCGCCCTCGGGGCGATAGCGGTATAGCACGCCGCCCAGCCCGAACAGCGCCGCCGGCAGCGCCGCGCTGGACATCATCCTGACCGCGGCCCAGAAACCCTCGGGCAGGACCAGCCCGGCCTGGGTCAGCAGGTTCACGGCAAAGCCGCAAAGGATGCCGATGACCAGCGGCGTATGCAGCACCCCCGACAGCGCCCGCAGGGCCACCCCGCCGACCGACAGGTCCTGGCCGCGGGCGCGGGCGAATTCCATCGCGGTGATTCCGAAGGTGTAAAGCAGCGGCGAATGCAGCGAGATGATGGTGAAATTGCCCAGCAGCGCCTCGGGACCATAGGCGCGCTCGGTGATCGGCACGCCCAGCAGCAGCGAGTTCGAGAACAGGCAGACGAAGCCGATGGCGATGGCGTCCTCGATGGGCCGCCGGAGCCAGCGAAGCGCCAGGACGGTTCCCAGTGCAAAGGACAAGAGCGCGCCGCTGTAGAAGGCCAGCAGCAGAAGCGGGTTGTAGTTCGCGCCCAGGTCCAGCCCGGCGATGGCGCCGAACAGCAGCACCGGCAGGGCGAAGTTCTGGGCAAAGCGCATGACGCCATCGACCGCGACCTCGGTCAGCCATTTGCGCCAGCAGACCAGATAACCGAAGCCAACCACCAGGAAAACCGGCAGGATGACGTCGAAAAGTGCGGTCATATCAGCTCGATCCGCATCCCGTCATGGGCGGGCACCACATTCTCGGGCGTCTCGCGCATCATGGCGTCGTAATCCAGGTCGACATGCATGTTGGTCAAGACCCCCCGCGCGCAGCCCGAACGCGCGATCCATTCCAGCGTCAGCGCCAGATGGGCGTGGCTGGGATGCGGGATGCGCCGCAGCGCGTCGCAGATGAACACCTCGCAGCCCATGATCGTCGGCCAGGCGTCCTCGGGGATCGCCAGCACGTCGGGCAGGTAGACCAGGCTTTGCTCGACCCCGCCTATGCGAAAGCCAAGCGCGTTCATGTCGCCGTGGTTGACCTCGAAGGGTGCAAGTTCGATGCTGCCGCCCGCGCCCTCGATGGCGAAGGGGCCACGGATCGGCTGCAAATCGCAGATCGGCGGGTAGGAGGAACCGGGCGGCGTCTCGAAGATATAGCCAAAGCGGGTCTTCAGCGCCGCCGCGGTCGGCAGGTCGGCCCAGACCGGCATCCGCCGGCGCATGTTGAAGACGATCTGCCGCAGGTCGTCGATGCCGTGGATATGGTCGGCATGGGCATGGGTATAGGCCACCGCGTCCAGTTCCGCGACATCCGCGTCCAGCAGCTGCGGCACCAGGTCGGGGCCGGTGTCGACCAGCAGGCGCGTCACCCCGTCATGGCCGAAGCGCTCGACCAGGAGCGCGCAGCGGCGGCGGCGGTTGCGCGGGTTCGCCGGATCGCATTCGCCCCAGCGATTGCCCAGCCGCGGCACGCCGCCCGAGGAGCCGCAGCCCAGGACGGTGGCGCGGATCATGCCGCGGCCTTGCGAAACAACCGCTCGAAGTTCAGCGTGGTGAGGCTGGCGAATTCGTGCTGGGTCATGCCCAGCAGGTCCGCGCCGACCTTTGCGGTATGGGCGACGAAGGCCGGCTCGTTGCGCTTGCCGCGATGGGGCGGCGGGGCGAGGTAGGGCGCGTCGGTCTCGACCAGGATGCGGTCGGCGGGGGCGGCGGCGAAGATCTCGCGGATCTCGGTCGAGCGCGGGAAGGCCGCGATCCCCGACATGGACAGGTAGAAGCCCAGGTCCAGCGCCAACCGCGCCAATTCGGGCCTGCTGGTATAGCAATGCATGACGCCGGTGAAGGCGCCGGCGCGATGTTCCTCGGTCAGGATGCGGGCCATGTCCTCGTCCGCATCGCGGGAATGCACGATCAGCGGCAGGCCGGTGCGGCGCGCGGCCTCGATATGGATGCGCAGGCTTTCGGCCTGAACGGCGGCGCTGTCGGCGGTATAGTGATAGTCGAGCCCGGTCTCGCCGATGCCGACGAAATGCGGATGGCGCGACAGGGCCACCAGTTCCTCGACCGTGGCCAGCGGCTCTTCGGCGGCATGCATCGGATGGGTGCCGGCGGCATAGAAGACGCCCGGATGCGCCTCGGCGATGGCGCGCACGGCGGGCTCGTTGCGCAGCCGGGTGCAGATCGTCACCATGCGGGTGACGCCCGCCGCATGGGCGCGCGCGACCAGCTCGGCCTGCTGGCCGTCGAAATCGGGGAAGTCCAGGTGGCAATGGCTGTCCACCAGGATGGGAAGATCGGATTCGGGCATGATCGGTTTCCGTCAGACGGCGGGCTGGTTCGCAAGCCCGACCAGCATATCCAACACCAGCGCGGAAGGGTCAAGGTTGACCGCCCGCCCGGCGCGGGCCCGCGCCGACAGCTCGGCCTGGGCGGCGGCCCAAAGCCGTGCCGCCGCGGGGTCGGGGGCGACGCGGCCCAGCACCTCGGCCTCGCCCTCGGCCGCCTCGGGCAGGGGGGCGCCCAAGAGGCCGGTGCGCGCCGCGCGGGTCAGGAAACGGTCGAGCAGGGTCACGACCAGGTCGAAGGGATCGCCCTCGGCCCCTGCGCGTCCCGCCGCCAGATCGGCCAGGGCGGCGGCGGCGCGGCGGTCCATGCGCGGATATTCGGCGAAAAGCCCGGTGATGCGCTGGTAAAGCGCCAGCCCGTCCTGGCCGGCCAGCCGCAGCGCCTCGCCGATCGAGCCGCCGGACAGCGCCGCCAGCCGCGCCGCGTCGTGGTCGAGCCCAAGGTCGTGCAGCACCCGGCCCATGTCCTCGGGGCTCAGCGGGTGCAGCCGCAATTCGCGGCAGCGCGAGCGGATCGTCGGCAGCAGCCGCGCCGGTTGATGCGCGACCAGCAGCAGCGTGGCATGCTGCGGCGGCTCCTCCAGCAGTTTCAGCAGCGCGTTGGCGGCGGCCTGGTTCATTTCGTCCGCGGCGTCGATAATGGCGACGCGGCGCCCGCCCTCGGCCGCGCTCATGTGGAAAAAGCCCTGCAGGCGGCGGATTTCGTCCACGGTGATCTCGGCGCGCAGGCGCAGGGTCTTGTCATCGACCGGGCGCCGGACCAGGTGCAGCCGCGGTTCGGACAGCGCCCGGATGCGGCGGACGGTCGGATCGTCCTGCGGCGTGGTCAGGTCGGGCGTCGCGGCGCCGCTCAGCAGCCATTTGGCGACGGTCCAGGCCAGGGTGGCCTTGCCGGTGCCGCGCGGGCCCGAGATCAGCCAGGCATGATGCAGTCGATGCGCCTGGGCGGCGGCCAGGAAATCCGCGACCGCGGCGTCCTGGCCGATGATGCGGGCCGCATCGCGGGGATGGGGGGCGCCCGGCACGCGGTCGGGTTCGGGCAGCGGCTCGTCGCTCATGCCGGATCTGCTCATGTCAGGGCGGCCAGAACGCGGGCGGCAACCTCGTCCTCGCTGCCGCGGCCGTCGATCACCCGAATGCGTCCGGGCGCCTCGGCGGCAAGGGCCAGGAAGCCTGCGCGCAGTTTCTGCTGGAAGCCCAGGCCCAGCGTTTCGAACCGGTCCTCGGCCCCGCCGCGGGCCTGGCCGCGGGCCAATGCCACCGCCGGGTCGATGTCGATGATGAAGGTGCGGTCGGGCTCGATGCCGATGGTCAGCCGGTGCAGCTCCTCGACCAGTTGCCGCAGGTCGGCGCGGGCGAGGCCCTGGTAGACCCGGCTGGAATCGGCGAAGCGGTCGGTGACGATCCAGGCGCCCCGTTCCAGCGCCGGCCGGATCAGCCGCTCGACATGGTCGCGGCGGGCGGCGGTGAACAGCAGCAGCTCGGTTTCGGGGGACCAGCGCTCGCCGCCGCCCTCGACCAGAAGGCGGCGGATTTCCTCGGCGCCGGCGCTGCCGCCGGGTTCGCGGGTCAGCAGCGTTTCGGTGCCGCGCGCATTCAGCGCTTGCGCCAGCCGCCGCGCCTGGGTGGATTTTCCCGATCCGTCGATGCCCTCGAAGCTGATGAACATGGCGGGCGCGGCGTCAGTTGCGCACCGCCTGGACGGCCCTTTCGCCCAGGCGAAAGGCCGCGCTTTGCATGCGGCCCAGCACGCCGGTGCGGGCGACGTCGCTGGCGGCGAACAGTGGCAGGCGCGATTGCCCGGCGCCGGGGATGTCCACGATCAGCTCGCCCAGCTGGTCGCCCTGGGCGATCGGCGCCTCGATGGGGCCGTTGAACACGGCCTCGGCCTTTACGCCCGCATGCGAGCCGGCGGGGATCAGCACCCGGACCCCGTCCTTGGTGGTCAGGCCGACGCGGCTCTTGTCGCCCAGCCAGACCGGGGCCTGGACCACGATTTCGTCCTTGGGGATGATGGTGCGCATGGTGAACTGGCGATAGGCCCAGTTCACGATCTGCTCGGATTCCTCGGCCCTGGCCTTTTCACTGGGCAGGCCGGTGATGACGAAGACGATGCGCCGGTCGCCCTGCACGGCCGAGCCGACAAGCCCGTAGCCCGCTTCCTGGGTGTGGCCGGTCTTCAGCCCGTCGGCCTTCCAGTCGCCCGTTCCCAGCCGCAGCAGCGGATTGCGGTTGCTGGCATTCGAGGGCACCCGGCCCTTGTAGTTGTATTCGGTGAGGGCGAAATTCTTGTAGAGGTCCGGGAACTCGGTGATCAGCCGGGTGGCAAGCAGGCCCAGGTCGTGCATCGACATCCGGTGCCGGGGGTCCGGCCAGCCCGAGGAATTGACGAAATGCGAATTCGTCATGCCCAGTTGCCGGGCGCGTTCGTTCATCAGCCGCGCAAAGGCTTCCTCGGTTCCCGCCAGCCCCTCGGCCACGACAACGCAAGCGTCGTTGCCCGAGTTGATGATGATGCCGTGGATCAGATCCTCGACCGTAGGGCGGTCGGCGGGTTCGACGAACATCTTCGACCCGCCCATCTGCCAGGCCTTGGTCGAGACCGGGAAGGTCGTGTCCATCGCCACGCGGCCGTCGCGCAGCGCCTCGAACAGCATGTTCAGGGTCATCAGCTTGGACATGGAGGCCGGCGGCAGCGGCTCGTCGGCGTTCTTTTCCATCAGCACGGTGCCGGTGGCCACGTCATAGACCCAGGCGGCGCGGGCCGTGGTGTCGAAGGCCTGCGCCGGCAGCGCAAGCAGCATGGCCAGAGCGAAGATGCGGAACGTCAGAGCGCGCATGGATTATCCTTGACCTGTCGCCTTTGGCCCATGGTTATCCCAGCGGGCCAAGACCCGCAACGCCGCCCGGCGGCCTGTGCCGCGCAAGTGAACGGCGCGCGGCCTAATAGCTGCGGATCAACCCCACCAGCCGGCCCTGGACGCGGACCTTGTCCTCGGGCAGGACACGGGTTTCATAGGCGGGGTTGGCGGCCTCCAGCGCGATCATGCCGCCCTTGCGGCGATAGCGTTTCAGCGTCGCCTCGAAACCTTCGACCAGCGCCACGACGATGTCGCCGTTCTCGGCCGTGTCCTGTTCGCGGATCACCACCACGTCGCCGTCGTTGATCCCGGCCTCGATCATCGAATCGCCGCGCACTTCCAGCGCGTAATGGCGGTCCTGGCCCGAGAGCATCGAGCCGGGCACGGCGATGTGATGCGACACTTCGGAAATCGCCTCGATCGGGACGCCGGCGGCGATGCGGCCCATCACCGGCAGTTCGATGGCCGAGACGGAGATTTCCATGGCGCCGCGCGGCAGGGGCGCGGGGCGGTCGGGGACGACCCCTTCGATCACGCGGGGCTGGAAGCCGGAACCCTTGCTGAGGCTGTCGGGCAGGCGGACGATTTCCAGCGCGCGGGCGCGATGCGGCAGGCGGCGGATGAACCCGCGTTCTTCAAGGGCGGTCACGAGGCGATGTATTCCCGATTTCGAGCGCAGGTCCAGCGCGAGTTTCATTTCGTCGAACGAGGGCGGCACCCCGTCGCGAGCCATCCGCGCCTGAATGAATTCAAGAAGCTGGATCTGTTTCTTCGTCAGCATGCTCTGCCCCCGATCTGCTGCGGCCGCCATCATGTTCATAGAATGTTCTAGCGCGCCCCGTCCCATGCGTCAATCACTATGACGATTCGGGTAAATGTCCGGTTAACCGGGCTAGAGCGGCAGGTAGCCCATGCGCTCGCCCGCCCGTCGGGCCGGGTCGTGGGCGGGGCGGATCAGCAGCGCGTCGGCCTCGGCCAGAAGCCAGAGTCGGGCGGAATCCTGGTCGGCGAAGGGCTCGATCGCCGGCAGGCCGTCACCGGGCGAAAGCCGGGCGCGCAGGTAGTGCTGGCGGTCGCCCTCGGGAGGCAGGTCGCGGGCGAGCGTGGCTTGCAGGGGCTCGGGCCCCGGCGGCAGGCCCTGCATGGCGCGGATCAGCGGCTGCATGAAGAGTTTCGCGCAAACCACGGCAGAGACGGGATTTCCCGGCAGGCCCAGCATGGCGGCCGATCCGATGCGGCCGGCCATCAGCGGCTTGCCGGGCCGCATCGCCAGCTTGTAGAAGGCGCGCTCCATGCCCAGGTCGGCGGCGACCTTGCCGATCAGGTCGTGGTCGCCGACCGAGGCGCCGCCGATGGTCACGATCAGGTCGCACCCTTCGGCCTGGGCAAAGCGGTCGCGCAGGCTTTCCTCGGTATCGCGGGCCAGCGGCAGGACCAGGGGCTCGGCCCCGGCCTCGCGCGCCAGCGCGGCGATGGCGAGGTCGTTCGAACTGATGATCTGGCCCGGCGCGGGATCCGAGCCGGGAGGAACCAACTCGTCTCCGCCGGCCAGGACGGCGACGCGGGGGCGGCGCGCGACCGTCACCTGCGGCACGTTCATCGCCGCCAGCAGCGCCAGGTCGGCGGGGCGCAGCGGGCGCCGCGGCAGGAATTCCGAGCCCTCCGCGAAATCATTGCCCCTGGGGCGGATGTTCGGGTTGCCGCCGGACTCGGCGACGGTGATCCGGTCGCCGTCGCGCGTGACCATCTCTTGCATGATCACGCGGTCGTAGCCGGCGGGAACCGGGGCGCCGGTAAAGATGCGGATGGCGCTGCCGGGGGACGCCTCGCCCTGCCAGGGCTGGCCGGCGGCCGCGGTGCCGATCACAGCCAGCGGTCCGGGCAGGTCGGCCGAGCGCAGCGCATAGCCGTCCATGGCCGAGGCGTCGAAGGGCGGCTGCGTCAGCCGGGCCAGCGCCGGCGCGACCATGGCGCGGCCAAGCGCATCGGCCAGCGCGAGCTGCCGGGGCTCGGGGGCCGGGGCAAGGGCCAGGACGCGGGCGCGGGCTTCTTCGACGCTGATCATGGGTTCCCCCTTCAGGGTGCGGCGCGGAACGGGCCGGATTTGCCGCCTGTCTTGGACAGCAGGCGGATGCCTTCGATCCGCATGTCCTTCTGCGCGGCCTTGAGCATGTCATAGACGGTCAGGCAGGCGGTCGAGACGGCGGTCAGCGCCTCCATCTCGACCCCGGTCTTGCCGGCGGTGCGGACGGTGGCGGTGACGCGGATGCCGGGCAGGGCGGGGTCGGCGGCCAGGTCGACCGAGACCTTGGTGATCGGCAGCGGGTGGCACAGCGGGATCAGGTCCGCGGTGCGCTTGGCGCCCATGATCCCGGCCAGCCGCGCCACGCCCATCACGTCGCCCTTGGCCGCGCCGCCCTGCGCCAGGGCCAGCGTCTCGGGCGCCATGATCACCACGCCCTCGGCCACCGCCTCGCGCGCGGTCTCGGGCTTGTCCGAGACATCGACCATATGCGCCTGGCCCTGGGCGTCGAAATGCGTCAGGCTCATGCCGCGAGGCCCAGGATCTGGCGGGTGGCGCCGGTCACGTCGGGCTGGCGCATCAGGCTTTCGCCGATCAGGAAGCGCCTGACCCCGGCCTCGGCCATGCGGTTCAGGTCGGCAGGCGTGAACAGCCCGCTTTCGCAGACCAGGTCGCGATCGGCGGGCACATGCGGCGCCAGGTCCAGCGTCACGTCCAGGCTGACCTCGAAGGTCTTGAGATTGCGGTTGTTCACCCCGATCAGCGGCGATTTCAGCCGCAGCGCGCGGTCGAGTTCGGCGCGGTCATGCACCTCGACCAACGCGTCCATGCCCCAGTGGAGGGCGGCGTCCTCAAGCTCGGCGGCCAGGGCGTCGTCGACCGAGGCCATGATGATCAGGATGCAATCGGCGCCCCAGGCGCGGGCCTCGGCCACCTGGTAGGGATCGTAGAGGAAATCCTTGCGCAGCGCCGGCAGGTTGCAGGCATCGCGCGCGGCGGTCAGGAACTCGGGCGCGCCCTGGAAGCTGGGGGCGTCGGTCAGCACCGACAGGCAGGCCGCCCCCCCGGCCTCATAGGCGCGGGCCAGCGCGGGCGGGTCGAAATCCGGGCGGATCAGACCCTTGGAGGGGCTGGCCTTCTTGATCTCGGCGATCAGCGCATGGCCGGTCGCGGCCTTGCCCGCCAGCGCGCGGGCAAAGCCGCGCGGCGGGGTGGCGGCACGGGCCGCGGCCTCGACCCCGGCCAGCGGGCGGGCGGCCTTGGCGGCGGCGATTTCTTCCAGCTTGTAGGCCTTGATGCGGTCGAGAATATCCATGGCGTCGGTTTACCCCGCGGCGGCGGTTTCGGAAAGGGCCCAGTCGATCGGCGGCTCGCCCCGCGACCGCAGCCAGTCGTTCACCCGGCCGAAGGGGCGCGAGCCGAAGAAGCCGCGCCGCGCCGACAAGGGCGAGGGATGGGCGCTTTCGATCACCAGGTCCTGCGGCCGCGGCAGCCCGGCCAGCGCCTTTTGCGCATGCGCCCCCCAGAGGATGAAGGCCATCGGCCGTTCGGCCTGGGCGCGGGCGACGGCCTGGCGCGCCAGCTTCTCCCAGCCCCATTTCGCATGGGCGCCGGCCTGTCCGGGCAGCACGGAAAGCGAGGTGTTCAAAAGCAGCACCCCCTGCCGCGCCCAATGGCTGAGGTCGCCGTTCGGCGGCGCGGTGCCCAGATCGTCGCGCATCTCGGCATAGATGTTTTTCAGCGACCGCGGCAGGGCGGTTTCCGGCGTGACCGAAAAGGCCAGCCCGTTGGCATGGCCCGGCGTGGGATAGGGGTCTTGCCCCAGGATCACCACCCGGACCTGCTCGGGCGGGGTCAGCTCCAGCGCGGCAAAGACGCGGGCGGGGCCGGGAAGCCAGTCGCGGTCCCGCAGGCGGGCGGCGATGGCCGGCCAGTCCTGGCGAAAGAACGGCAGTTCGGCCCAGGCGGCGGGAACGGGGATGCCCTCAGCCATGGGGCTCGGCCGGCGCGCCCACTTCGGCGGCCAGCGCGGCCAGCTTGGCCCTGGCCTTGCCGCTGTCGATCGAATCGCGGGCGATCTCGGCCCCTTCGCGCAGCGAGGCGGCCTTGCCGGCGATCAGCAGCGCGGCGGCGGCGTTCAGCACCACGGCGTCGCGATAGGCGCCCGGCGCGCCCTCCAGCAGCGCCCGCAGCGCCGCGGCGTTCTGCGCCGGATCGCCGCCCAGGATCGCCTCGAATGGATGGACGGGCAGGCCGGCATCCTCGGGCGAGATCTGGAACTCGGTGATTTCGCCGTCCTTGAGCTGCGCCACCCAGGTCGGCTCGGCGATCGAGATCTCGTCGGTGCCGTCGCCGCCATGCACCAGCCAGGCGCATTCCGAGCCAAGCTCGCGCAGCGTCTCGGCCATGGGCCGGTTCCAGACCCGGTCGAAGGTGCCGGTCAATTGCCGCCTGACCGAGGCGGGGTTGGTCATCGGCCCCAGCAGGTTGAAGATCGTCCGCGTGCCCAGTTCCGCCCGTGCCGGGCCGACATGGCGCATGGCCGGATGATGCACCGGCGCCATCATGAAGCAGATGCCGGTGGCGGCCAGCGCGGCCTCGGCGATCTCGGGCGTGCCCATCACGTTCAGTCCCAGATGGGTGATCGCGTCGGCCGAGCCCGATTTCGAGGACAGGTTGCGGTTGCCGTGCTTGGCGACCGGCACGCCTGCGCCCGCGACCACGAAGGCGGTGGCGGTCGAGATGTTCAGCGTGCCCTTGCCGTCGCCGCCGGTGCCGACGATGTCCATCGCGCCCTCGGGCGCCTGGATGCGGTTCATGCGGGCGCGCATGGCGCGGGTGGCGGCCGCCATCTCCTCGACCGTCTCGCCGCGCACGCGCATGGCCATCAGCAGGCCGCCGATCTGGGCGGGGGTGGCCGCGCCCTCGAACAGCGCGCCAAAGGCCGCCTCGGCCTCGGTCCCGGTCAGGGGCCGGCTGGCGGCCAGGCCGATCAGCGGGCGGATGTCGGTCGCCGCGCTCATGCGGCGCGGTCCAGGTTCGAGCAGCGGCGCAGGAAGTTGCGGATCATGTCGTGGCCATGTTCCGAGGCGATGCTTTCGGGATGGAACTGCACGCCCTCGACCGGCAGGGTCCGGTGCATCAGCCCCATGATCGTGCCGTCCGCGGCGGTGGCGGTGACGCGCAGGCATTCGGGCAGGCTTTCCGGCTCGACCGTCAGCGAATGATAGCGCGTCGCGGTCAGCGGCGAGGGCAGGCCGGCGAACACCCCGGTCCCGTCATGGCTGATCGCGTCGGTCTTGCCATGCACGATGCGGCCGGCGCGCACCACCTTGCCGCCGAAGGCCTCGCCGATGGCCTGGTGGCCCAGGCAGACCCCGAACAGCGGCACGCCCTTGTCCACCGCCGCGCGGATCAGCGGCACGATGATCCCGGCATGGGCCGGATCGCAGGGGCCGGGCGAGATCACGATGCCCTGCGCGCCCATCCCCAGCGCCTCTTCGACGGACAAGGCGTCGTTGCGGCGGACGACGACCTCGACCCCGGCCTCGCCCATGTAATGCACGAGGTTCCAGGTGAAGCTGTCGTAATTGTCGATGAGCAGGATCATGGTCTGGGCCTTCCGGCTGGGGCGCCTTGCATTGGGGGGTGAACCCCGGAAATTCTGCGGCTATAGATGGGCTAAAGCCTTGCCGCGGGTCAAGAGCGCGAGGCAAGAAAAACGGCGCCGGGGCGCATGCGGCGCGGCATTGGGGGCAGGGGCTGGGCAAGGGCATGGCAAGAGGGTTCGCGACGGGTCTGGTTCATGGCGCGCTGGCCTGCGGCGCGGCGCTGGTCGGGCTGTCGCTGGCGCTGCCGCAGCCGCCGCGCCCGCAGGCGCCCGCCGCCGTTGGCCAGGGCCCTGCGGCCGAGACGCTGTCGGTCCCGGCGGGGTCCGAGTTCTCGCGCGCCAGCGACATGCAACCGCAGGCCCCGGCGCCGCTTGCCGCCGGGGCGCCGCGCCCCGCCCTGGCCCCGCTGGCGCCGCGTCCGGCCGACGAAACCGCCCCGGCGCCCGCCGATCCCGCCGGGCTGCGCCCGCTGGCGCCCGCCGAAAGCCCCGCCGCGCCCGAGATCGCCCTGCCCGAGGCCGATCCCATCGACCTGCCCGATCCGGCGGGCGAGGCGCCGATCCCGGTGCCGCCGCCCGGCCAGGTGGTGGTGCCCGCGCTGGACCGCGCCCCCGAACGCGCCCTGCCGGCCCCGGCGCCCGGACCAGACCCGGCACATCCCGACACGGTGCCCCAACCGGCCCCCGCCGTGCCCACCGTTTCCGCCGGGACGGAACCGCCCGCGGAGGCACCTCTCGCGCCGCCCGCTGCCTCAGCGCCCGAGGCGCAGCCCCAAGCGATGCCCGATGCACCTGCCGTTTCCACCGGGACGCAGCCAGCCGAGGACGCGCGCCCGTCGCTGGTCCCCGCACCCGACCCGGACGCGGCATCCGCCGACACGATGCCCCAACCGGCCCTCGCCGTGCCCACCGTTTCCGCCGGGGCAGAACCGGCCCCCGCCGCATCCCCGCCGCCCGCCGCCTCAGCGTCTGAGGCGCAGCCCCAAGCGACGCCTGATGCACCTGCCGTTTCCACCGGGACGCAGCCAGCCGAGGACGCGCGCCCTTCGCCGCCTGCCGCCACAATGCCCGAGGGGGCGCCCGGCATGGCAGAGCCTTCCGCCGCGCCCGAAGACACCGCGCGCGGGCAGGGCGGCGAGCCTGTCCGGCCCGCAGCCGGTGCAGGCCTCGACCTGTCCACGCCGCCCGATTTCGGTGCGCTGCGCCTGACCGACTGAGGCCCGTCGCCATGCTGCCGCTGAACCCCGCCCTTGCCGCGACCTTTCGCCCGCCCGTCATGGAGGCGCGGCGCTGGCTTGCCGGACTGACCTTTCCGCCCGAGCGGCCGCTGATCAACCTCAGCCAGGCCGCGCCGGTCGAGCCGCCGCCCGAGCCCTTGCGCCGCGCCATGGCCCAGGCGGCGCTGGAGCGGCCCGACGCGCATCTCTATGGCCCGGTGCTGGGCCGCCCCGAATTGCGCGAGGCGGTGGCCCGCGAATGGTCGGCCGCCTATGCCGGCACCATCCGGCCCGAAGAGGTGGCGATCACCCAGGGCTGCAACCAGGCCTTCTGCGCCGCAATCCAGAGCCTGGCCGGGCCGGGGGACGAGGTGATCCTGCCGACGCCCTGGTATTTCAACCACAAGATGTGGCTCGACATGCAGGGCATCCGCACCGTTCCCCTGCGCTGCGGCGCGGACATGGTGCCGGACGCGGCCGAGGCGGCCAGGCTGGTCACGGACCGCAGCCGCGCCATCGTGCTGGTCAGCCCCAACAACCCCTCGGGGGCGGAATACCCGGCCGAGACCCTGCGCGCCTTTGCCGAGCTGGCGCGGTCGCGCGGGCTGGCGCTGGTTCTGGACGAGACCTATCGCGACTTCGATGCGCGCGAGGGCGCGCCGCACGACCTGTTCGCCGATCCCGACTGGGGCGAGGTGCTGGTCCATCTCTACAGCTTCTCGAAAGCCTATCGCCTGACCGGGCATCGCGTCGGCGCGCTGATCGCCAGCCCGGCGCGCCTGGCCGAGATCGAGAAGTTCCTCGACACCGTCGCCATCTGCGCCGGCCAGATCGGCCAGATCGGCGCGGCCTGGGGCATGGCGAACCTGCGCACCTGGCTGGCGGGCGAGCGGGCCGAGATCCTTGCCCGCCGCGCCGCCATGGCCGAGGGCATGGCGCGGCTTCCCGGCTGGCGCGTCAAGGGCTGCGGCGCCTATTTCGCCTGGGCCGAGCATCCGTTCGACATGCCCTCGCCCGAGCTGGCGCAGCGCCTGCTGCATCAGGCGGGGGTGCTGCTGCTGCCCGGCACCATGTTCATGCCCGAGGGCGATGCGCAGGGCGCGCGCCATGTCCGCATCGCCTTCGCCAACGCCGACCGGGACGGCATCGCCGCGCTGATGCGCCGGCTGGAGGCGTTCCGGCCCTGACCGGACGACCGGATTGTGATCTGCGGGAAAGGCGGCGCGGCGTCGCGGCCCTTGCCGCCGGGGCCTCGGCACCCTAAAGACTTGCGCTGACTGACAAGAACAATGGCGGGGCACGGCGACAAGATGCGAGGCAAGGGCAAATCGACCATCGTCTGGTTGCTGATGGGCATGCTGGTCCTGGGGCTGGGCGGCTTCGGCGTCACCAATTTCTCGGGCGGCTCGGCCGACATCGGCGCGGTGGGCGATGTCGAGATCTCGGCCCAGGACTATGCCCGCACCCTGCGCGCCGAGATGCAGGATTTTTCCGCCCGCACCGGCCGGCAGATCAGCGCCGCCGAGGCCAAGGCCATCGGCGTGGACCAGGCGGCGCTGGCGCGGCTTTACACCGCCGCGGCGCTCGAGGCCGAGGCGAACCGGCTGGGCGTCTCGGTCGGCGACCAGGCGGTGGCCGAGCAGATCACCGGCATCGCCGCCTTCCGCGGGCTGAACGGACAGTTCGACCGCGCCATCTATGCCGATGCGCTGCGCCGCGAGGGGATGCGCGAGGCCGAGTTCGAACATGACCTGCGCATGGACATGGCGCGGCTGATCCTGCAGGACGCGGCGCTGGCCGGGGTCAGCGCGCCCGAGCCGGTGGTGGCGCAGACCCAGGGCTGGCTGCTGGAGACGCGCGACATCCATTGGCGCGAACTGACGGCCGAGGATCTGCCCGCGCCGGTCGCCACCCCGGACGAGCCCACGCTGCAAGCCTGGCACAAGGCCAATGCCGACCGCTTCACCGCGCCCGAGATCCGCAGGATCACCTATGTCTGGCTGACCCCCGAGATGCTGGAGGGCGAGGTTGATGTCGACGAGGCGGCGCTGCGCGAGCTTTACCAGGACCGGATCGAGGAGTTCCAGCAGCCCGAGCGCCGCATGGTCGAGCGGCTGGTGTTTCCGACCATGGCCGCGGCCGAGGAAGCCAAGGCGCGCATCGACCGCGGCGAGATCACCTTCGAGCAGCTGGCCGCCGAGCGCGGGCTGACGCTGGCCGACATCGACCTGGGCGAGGTGAGCCAGGCCGAGCTGGGCGCCGCGGGCGAGGCGGTCTTTGCGCTGGAAGAGCCCGGCGTCGCCGGCCCGGCCGGTTCCGACCTGGGGCCGGCGCTGTTCTCGATGAACGCGATTCTGGAGCCGCTGGACATTCCCTTCGAGGAGGCGCGCGACGACCTGCGGCTCGAGGCCGCGGTGGACCGCGCCCGCCGCCAGATCGAGGAACGCTCGGGCGAGTTCGCCGACCTGCTGGCCGGCGGCGCCGCGCTGGAGGACATGGCGCAGGATACGCCGATGCAGCTGGGCCGCATCGACTGGAGCCAGGGCGCCGAGGCCGATCCGAACGGCATCGACGCCTATCCCGAATTTCGCCAGCGCGCGGCGCAGCTGACCGAGAAGGACTTTCCCGAACTGTTCGAGACCGGCGACGGCGGCGTCTTCGCCATGCGGCTGGACGAGATCGAGCCGCCGGCGCTGATCCCCTTCGAGGAGGTGCGCGAGCGCGTGGCCGAGGACTGGGCGCGCAACGAGACCCATCGCCTGCTGCTTGCCCTGGCCGAGGAGCGCCGCGTCGAGGCCGAGGCGGCCGCCGAGACCGGCATCGAGCCGGCCCCGACGGCGGCGACCGCGCCGGTCGCCCAGGCCCTCGGCGCCGCCGCGACCGGGACCGGGACCGATAGCCCCGCTCCGGCGGCCGAGAAGCCCGTCCCCGATCCCGGCACGCCCGCGACCAACCTTGCCCGCGGCGGTTTCATCAACGGCGTGCCGCAGGACGTGGTGGCCCAGGCCTTCGAGATCGCCGAGGAAGGCGCGACCGAGGTGGTCGATGCCGAGAACCGGGTCTTCCTGGTCACGCTGGACCGGATCCACCCGGCCGAGACCGAGGGCGACGAGGCCGCGCAGATCCGCGAGGGCATCTCGGCCCGGCTGGCGGATTCGCTGCGCCAGGACGTCTTCGACTATTTCACCCGCGCGCTTCAGGCGCAGGCCGGCGTGACGCTGAACCAGACCGCGGTGGATGCGGTGAACGCGCAGGTCCAGTGATGGAGATCACCCCCGATTTCGCCGGATTCGAACGCGGCTGGGCCGAGGGGCGCAACCAGCTTCTGACCATCCGGCTGGCGGCCGACCTGGACACGCCGGTCAGCCTGATGCTGAAGCTGGCCGAGGCCGCGCCCAATTCCTTCATGCTGGAAAGCGTCACCGGCGGCGAGGTTCGCGGCCGCTATTCCTTCATCGGCATGAAGCCCGACCTGATCTGGGAATGCCGCGACGGCCAAGCCCGCATCAACCGCAACGCGCGCTATTCCGACGAATTCGCGGGCGACGACCGCCCGGCGCTGGACAGCCTGCGCGCCCTGATCGCGGAAAGCCGCATCGACATGCCGGACGGCGTCCCGGCGGGGGCGGCGGGGCTTTTCGGCTATCTCGGCTATGACATGATCCGCCTGGTCGAGCGGCTGCCCGACGTGAACCCCGACCCCCTGGGCCTGCCCGATGCGATGATGATGCGCCCCTCGGTCGTTGCGGTTCTGGACGGGGTCAAGGGCGAGGTGTTGCTTTGCGCCCCCGCCTGGCATGACGCGGACACGCCCGCCCGCGCCGCCTATGCCCAGGCGGCCGAGCGGGTGATGGAGGCGCTGCGCGCGCTGGACCGCCAGCCCAGCGAGCCGCGCGCCCTGGGCCACGACCTGAAGATCGGCGAACTGCGCAGCAACTTCAGCAAGCCCGCCTATCTGGCGGCGGTCGAGAAGGCCAAGGAATACATCCGCGCCGGCGACATCTTCCAGGTGGTGCCCTCGCAACGCTGGGCGATGGATTTCCCGCTGCCGCCCTTTGCGCTTTACCGCGCGCTGCGGCGCACCAACCCCTCGCCCTTCATGTTCTTCCTGAACTTCGGCGGCTTCCAGATCGTCGGCGCCTCGCCCGAGATCCTGGTGCGGCTGCGCGAGGGCGAGGTGACGATCCGCCCCATCGCCGGCACCCGCCCCCGCGGTGCCACGCCCGACGAGGACCGCGCGCTGGAGGCCGACCTGCTGGCCGACCAGAAGGAACTGGCCGAGCATCTGATGCTGCTGGACCTGGGCCGCAACGACGTGGGCCGGGTGGCGCGCATCGGCACGGTCCACCCGACCGAGCAGTTCACCATCGAGCGCTACAGCCATGTGATGCATATCGTCTCGAACGTGGTTGGCGAACTCAACGAGGGCGAGGACGCGCTGTCGGCGCTGCTGGCGGGAATGCCGGCGGGCACCGTCTCGGGCGCGCCCAAGGTCCGGGCGATGGAGATCATCGACGAGCTCGAGCCGGAGAAGCGCGGCGTCTATGCCGGCGGCGTGGGCTATTTCGCCGCCAATGGCGAGATGGACATGTGCATCGCCCTGCGCACCGGCGTGATCAAGGACGGGCAGCTTTACATCCAGGCCGGCGGCGGCGTGGTCTATGACAGCGACCCCGAGGCCGAGTTCATGGAAACGGTGAACAAGAGCCGCGCCCTGCGCCGCGCGGCCGAGGAAGCGGCGCGTTTCGTGCGCGGGAACGGATAGGGCGCGGCTGCCGCCGGCGGGCTCAAATCCCGCCCGCGATGCCTGGCCTGGCAAGGCAGCTGGCGGACCGGCGCCGCTGCGCCGGAATAGGGGGCAGCTGTCGCCGGCGTGTTCCAGTCCTGCCTGCGATCCTTGGCCTGGCAAGGCGGCGGGCGGACCGGCGCCGCTGCGCCGAAATAGGGCAACGGTTGCTGCTGGCGTGTTCCAATCCCCGCCTGCGATCCCTGGTGTGCCAAGGCGGCTGGCGGAGGCCGGTGGGTGGTCCGGCCGGGCAGGTGGTCAGCCCCGTTGCGCCGGAATGCGGCAGGAGCGGTCAGTCCCGCCAAAAGGGAATGTCCGTGCGGCAGTAGTTCCCCACCGCCATCCCCACGGGCAGCGAGCCGTTGCGCGGTCCCGAACCGAACGCGGACAAGCCGGCCCCTTCCGCCTTTCGCGCGGGATCGAGGGTAAAGACGATCCCCTGGCCTGCCGTGCGCGGCTTGGGCGTGGCGCGCCAGATCCGGGTCTTGCCGGGCTGGCCCAGGGCGCGCTGCGCATAGTCGCCGGCGGCACACCAATAGTCGGTATCCTCGCGTCGCGGCTGGTAGGCGACCGCGATCTCGGCCGGGCCGGTCTGCGTGACGGTCATACCGTTGCGGGCCGTGAAGGCGACGGCCGGCATCGGCAGCAGCAGCAGCGCGGCAAGCAGCATCGGTCGCATCGGGACTTCCCCTGGGACGACGGGCCGTGTCCAGTCCGCCATCCGATGATGCGCCACAAGCATGTCCGGGGCAATCCCGAAGGACCGCCCGCCCGCGCCATGCCGCGTGGGGTCAGTCCTCGCCGCGATAGGGCTGGACGTATTGCAGCGCCATGTCCCAGGGAAAGAAGATCCAGGTGTCCTGGCTGACCTCGGTCACATAGGTCTCGACCATGGGCCGGCCCTTGGGCTTGGCATAGACGGTGGCGAAATGTGCCTTGGGATACATGGTGCGCACATGTTCCAGCGTGCGGCCCGAATCGACCAGGTCGTCCACCACCAGGATACCGTCGCCGTCCAGCATCACCGCCGGGTCGGGGGCCTTCAGCACCGTGACCTCGCCGCGTTCCTGCCCGCCCTTGCCGCGATAGGACTTGACCGAGATCGTGTCGATCACCCGCACGTCAAGTTCGCGTGCGACGATCATCGCCGGCACCAGCCCGCCGCGGGTGATGGCCAGGATCGCGCGCCAGGGGCGATCCTCGAGCCGCCAGGCCAGCGCGCGGGCGTCGCGGTGCAGCTGGTCCCAGCTGATGTGGAATCCGCGTTCATGGGGCAGGCGATCGTTCATGCTGGCTCCTTAGTGGTTGACGATCAAAAGCAGGCCCAGCAGCGCCATGGCGATGCCGGCGGCCCGGTCGATCCAGAACTTTGCCGCAAAATAGCGCGCGCGCATGACGGCTGTCGACATCAGAACGGCGACCAGCGCATACCAGAACAGTTCGGTCGCAAGGCAGATGCCATAGATCAGCGCCTGGCGCGCGATCCCCATCGGCTCGGGAAAGACCGACAGGATCAGCGCGGCATAGAACAGCGCGGGCTTGGGATTGGAAAGATTCAGCGCGATCCCGCCCCAGAAGCCCTTGCTGGCGCCGCCCGCCGCCGGCGGCAGCGGCAGGGTCGAGGCGCGCCACAGCGCCCAGGCGAACCAGAGCAGGTAGAAGCCGCCGAAGATCTTGAGCGCGACGAACAGCGCCGGGTGCAGTCGGAACAGCACCGCGAGGCCGGCCAGGGCGAAAAAGCACCACAGCGAGGCGCCGGTGGCCAGCCCCAGCGCATAGGGCAGGGCGCGGGCGCGGCCATGCAGGAAGGCGGTCTGCACCGTGGCGATGATTGCCGGCCCCGGCGTCAGGATCGCCAGCGTCAGCGCCGAGACAAGCGCGATGACCTGTTCGGCGCTCATCGCGGGGGATCAGTCCTTTTTCGTGGTGGCGATGTCGGGGGCGTCCACGGCCTTCATGCCGACGATGTGATAGCCGGAATCGACGTGGTGCGTCTCGCCCGTCACGCCCGAGCCCAGGTCGGACAAAAGATAGACCGCCGACTTGCCGACATCGTCGATGGTGACGTTGCGGCGCAGGGGCGAGTTCAGCTCGTTCCATTTCAGGATATAGCGGAAATCGCCGATGCCGCTGGCGGCCAGCGTCTTGATCGGCCCGGCCGAGATGGCGTTGACGCGGATGCCGTCCTTGCCGAAATCCTCGGCCAGGTAGCGCACCGACGCCTCCAGCGCGGCCTTGGCGACGCCCATGACGTTGTAATGCGGCATCACCCGCTCGGCCCCGTAATAGGTCAGGGTCAGCATGGCGCCGCCGTTCGGCATCATCGCGGCGGCGCGGCGCGCGACGGCGGTGAAGGAATAGACCGAGATGTCCATGGTCATCAGGAAATTGTCGCGCGTGGTGTCGGCATAGCGGCCGCGCAACTGCTCCTTGTCGGAAAAGCCGATGGCATGGACGATGAAGTCCAGGCTGTCCCAGCGCTCCGCGATGGTCGCGAACAGCCCGTCGACCGAGGCCTCGTCGGCCACGTCGCATTCGGCCAGCAGGTCCGAGCCGATCTGCGCGGCCAGCGGCTCGACCCGGCGCTTCAACGCCTCGCCCTGATAGGAAAAGGCCAGCTCGGCACCCTGTTCGGCCAGCGCCCTGGCGATGCCCCAGGCGATGGACTTGTCGTTCGCCAGGCCCATGATGAGGCCGCGGCGACCCTTCATCAGCCCATTCCCGCCGTCACTTGACATGATGCTGCCCCTCGCGCTTCTTCGGTTTTCAGCAGGATTAGGACAAGTGCATGGAGGCATCAAGTGTCGGCAAGCAGGCAGCCATGAGCGACCGCAGCGGAATTTTCGCGGGCGACGACCCCTTTGCCATCGCCCGCAGCTGGTTGGCCGAGGCCGAAAGGACCGAGCCGAACGACCCCACCGCCATGGCGCTGGCCACCGTCGACGCCGTGGGCATGCCCGATGTGCGCATGGTGCTTTTGAAGGATATCGAGGGCGCGGGGGCGGAGGGCTCCTTCGTCTTCTATACCAATCACGAAAGCGCCAAGGGCAGCCAGATCGAGGCGACCGGGGTCGCCGCCTTCGTCATGCACTGGAAGTCCCTGCGCCGGCAGATTCGCGTGCGCGGCAACGTCACCCGCGTCGAATCCGACCTGGCTGACGCCTATTACGCCTCGCGTCCCTTGCAGTCGCGCATCGGCGCCTGGGCCTCGCGGCAAAGCCGGCCGCTGGCCAGCCGCGGCGCGCTGATGGGCGATGTGGCGCGGCTCGGAATCAACCTGGGATTGAATCCGCCACGCCCGCCGCATTGGGGCGGCTATCGAATCCACCCGGTCCAGATCGAGTTCTGGGCCGATGGCGCCTTCCGCCTGCATGACCGTTTTCGTTGGACAAAACGAGGTTTTTCCGGCGAAAACTGCGAGGCAGAGGACAATAGTCAAGAAATTATTCAAAGTTTATGGCAAGTCTGCCGTCTTAGCCCTTGATGCGGGTTCGCGATTTATCCATGGTATGGAAAACCTGACCAATCCGGCTCCACCTTCGTTCAGACGGGATCGAGGGGCGCGGGACCGGAGTTTCGGGTGGTTTCTGGTTTTCTAACGGGTGACAGGACGACATGGAAGAAGACGACGAGCAACAGCGCAAGATTGCGGGCGTCGTGAAATGGTTCGATGGCAGCAAGGGCTTCGGTTTCCTGACCGATCCCGAGGGTGGCGCCGACATTCTTCTGCACGCCAACGTGCTGAGGAATTTCGGCCAGAGCTCGGTTGCCGAGGGCTCTCATGTGGTTGCCATCATCCAGAAGACGCCGCGCGGCATGCAGGCGGTCGAGGTGCTGGAGATCACGCCGCCCGCCAGCGAGCCGATGCCCGCCATCGCCGATCTGTGTTCGGCCACGCCGGAAGAGATCGCGCAGCTGCCGCTGCTGCCGGCGCGGGTGAAATGGTTCGACAAGGCCAAGGGCTTCGGCTTTGCCAATATCTTCGCCGAAAAGGCCGACGTGTTCCTGCATGTCGAGGTCTTGCGCCATTCCGGCTTTGCCGATCTGGCCGTGGGCGAGGCGATCGCGCTGCGCGTGGTCGATGGCCGGCGGGGGATGATGGCCGCACAAATCCTGTCCTGGGAGAAAGCCGCGATCGAGGCGCGGCAGACACAGCCGGGGGGAGCGGCCGCGCTCGCTAAATTGCGGCTGGTCGCGGGCGCGGTATGAAGTTGCGGGCCGTTTCGGTTGTTCTTGCTCTTCTTGTCATAAATCAATCACCGGTCCTTGCGGCCACCTGCCACCCCGACCGGGCGCTGTTCCAGGGTCGGGGAAAGCCGGTCGAGATCGCGGTCGAGATCGCGGACAGCGACGAGGAACGCGCGCGGGGCCTGATGTTCCGCCGCGACCTGCCGGCGGGGCAGGGCATGCTGTTCATCTACGAATCGCCGCAGCCGGTTAGCTTCTGGATGCGCAACACGCAGATCGCGCTGGACATGATCTTCATCGATGCGCGGGGCGAGGTGCGCCACGTCCATCCCATGGCCCGGCCGCTGGACGAGACGGCGATTCCCGGCGCCGCGCCCGGCGATCCCGCGCCCGAGCGGCTGATGGTGCTGGAGGTGCGCGGCGGCGACGCGGCGCGGCTGGGCATCCATCCCGGCATGGTGCTGTCGCATCCGCGCCTGCCGCAGCAGGATGCGCTGGCGCCCTGCGACTGAAGGCGCGGGCGGCGCGTCAGTTTTCCCTTTCCCCCCGCGCGGTCAGCCGCTAGACAGCGCGGCAGGTCCGGGGCGTAGCGCAGCCTGGTAGCGCGACGGTTTTGGGTACCGTAGGCCGGAGGTTCGAATCCTCTCGCCCCGACCACTTCCTGCTTTCCCGCACGGGTCCGGCAGCCGCCTCGGCGGATTCCTGCCGAAAAAGCCAGCGTGACTTTGCCGCATCAGCGCCGCTTCATGACTGGATGGGCGTCCCGTTGTTTTCAGGGCGTCACATTCGTCTGATCGAAGGTGTTTTGATGAGTATGCGAGGTTCTCATGAACGCTTGGTGGAGCGCGTCCGTCTGCATCAACCGGACACTTGGGGGACAGCAATCAGAGCCGCTTTGCTCGCGCGTCTATCGTCAGCCGCCGTCGCCTTGGCGCAGCGCCTTCATGGCGCTGATGGACTGCATCTTTTCCGAAACGGCCCATTGCGAGACCATCCATAGCCGCTGGCGCGACCGCAGCGGTGCCTAGCTTTTGGCGGCAAGCTGCCGCTCCAGCTGCTCCAGCGCGGCGATGGTGGCGTCGTAGCTGTTGCCGGCCTTGGGAAAGCGCGCCTTGCGGCCGCGATAGAAGGCCAGCCATTTCGGCAGCTCCTCCAGCGGATAGGTGGCCGACCAGATCTTGCCGGTCAGCGTAAAGGTGGATTCGTCATGCGTCACTTTCATGCCGCCCTTTTGCGGCCCCGCGCCCGCCGCTTCAAGATCCCGGCCGCGCTGGCGGCGGGACGGGCAAAATAATGCACCGGAAAGTTCGGGAAACGCCTGCCGCCCCTTGTTCTTTTCCCGTCCCGACCCTAGAAGGCCCCCCTGAAAACTGGTGATGCTGGGGGCAAGGGAATGCCGCTTCTGGTGATGAAATTCGGCGGCACCTCGGTTGCCGACCTGGACCGCATCAAGAACGCAGCGCTGAAGGTTCAGCGCGAGGTCGAGCGTGGCTATGACGTGATCGTCATCGTCAGCGCCATGTCGGGCAAGACGAACGAGCTGGTCGGCTGGGTCGAGGCGACCTCGCCGCTGTTCGACGCGCGCGAATACGACGCCGTCGTCGCCTCGGGCGAGAATGTCACCGCCGGGCTGATGGCGCTGACCCTGCAGGAGCTGGGCGTGCCCGCGCGCAGCTGGCAGGGCTGGCAGGTGCCGATCAACACCACCTCGCAGCATTC
>JAANMV010001580.1_pt1 | contig 24510 bp, 22 predicted proteins | sample 7279661 | NCBI WGS metagenome assembly JAANMV01 (sample SAMN14094540, study PRJNA606508) | bioreactor metagenome | isolation source: A lab-scale SPAN reactor treating ammonium-rich wastewater day 121 | place: Ireland: Galway | collected 2017-05-16
GTAAAAGCTCCGCCGCCGCCGCAGATCAAATGGACAAGCTCGCGGTTGATCGGAGACGATTACGTCATCAGTTTCACGGCCGAAGATGTCGGTGGAAAGGATGTGAACGTGAATTGCACACTCGTTCAGCCGTCGGGCTTGACTGCCGTGTTGAGCGCACGCCACGGCAAGGCGTTCACGTTTACCGTCAAGAATGTCACAGCGACCCGTCCGCAGGCACTGGTCATTCGGACATCGATTCACGGCATTGGCGGCGTGTCGGCTCCATTGGACAGAACATTCCCCATTCTTTATTAGAGATTGTTGAGGATACCATGAGACATCACGAATGGAAACAAGATCTGATTCACGGTCTGGAGGTTGTGCTGTTTATTGCCCTCGTGTACGCAATTCTCATCGCAACAGCGTACGGTCAGTATGCATCAACGTCGGGAATGGATATCGGGCGTGACACATCACGGATTACGATTGCGCCCGCGACACTGCTGACGGAAAGGGCGATTACGACGCGGTTGCAGGATTCGCTGCAGATTGTACGCGAGCGTGTCGAGCAGTTGTATGCCTTGCTCGACGGTCTCGAACGCTCGTCATTCAACTTCTCGGGTTTGCGGTCGTGGCGCATCAACGATTTCGAATTCCAGGATGTATTGCGCAACGCCGTGTTCAGAGTAACGCAGGATTCAAACATCATTCTTGAGAAATCGGATATTCAGGTGATCGCAACTCCCCATCCGCATAACGATCTCGTAGCCATCTATTTTGGCGAGAACGAGCTTCAGGGGAAACGGTTGCGGGAGGTGCTTACGAATCCGGAGAACAGGCCGCTTCGTCTCAAACAGAAACTGGTCGCCAGCGGTCAGTTCGGGCAGGATCGCGAACTCGTTGACCGGAATTTCAGGATCGAAAACATCCTTCCGCCGATGCTCGTTACAGAAAGCGACAGTATTCTCGGCAGCTTCAATCGCTACAATCTGAGCTATGATCCTCAGACAGAACCGACAGTGTTGAATCTACGCCTGTTCGACAATGCAAACATCCGCTTCGGCAATGATTGGGGAGCAGAAGTGAAACTCGGCAACGACGAATTGGGCTATCCGATGTGGACGAGCGGTAACCTTGCGGTCATGGCGTTGTACAAGCGTATCAAGCTTGGGATGCAACTTCCTTTTGCAGGCGGGACTGGTACGTCATCGTTCCTCGGCTCATCATTGAAGCCGCGACGTCTTGACGGAACATACGGAGTAGCAGGTGAGTTCGATTTCGCATTCGTCGGCGGTTCATTCACATTCGGAGGCAGGCGTCGCGATACGGACGGAACATTCGCCGATCCCAACCACATCTACTCCATCCGGACATCGGCATTGTTGTGGTATTCGTACACGTTGAACATCCATAATAAGGCGAACCTCATGCGCGTGAAATTCGGCGCCGGTATGCATTCGATTTCACAGGATGCACTGATGCCGGCAATGGGGACTGAAGAGGCACGGATTCTGACAACAGACCATACGAGATTTTTCTGGAGCCCGTACTTAAAAGTCGAATTCATGAATCAGCAATTCTCCAACAGGTTCGGTGCAAGTCTGCAATACTACAAAGAGTGGGGGCTTGCCACCGCCTGGTTGGAGATCATCAATAATACACTGCGTGTGGAACTGAAGGGCGCGCTGCCGCTTCTCCGCTCGAGTGCGGACTGGGAGCCGTCGCATTTCGTGATCGTGACAATACCGTACACAGTTACTTTGTGAAAGGTAATAGAATGAAACACAACATCCTGTTCTTCGTCGTGTTGCTGCTGCTGTGCGGAATGAGTCGGACAACGGCACAGATCGAGCAACTGCGCGGGGAACTGCAATTTGAAAACGAAGAACTGAAATCGCTCGAACGCATTCTTGCAACGCTCAACAGCGGCGATACGACGTATGCATTGTATTTCCCGATGTGGGCCGTTGTTGACAGAAACATGAGGCTTAGCATCTATTCGGCATTCCGCAATCGCGGAAAGGAATTCTCGGAAGAGGACCAGGTCATTGTCATCGCTAATCCCAATATGAAAGGAATAGCAGATATCCGCATCGGCAATACTTCATACGGGAGGCTGTATACGTCAAAGTCACTCGACCCGGAATTGCAGAAGAGGCTTCTGAAAAAAGAGTATGTGCTTGTTGAAGAGACACCGTTCGGATACCGGAACGCCGCACGGCAGAACCGTTTGCCGGTTGAGAATCCGAATTGGGTTTCGATGAACATCTCACTCTTCGGCGGAGAGATGCGATTCGGCAATGATTGGAGAATTACCGGAAGAATCGGCACAGATGAATTGGGCTACGCATTCTGGTCGTCGGGACAAATCAGAATGTTGGCGGGATACAAGTCGATTGAACTCGGCGCCTATTTGCCGCTGCACGGCGGTCTCATTGAGACGAATCATGCTGAACGGCCGCTCTCATTGAAGCCGAGGTTGCTGAACGGAAGCACGGGAGTCGCAGGCAAGTTCGAGTTTGAGTGGGATGAGGTGAAGATCAGTTCCTCCCGCTTCACGTACAGTGGAATCGGCGGTTCGTTCGCGGTTGGCAGTCTCGACCGGCGAAGGCCGGAATATCTCACAAACAATCTCGAGAGACTCTATTCGATCAGCGCTCTGCTACAGCTCTACTACGCCTTCAACTACAGTTTCGACGAAGAGAAGTGTGTCTCAGCGCGGGCAGGCATGACATGGCATCGCGTAACGCTGAACAGATTTCTCGCAAACGAAATATATAAATACTATCACGAGAATTTCGTCACGCCCGTCGTTGCGTTTGAATACAAGAACAACGGGGCGGATTGGTTCCGGCTCAACATGCAGTACTCGCGCTTGCTGAGCTTCGGTGCGTGGGCTGAGATTGTACCGCGGTACGTGAACGCCGAAGTGAAGTATTCAGCGGTGTTGTGGCGTGAGGCGAGGGAATGGGAACACCCGTACTACTTGTACGCAACCCTTGGCTTCAACTTTGATTTTTGATGTGATAAGATTCGGTGAACCTGCGATGCCGAACAGCGGGCAGTTCATGCAGGTGTGTGTTGGCTGGATGATCTGCCCGTCAGTATTTTTTAATTGAGTGATCGATCTTGTCGGACCAGGCGAGAATACCTCCGGCAAGATTGTAGAGGTTGGAGAATCCGTACCGCCGCTGCAATTCGGCAATAATCCGGCCGCTTCTGTTTCCGCTCCTGCAGTAGACGATGACTTTCTTATCCTTGCTGATCTTATCGGCATGAAGAAGAACCACTCCCATCGGAATCAGCTCGCCGCCGATATCGGCAAAATCCTTCTCCAGTTTCTCACGAACATCAATCAGTTGAAAATCTTCATTCGTATCCATCATGTGTTTGAGTTCATCGACGGTGACGGATTTGATTTCCTGCAACATGACTTGATTCCTAAGCGGCGTGAATAGTTGGAAAGACGCTTCGGATGTAGTATAACAATTTTCGATTTTGGAACAAATCGTCGCGACCGGCGGCTTGATAATCTCAGAGAGGTTGAATACTTTGCATACAGTTCATCCTTACCATTCTTGTTCACACTGAGCTATGCTAATTGTTGTGGATGCCAAACTTCCCCACGCATCAACGGCCTTCGGTCGGTTTGGCGACGTCAGAATTCTTCCTACAAAACAAATATCCCGTCAGACGATTGCAGACGCCGACGCCGTGCTCGTACGATCTGAGACGAAGGTAAACGGAGACCTGCTTGACGGAACGAAGGTTCGTTTTGTTGGCACTGCAACAATCGGCACCGACCATGTGGATCTTGATTATCTCCGCAAGCACAATATCGCATTTGCAAGCTGTCCGGGCAGCAACGCAAACTCGGTCGCCGAATACGTACTCGCCGCGTTGCTCGAGACAAGCTTCAAGCTGGGGTTCGCCCTGACGGGCAAAACGCTTGGCGTGGTCGGGCATGGAAACACAGGAAGCAGAGTTGCAAAGAAAGCTGAAGCGATCGGCATGCGGGTGTTGCTGAACGACCCGCCGCTTGCGCGGGCGACAGGTGATGCACGCTACCTTCCACTTGACGCGTTGATGGGCGCTGATTTCGTTTCACTTCACGTTCCGCTCACAACGTCGGGCGACGATCCAACGTATCATCTTTTTGATGAACAACGACTTTCGGCGATGAAGGTGGGAAGTATCCTCATCAACTCTTCGAGAGGTGCCGTTGTTGACACCCCGTCACTCAAGAAGAAGATCCGGGATCAGCATGTGAGGGCCTGTGTTCTTGACGTGTGGGAGAATGAACCGGACATTGATGTTGAGATGCTTCAGTCGGCGTTGATCGGAACGCCGCACATTGCAGGCTACTCGCATGACGGAAAAGTGAACGCGACCCGAATGTTGCAACAAGCGCTGGGAGAGTTCTTGCATCAACAGGTTGCTGACGGCCGTGTCGAAGATACACGAGACTTGAAAGAGATCCTTTTGTCGCAAACGGATCTACCATATGAAGCAATGCTGCGCTATGCAGTGAGAGAATGCTACAATATCGAAGAAGACGACAAACGCCTCCGGCAACTTGCGTCATTTGCGCCTGAACTGCGCGCAGACTACTTCCGACAGTTGCGTGCGAACTATCCGATCAGAAAAGAATTCCACAATTACGCTGTCAACCCTCGAAGCCTCCCTGCGGAAACATCTGACATCCTCTGTGCGGTAGGTTTCTCACTTCATTCAAAGAGAAAGAACCATGACTAAAGAAATCACCCTGACTACCTGGCCTCTTCCCGCTCCGGAGAAACTTGAGGACAAGCATGTACTTATTTCGCGCCTCAACCCTGATGAAGATATCGACGATCTGTACGAAGTCTCCCACGCAAAGCCGGAGTACAATGTCTTGTGGAAGTACATGCACTACGGTCCGTTTCGCGACAAGAAGGAAATGTATGAGTGGATGGTTGGCTTGAAGGATAGTAGCGATCCGCTGTTCTATACAGTCTTCAGCAAGCAACTCAACAAGAGAGTTGGTATGTACGCAATCATGAACGTTGAGCCGAATGACGGCCGGGTGGAGCTGGGAAACATCTGGTACAGTCCGCTCGTGCAGAAAACGATTGTGAATTCGGAAGCGACGTTTCTCTTTCTTTCCTATCTTTTCGACGAACTGAAATATCGCAGAGTTGAATGGAAATGTGACGACGAGAATGAAGCAAGCAAGTATGCTGCGGTCCGGCTTGGCTTTTCGTATGAGGGTCTGTTCCGGCAACACATGGTGGTGAAGGGCAAGAATCGCGATACGGCATGGTTTGCCATGCTCGACAGTGAATGGCCTGAACGCAAAGGTGATTTCGAGCGGTACTTTGCCAACCCCGGACTTTCGCTCACCAAACTTCATGGGAAGCAGGAACATTCATTGCCGAAGGATCAGTTATAGAATCTCAGGTCTGTATTGAGAATATCTGAAAGTCCTCTGTCTTGAAAGCCCCCGATCTTCGACTGAAGAACCGCGACATCAGTTGGCTCGCATTCAATCACCGCGTGCTGCAGGAAGCAGCGGACCCGGCAGTTCCACTGTACGAACGCATCAAGTTTCTCGCCATCTGGTCGTCGAATCTTGACGAGTTCTTCCGTGTTCGCGTTGCGTCATTGCGGGCGCTGGCCCGTTTGAAGAAGAAGACGAAGAAGAAACTTGACATCGAGCCGGAACAACTTCTCAAGAGACTCCTCAAAGGTGTCTGGTTACAGCAGGAGGAATTTGGAGAGATATTCAGGAAACGCATCAAGAAGGATTTGGCGAAGGAAGGGATATTCCTTGTTCGGGACAATGAGCTAAGCAAGAAGCAGAAGGAGTCTGTGATCTCTCATTTTCGATCCACAGTTTTCCCAAAACTCTCGCCTGTGTTTTTGAGTGGAGAGAAAGCGCCTCCGTTTCTTCACAATCGTGCGCTGTATCTGATTGTCCGTCTGCGACGCAAGTCTGACGTACTTATGAAACAGCCGGAACAGTATGCTCTCATTGAAATTCCGACTGCACGTACGCACCGATTCTCTTCAATCCCCGCCGACAGTGGTCAACACTACATTCTTTTTCTTGACGATGTCATTCGTTTAGGGTTGGATGATCTGTTTCCCCAACACGATGTGGCCGGCGCGTATGCAATAAAGCTGACCCGCGATGCCGAGTTAGAGTTGGGTGACGAGTACAGCGATGATCTTCTCGAAAAAGTGAAGAAGGCGCTCGGCAAACGGAGCCAAGGCGTCCCTGCGCGATTTCTATACGATACGGAGATGCCGAAGAAGCTTCTTCTTTTTCTGCAGAAGCTTTTTGGTCTTACCGACGACGATCTGATCCCCGGAAGCCGGTTTCACAATTTCAGTGATTTTTTCTCGTTCCCGAATCCAAAATCGCCATCGCTGATGTATGAGCCGGTACCGCCGTTGCCGCTTTTTGAAGATGAAGGTTCGATATTTGATGCAATAAAAGAAAAAGACAGGCTTGCTCATTTCCCGTATCACTCGTACGACAGTGTCTTGCGATTCATCAACGATGCCGCACATGACGAAGCGGTTCATTCCATCACCATCACGTTGTATAGAGTTGCGAGAGACTCAAGAGTTGTCGGGCAACTTCTGCGGGCGGCGAACAATGGGAAAGATGTAACGGTGTTTGTCGAAGTGAAAGCGCGTTTTGACGAAGAATCGAACATCTTCTGGGCCGAAGAATTAGAGAAGGCAGGCGCCAGAGTGTTGTACAGCATTCCCAATCTGAAAGTACATGCAAAGCTCTGCCTTGTCGCACGGAAGGAAAGCGACGGCATAGGCTGTATGCCTATTTCAGCACGGGAAATTTCAACGAGTCCGTCGCAACACAGTACACTGATTTCGGTTTCTTCACATCGGACAAACGTCTTACGAACGAGAGCAAGCGAATCTTTCAAGTGTTGCGAAGGGAAAAGAAAAAAGTAGAATGCAAGCATCTCCTCGTCTCACCGTTTTCGATGCGAGCGGGTTTTGAGGAGCTGATCGACAGGGAAATCAAGCACGCCAAGAAGGGTCGTGAGGGATTGATAGTTGCGAAGATGAACTCGCTTGAAGATCCCGGTATGATCGAAAAACTGTACGAGGCGAGCAACGCCGGTGTGAAAGTGAAACTTATCGTGCGGGGCATTTGCTGCCTGATCCCCGGTATCAAGGGGATGAGTGAGAATATTGAAGTTATCAGCATTGTTGACCGGTTTCTTGAGCACGCCCGCGTGTTTCTGTTTCACAATAACGGCAACCAGCGCCTGTACCTTTCGTCTGCTGATTGGATGAAGCGCAATCTTGACAGACGCATTGAAGTTGCATTCCCGATCTATGACAAGCAGATTCAGCAGCGAGTCAAGGAAATCCTCGACCTGCAGCTTCGTGACAACGTGAAAGCCCGTCTTATCGATAAAAAGCTAAGCAATCGACTACGTTCCACAAAAGATGAGATCAAAGTGCGGTCGCAATTTGATTCTTATGAACTGTGGAGCGATATGCGTCCTCGCCCTGAGTTCTCTTCTTTCCCTTGAATCTCTTCAGTTTTTGAAGTATTCTTCAATAGTTCTTTCCAATCGGCTCTCCAATCACCAACATCAAGATTCTTACAATGACAACAACATGGTCCGGCATTTTCAGCGCCGTCACAACCAAATTCGACAAGGATGGACGGCTCGATTTTTCAGCGATGGAACGACACTTCAACTTTCAATTCGAATCGGGCGTGCACGGACTCATCGTTCTCGGCTCGCTCGGTGAAAATGTAACACTTGCGCCGATTGAGAAGCAGGACGTTCTGAAGCTTGCGTTGCAGGTGAGTGGAGGGAGAGTCCCGGTGCTTTCCGGCGTCGCCGAAACATCAACCGCAATGGCGTGTAACTACATCAAGCAGGCGCAGGCAAACGGCGCAAACGGATTCATGGTGATGCCTGCAATGGTGTACCCCGCCGACCGGCGAGAGACGCTTCAGTACTTTCGGACCGTCGCCGCTGCAAGTGATGTTCCGATTATGCTGTACAACAATCCCGTGTCGTACAAGGTCGATCTCACTCCTGAAATGTTTGCCGAACTTGCAGATGAACCGAAGTTCGTTGCTCTCAAGGAATCCTCGGACAATGTTCGACGCATCACGGACATCATCAACGCCGTTGGCGACCGGTACCAGATATTCACCGGTGTAGATGATCTTGCAATGGAAAGCGTCATGCTGGGCGCTGTGGGTTGGGTTGCCGGACTCGTTTGCGCCTTCCCAAAGGAGACAGTTGTATTGTACAAACTCGTGAAAGCTGGACGGATGGATGAAGCCCTTCAACTCTACCGTTGGTTCATGCCGCTGCTGCATCTCGACGTTTCGACGAAGTTTGTGCAGAACATTAAGCTTGCTGAGACAATGGCGGGCGTTGGTACCGAGCACGTTCGTCCGCCGCGGCTACCGCTGACCGGCGAAGAACGCAAGAGGGTTGAATCGATTGTCAAGAAAGCGCTGGAGGCGAGGCCTGATTTACCGAAAATATAGAGCGAACAACTAAGGCACGAAGATGCGAGGCTTTCTCTTGACTGCAACTTTGTGCCTTGGGTCTTCGTGGTTTTCTTTTCTTTCTCAAAACACACTATGAACACTTTTGACAACTACATCAACGGCGAGTGGGTTGCATCCGCTCACACGTCCAAGAACATCAATCCCTCGGACATCACCGACGTTGTCGGCGAGTACGCTCAGGCCGACGCCGAACAAGTGAACAATGCAGTCGCGGCAGCAAAGGCTGCGCAACCTGCGTGGGGGGCAAGCACACCGCAACAACGTTTCGACGTTCTTGACTTCATCGGATCGGAGATACTTGCACGCAAAGACGAGCTTGGCAGACTGCTTTCCCGTGAAGAAGGGAAAACGCTGCCCGAGGGAATCGGCGAAGTTGTCCGGGCAGGAAACATTTTCAAGTTCTTTGCCGCTGAAGCGTTGCGTGTCGGGGGCGAGCACATTCCGTCCGTCCGTCCGGGCATCGAGATCGACACGATGCGCGAGTCGCTTGGCGTTGTCGGATTGATCACGCCGTGGAATTTCCCGATGGCTATTCCTTCATGGAAAGTCGCTCCGGCCCTCGCATTCGGCAATGCTGTCTTGCTGAAGCCTGCCGAACTTGCCCCGGCATGTTCATGGAATCTTGCCGAAATCATCTCGCGTTCCGGTCTGCCGAAAGGCGTGTTCAATCTGGTGATGGGGAAAGGGAGCGCTGTCGGCAACACAATTGTGAATCATCCTGACGTTGCGGGAGTGAGCTTTACCGGATCTGTTGAGGTGGGACGGACGCTTGCCGCAAATCTGGCAAAACGTCTTGCACGCGTGCAACTTGAAATGGGAGGAAAGAACCCGCTTGTTGTGTTAGACGACGCCGATTTGAATGTTGCGGTGAATGCCGCAATCAACGGGGCGTTCTTTTCAACCGGACAACGTTGCACAGCGTCAAGCCGGTTGGTTGTGACGGAGGGGATTCATGATCGCTTCGTACAGGCGATGGTGGAGAGAATGAAGGCATTAAAGGTCGATGATGCACTTGCGCCCGGCACGGATATCGGCCCCGTCATCGACGGCGCCCAGTTTATGAAAGACGAGAGTTATATCGAGCTTGCGAGAAGAGAAGGAGGAAAACTTGTGTTCGGCGGGGAACGCCTGAAGCGCGAGAAAAACGGCTGGTATCTTGCTCCGGCACTTTTCACTGAAACCACGAACACAATGCGATTCAATTGCGAAGAAGCCTTCGGTCCCCTCGCCGGAGTGATTCGCGTGAAGAACTACGATGAAGCCCTCGCCGTTGCCAACGACACGGAGTTCGGGCTTTGTGCCGGAATCTGCACGACTTCGCTGAAGCATGCAACGCATTTCAAACGCAACGCGCAAGCCGGAATGGTGATGGTGAATCTGCCGACAGCAGGAGTTGATTACCACGTGCCGTTCGGCGGACGGAAAGGATCAAGCTACGGCACACGCGAACAGGGTTCGTATGCGAAGGAATTTTATACGGTGGTGAAGACGTGTTATGTGGCGGCGGGATAGGATAAATCACGGTCATGCACGCAAAGAAAGGAGAGAACAATCATGAAGCACACAAGCAGGCTATTTGCGCTGTTCATGCTGCTATGCTCAGGAGCGTTTGCCCAAAATCCGGGCTCCTCATTCCAAATCACGCCGTACTTCAACCTGCACGGTTATACGTGGAAGGAGTTTGACGACAACGGCTCTGAAGCATTAAAGGAGAGCGGGCCGAAATTCGCGTTTGGTGTTGTGCCGCGGTATTCATTCCTGCACAAGAAGAACCTCTATATCGAGGTGGATTTGCAATACACATTCGGCTCCGTAGACTACCAGGGGCATAAGTTTGACCTGCAAACAGGACAACGGACGCCGTTTACATCGCAAACAGGCTATACGCACTTTGAAGTGGCGGCGAACACGGGCTACATCATCACACTTTCGAGAACATTTCAACTCACTCCTGTTGCGGGATTTGGGTATGAGGTGTGGAATCGCGAGCTTGCACGCGGTGATCCAAGTGGTTACGATGAGTTGTACTCCGTGTTCCTTGGCAGTATTGGAGGGAACGGAACGTACGTTGCGAGCAACAATTTTCAATTGTTTTTTGGTTTCAAAGTGAAAATGCCGTTTTCGATTTCAGAAACGATCGACAAGTTCCCGCGGGGTCAACCGCAATATGCCAATCTTTCGATAAGTCCCGGAATCAACCCAAAACTTGCATTCCATATAGGTGGCAGCGTGTACCGCGTGTTAGCGGTATTCGATTACGAGACGTGGACACTCTCGCGGTCGCCCAATGTACAAGGTGGATTGCATCAACCCGAATCGTCGCGGACGCATTTTGGTATCAGGCTTGGCTATACCATCGGTGTGATGTGACCGTAACGGGAAGCGTCTCATTGTCAATCTAAACACTCATGTCAACTAAGATTTTTTTCTGCATCGACGCCCACACCTGCGGCAACCCGGTCAGGGTTGTAACCGCCGGCGGGCCGCAACTGAACGGCGCAAACATGAGCGAGCGTCGACAGCATTTTCTCCGTGAATACGATTGGATTCGTACCGGATTGATGTTCGAGCCTCGCGGCCATGATATGATGAGCGGCAGCATCCTGTATCCACCGACGCGGGAGGATACGGATATCGGCATTTTGTTTATCGAAACCAGCGGGTGCCTCCCCATGTGCGGTCACGGAACGATCGGCACAGTTACCGTGATGATTGAGCACGGGCTTGTCACGCCAAAAACTCCGGGCAAGCTGCGGCTGGAGGTTCCGGCGGGAATCGTTGAGGCGTATTATGAGATGGAAGGCAGGAAAGTCAAGAGTGTACGCATCGTGAACGTCCCGGCATTCCTCCATTCCACGAATCTTGAAGTCGAATGTCCCGACATCGGCATGCTGAGGGTTGATGCTTCCTACGGCGGTAATTTTTATGCGATTGTTGACCCGCAGGAAAATTTCAAGGGACTTGAGCACATTGGTGCATCTGATGTGTTGCGCTGGAGTCCCGTCGTTCGACGACGCATCAACGAGAGGTACACATTTGTCCATCCGGAAAATCCCACAATCAAAGGATGTAGTCACGTAATGTGGACGGGCAAGCCGAATCATCCGGAAGCCACGGCGCGCAACGCCGTCTTTTACGGAGAGAAAGCGATTGACCGGTCGCCATGCGGCACAGGAACGTCGGCTCGTGTTGCCCAATGGGCCGCCAAAGGAAAACTGAAAGAAGGAGATGTGTTCGTGCATGAGAGCATCATCGGCAGTCTCTTCAAAGCCCGTATCGAAGGACGGGCAAAGGTTGGTCAGTACGATGCGGTCATTCCAAGCATCGAAGGCTGGGCGAAGATATATGGGTTCAATACGATTTCGATTGATGATGAGGATGATCCGTTCGCGCGTGGGTTTCAGGTGCTGTGATTGAAGAAAACCGCGAAGGCGCGAAGACACGAAGGTATTTGAAATGAGTTTGGACTTGGATCAGGAAACTGAACGGATAGCGACCGAAATTGTAGATTCCGTCGTCAAAGTGCATAAATCCCTGGGACCCGGATTGTTGGAATCAGTTTACGAAATCTGCCTTTTCCATGAACTTCGACTGAGAGGTTAAGGTCGAAACTCAGCTCGCCGTTCCAATCGAGTACGAAGGGATGCAGATTGATGCTGCTCTTCGATTGGATTTGCTGGTGAATAGTTTGGTTATAGTCGAACTCAAAGCTGTTGAAAAAACGATTCCTCTCTATGAAGCCCAGGTTTTGTCATATCTACGGTTGATGAAGAAGCTTCTTGGCTTCATCATCAACTTCAATGTCCCTTTGATCAAGGATGGCATCAAACGTATAATTCTCTCATGAAACTTCGCGACTTCGCGTCTTCGTGGTTCTCTTTAAGAAAGCAAAACCGATGAAATCTAACGTTGTCATCATCGGCGGCGGGGCAATCGGGCTCTGTTCCGCTTATTATCTTAATAAAGCAGGCGCAAGCGTCACAGTCATCGACAAAGGCGAATTCGGGCACGGCTCGTCGTTGCACAATGCGGGCTACGTTTGCCCGAGTCATTTCATTCCTCTTGCGTCTCCCGGAACTATCTCACAGGGATTGAAGTGGATGCTGAGTCCGGTCAGCCCGTTCTATGTCAAGCCGCGGCTTGAGCGGGACTTCATTTCGTGGGTATGGAATTTCAAAAAGTCATGTACAGATGAGAATGTAAGAAGGGCGATGCCCCTGCTGCGCGATCTCGGCAATGCAAGTCTTGATTTGTACGAAGAATTTGCTGCAATGAAGGCGTTTGACTTCGAGTGGACTCCGAAAGGGTTGCTAATCTTATATCGTACCGAAAGGGGACGCCACGATTGTGAGGAGGAAGCCGGACTTGCGAAAGAGATCGGGATCAACGCGAGACTGCTTGACAGACCATCCCTCCAACGACTTGAACCGAACGTCGAAATGCGGGCAGAAGGCGGCCTGTATTTTCCGGACGATTGTCACATGACTCCGGCGAAATTTGTCGAAGGGTTGGCAAAGCATCTTGAAGCGGGCGGAGTGAGGTTATTGAAGAACACGGAGGTTTCAGAGTTCAAGATTGAGGGCAAACGTGTTGTCGGAGTGGCAACTTCGGCAGGAGATTTGTCGGCGGATGAGTTTGTTCTTGCGGGCGGTTCATGGTCGCCGAACATCGTGAAAAAACTCGGAATCAGATTGCTTGTTCAGGCAGGCAAAGGTTACAGCGTCACCATTCCCCGAAAAGAAAACAAACCCGCTATTCCACTCATCTTCGCTGAAGCGCGTGTCGCTGTAACGCCGATGGGTGACACAATCCGTTTTGCAGGCACGATGGAGATTGCCGGACTTGATCTCAGCATCACGCGCCGCCGCGTTGATGCAATTCTCAATTCCATCCCAAACTACATCGGGGGATTTGAGAAATCGGATTTCGCGGGCGCGGAACCGTGGGCAGGCTTGCGGCCTGTAAGTCCCGACGGCGTTCCGTACATCGGAAGATTTTCTTCTTACTCAAATCTGATTGCAGCAACCGGACATGCGATGATCGGAATTTCTCTGGCACCCATCACGGGCAAGCTTGTTTCAGAAATTGCCACCAACGCGAAGCCATCATTCGACTTGTCACTCACAAGCCCGGACAGGTTTTCCTAAACGCTGTTTGGCATATTCGCAGTCTTCAACTGAATTCTCTTAATAATTCCGTAACTTCATATAAATCAGTTGACAATTTGATGTGAATACTGTATCGTTAGGTGGGAACCGGATACCACGTAGCAATCGGAGATTTGAACCCTGTCGCACAGTTTTCACATGTCGTACTACATAGCAGCGTCAACCATCAACATTGACTGAACCAAGGCGTCAACGCGGCGCCTTTTTTTATTTGCGCGTTCCGTTCATTGCACAATTCACAGAAGAGGAGGATTCACCGTATTGGCCCGTTCTCAGAAGAAGACTTTCGTGCTCGACACCAACGTTATTCTGCATGACAGTTCATGCATCACACACTTTGCAGAACACAATGTCGTTGTTCCCGTGACCGTGCTGGAGGAACTGGACCAGTTCAAGAAGGGGAATGAAGTGCTGAATTTTCACGCTCGCGAGTTTGTGCGGACGCTCGACGAGTTGAGTCAGGACAAGCTGTTCAACGGCGGTGTGAAGATCGGGCCGAAGCTCGGCAAGATTTCAGTGAAACTTGAACGGGAGTTTCACGCCGACCTTCAATTGAACTTCTCCCCTGACAAACCCGACCATCATATTTTAAACATCGCATATCACATCGCGAAAGAGAAACCCGAAGTCCCCGTGACGCTCGTGACGAAGGATGTGAATCTGCGCATGAAAGCAAAGGCGCTCGGGTTGATGTCGCAGGATTATAAATCCGATCAGGTGAAAGATATTGATGCGCTGTACACAGGTCATAGGGTTGAAGAGAATCTCCCCGGTGAAATCATTCAGCGGTTGTACGAGAAGCCGTATCATATTGATGAAGATGAAATTGCATTCAGGAAGAAGTTGCTGGCGAACGAATTCCTCGTCATGCGCAACGGCAAGCACTCGGCATTGGCAATGTACTACGCCGCCGATCATTTTATCAGGAAAGTTGATAAACTAAGCGCCTATGGCATTTCGCCGCGCAACGCAGAACAGACATTCGTACTGCAGGCGCTTCTCAATCCTGATATTCAGTTGGTGAGCATTTCCGGAAAAGCAGGAACGGGAAAAACACTCTTGGCTCTTGCCGCCTCACTTGAGTGCAGGAGGTTTTATCGCCAGATTCTTGTTGCGCGTCCGGTTATTCCGTTAAGCAACCGTGATATCGGCTATCTTCCCGGCGATATCGAGCAGAAACTCGACCCGTACATGAAGCCGCTGTTTGATAATCTTGCCGTGATTCAACATCAGTTTTCGGAATCGGATGAAAGGTATAAGAAGATCACACAGTTGGTTCAGGAACGAAAGCTTGTCATTGAGCCGTTGGCGTACATCAGGGGAAGAAGCCTCGCAAAGGCGTTCTTCATTATCGACGAGGCGCAAAACCTGACACCGCATGAAGTCAAGACGATTATCACGCGGGCAGGAGAGGGGACAAAGCTGGTGTTTACGGGCGATATCTATCAAATAGATCATCCTTATCTCGACAGCCGTTCCAACGGACTCAGCTATTTGATCGAGAAGATGAAGGGGCAGCCGCTCTACGCTCACATCAATCTGGAAAAGGGTGAACGCTCGGAACTTGCAGAACTTGCGAGTAATGTACTGTAGAGGGAGTTCAACACGAAGGCACAAAGAAAATACTTCAAAACACTTCGTGAACCTTTGTGTCACTTCGTGTCTTTGTGTTGAAAAAAACAAGGATTCAATATGCTGATTCAAGAAAAAGTCAATCAAGCCAAAGCAATTCTCACAGAATTCGACGTAGATTGTTGGATCACGTTTGTCCGCGAGAGTTCGCTCAACGGCGATCCGACATTGCCATTTCTGATAGATGGTGTTGTTACGTGGCATTCCGCATTCATTCTTACGCAATCCAATGCGTATGCAATTGTCGGGCAGTATGACAAACAGGGAGTTGAGGACACAAACGCGTACGACGAGGTAGTCGGCTATGTGCAGGGAATCAAGGAACATTTCCTCGGATTCATGAAGCGTATCAATCCGAAGAAGATTGCCGTCAACTACTCGACCGGAAGTGAAATCTGCGACGGACTGACGCACGGCATGTACCTGACGCTGAGGGATTTTCTGTATGAGATTGATTTTCAGGACAGACTCATCTCCGCCGAAAAAATCATCTCCGCACTCCGTCAACGTAAGACGAAGGCCGAAATCGAGAACATCAAAGAAGCAATTCGCATTACAGAGAGAATCTATTCAGAAGTTACTCAACTCGTCAAGCCGGGGAAGACGGAGAAGGAGGTCGCAGAGTTCATGAGGCAAAAAGTGAAGGAAGCCGGCGTGACGTATGCCTGGGATCCGAAATCATGTCCGGCCGTTTTCACCGGCCCCGACACAGCCGAGGCACATTACGGCCCAACGGACCGGGTCATTGAACGCGGGCATATTCTCAACATGGATTTTGGCCTGAAGTACAATGAGTATTGCTCCGACTTACAGCGGACGTTCTATGTCTTGAAAGAAGGGGAGGACAAAGCCCCGCCGGAAGTTCAACGAGGGTTCGATACGATTGTGACATCAATCGAGTTGGCAAGAAAACAAATGCGACCGGGGATTGAGGGAATTGAAATAGATAAGACAGCGCGCGGATACATCACTCAGTCCGGCTACCCCGAATATCCGCACGGCTTGGGACATCAGGTCGGGAGATTTGCGCATGACGGCACCGCGTTGCTGGGCCCGGCTTGGGAGAAATACGCACAGAAACCATTTCAGAAGCTTGAGGCGGGGATGGTGTTCACGATTGAGCCAAGATTACCCGTTCCGGGTCGCGGCATTGCAACGGTGGAGGAGATGGTTGTTGTGAAGGAAAACGGTGCCGAGTTCCTCTCGACTCCTCAGAGGGAACTGCTGCTGGTCAAATAAGCAGCTACGGACCTGAAATGTTTTTCCGGCTTGAAGGCGTAAAGGGAAGTCTTGCCGGCAATCTGTAGTGAGTTGATTTCAGTACCTTCGCAAGCCTGCCGTTATCTTTTCTCAATCCCTCATACGAGTAGAACACCTCACCGTTGTATCCAAGGTAGCGGTTGAAGCGGACACCTTCTGTCAGGAAATCATCAGTCATGCTGAAGCTTTTGTCTTGCAATAGTATGCCGGGATACATGTACCGCTTCTCGCTATGAATGCGAATCGAATCGCGATGCTGCGACGCAAGCGTTCGCTTGTAGCTTTCGATGTCGTAGCGGAAGATTCTCGGATGCATGATGTCTGCCGAGTATTCACCGTCGGGACTTTTGCTGATCCAGATACGCCAGTCCTGCAAGTACTCGTCAAGTGACCACGGATACGCGAAGGGAGACCATGAAACCACCGCCCCCGGTTTGGTCGCTTTCACTTTCCAATAGACTTGCCGTGCGAATGTGTTGAGGCGTACTGCGCGCCAGAATTTCCAGTGCTTCTCATTTATGTCGAGCGGTGGGGGCGTTCCCGCGTGCAATTCGGTGTACTCCGCGGCAAACACAGAATCGTAACCTGCTTCAATAGGCTGGGCGGGCAAACGTGTTCCCCCCTGCACGCCGTCGATATCGTATTTCTGTACCACTTCACCGATGATTGCAAACATGAAGTTTTGGACTTCGGGGAGAAATGCGTTTAGCCACGCAACGCCGTCTTTGACGGCAATCTTATTTGCGCGGTCACGCGCAGCCCAATGTGGTTTCGAGCGGATGATAACGCTTTCCGAATCGCCGGCCGAAAATCCTCCCTCGAAACAGGGAATGACGGCGATGTTGCGCTTGTGCGCTTCTTCGATTACTTCCGCAAGCGGGTCACGGCCTTTGTACGCCGCAAGCGTGTCTATCTCAATGCCGAACAACACGTTCATTGTTGTACTGGGAAACAGTGTCATGCCGTTGGTCCACACAACCGGAAAGACGACGTTGAAATTGTGATCAGCAAGAAATTGCATGGCGTTCGCGATGCTTTCCCTGGTTTCCAGAACACGATCGTGTTGTGTGATCCATACGCCGCGAAGCTCAACAGGGGCAGGCCTCTGCTGTTGTTGTTCGCCGCTGCCGGCACAGCCGGAATGAAACAAGGAGAATCCTGAAAGAATACAGATACCAATAAAAACGAATGCCTTCTTGAACATGAGCAGATAGATTTCGTTATTGAATCGAAATGGGTTGCGATAAGGATCGGCAATAATGTAAGAAATCAACGCTGTTCCAACAAGTCTCTTTCAATCTTCACTAAACTACTGTACACGCACGCAGATGGCTCTCTCATTCCCGACACGACCTCTAACGGTCGATTGCGTTGTTCTTGACAACGATGCAGTGGTACTCATCAAGAGGGGACATGAGCCATTCGAGGATCACTATGCCTTGCCCGGCGGCTTCGTCGATGTGAATGAGACTGTTGAGGAAGCATGCAAACGGGAGATGCTGGAGGAGACCGGCCTTGTCGTTCACAATCTCAAAATGATCGGAGTGTATTCCGATCCGAAGCGTGACGAGGAACGACACACTGTGGCTGTGGCATTTCTCGCCGATGCCGATCTCTCAACGCTGAAAGCGGGAGATGATGCATCACATGTTGAGGTGGTAGAAGATTGGATGAACATTCCGCTTGCATTTGATCATAAGAAGATCATCGCTGATGCTTGGGAATTGGTGAACAGCAGAGTAGCCCGAGGGCTCTGAACTACCTCAAAGCATCGAAGGCTACGGTCGGGCTGTTGATCAATTTCAACGTTCCCGTTCTCAAATCAGGAATCAAACGGTTTATCAACAAGGAGACTTTTTGACTTTTCTCAGTTATCTCTGTGAACACTGGGATCTCTGTGGTTGAACTATGTCCCGTTTTAAACTCTATATCGAATACGAAGGAACCCGCTACAGCGGCTGGCAGGTGCAGAAGAATGCGCGCACAGTTCAGGGGGATCTGATCGGGGCAATGAAGACGGTGTTCAAGACGGGTGACTTCGAATTTCACGGCGCAGGACGCACGGATGCGGGCGTGCATGCGCTGATGCAGGTTGCTCACCTCGATGTAAAAACGATGCTCGGTCCGGAAATCATCCGGATGAAGGTGAATGACGAACTTCCGGCGGATATCAACATTGTTGAGGTGGAGAAGGCCCGCCCCGATTTTCACGCACGACACGACGCGGTTGCGCGAAGCTATCTCTACCAGATTTCCCGGCGCCGTACGGCGTTCGGCAAGCGGTATGTCTGGTGGATCAAAGACAAGCTTGACGTAAGAAGGATGGATGACGCGCTCCGCCTGTTCGTCGGTATGAAGAATATGCAATCATTCACCGACGACGACCCGGAGGAGAAGTCCACGAAGGTATTGATCGATTCTGTTGAGATTGCAGAGGCAGGCGATCTGATTCTTCTGCGTATCATCGGCTCCCATTTTGTGTGGAAGCTTGTTCGCAGAATAGTTGGCGTTACCGCCGAAGTGGGCCGCGACAAGCTTTCGGCGGAAGATGTCCAGCGTTTTCTGATTACTCCATCCAATGAGCCGGCCCGGCTCACAGCCCCTCCCTCGGGATTGTTTCTCGAGCGGATTTATTACAAAGGTGACAAGAAAGATATACCCCTGCAACCGACAATCCATTTGGCCGGTTTCAGGCGGTAAATCACCGTTTATCAAGAATTCCCTTTCTTGCAATTCCAGCACCGATTATCTATATTTTTCATGAGTTTTAGGATGAACGACAAGTGAGAATGCATGACGGCGACTGAAATCCAACCACAAACAACCCGTGCACATGAGGTGTTCGGCGATTTCTGGTTCAACTCCGAACCGGTGATTATCTCCGCTCTAAGAGGGCGGGTGGTGTTGGTTCAGTTCTGGGATTACACATGCGGCAGTTGCTTGCGAGCGTTGCCGTATGTCAATGAATGGTACAAGCGCTACCGGGAACACGGCCTGGTTGTAATCGGAGTACACACACCGAAATTCCCTTTCGGCAAGAATCCGGAATACGTGCAAAAGGCGATCGAGCGGTCGGGAATTTCGTATCCGGTTGTGATGGATAATGAGGCTGTTATTGCCGCGCGGTATGACAATCGCGATTGGCCGACCACGTATCTTATCGACAAGCACGGCTTCATACGCTACAAGAGTACGGGTGAAGGGCAATACGCAACCACGGAGCGTGTGTTACAGACGTTGTTGTATGATGCGGGAGTTTTCGACGAAATGCCGATGTTGATGGAACCGTTGCGGGAAGAAGACAGGGCGGGCTCTGTCTTATACCGATCAACGCCCGAACTGTTTGCCGGCTATCTCAAGGGAAGCATCGGCAACGTGGAAGGCTACGCGCCGGAGTCGGCTGTGAACTATGATGACCCCGATTTCTATCTCGGTGACAGGATTTATGCGGTCGGCGTTTGGATGAATGACCGCAACAGCTTGCGTCATGATGAACATGAGACAGGAAAGATTATTCTCCGGTATCATGCTCTTGAAGTAAATGTTGTGGCAAAGCCGGAAGGCGTCAACGCGATTGAAGTTGTTGTGACTCAGGATGGTGAGTTTCTTACCGGTGAAAACAGGGGCAACGATATCGAGATTGATACTGAAGGAAGAAGTGTTGTTGCGATTTCCGAGCCGCGGATGTACAATTTGGTGAAGAATCCCGCCTACGGTGAGCATGTTCTGCGGCTTGTGACGGAGAGCGACGCTTTTTCTCTGTATTCATTTACATTTGTGTCAAGTGTTATTCCTGAATTGATATCGAATAACTGACACATCTCCGGCACGAAGAACGAAGTGAACGGCGGGTAATGTGCCCGCCGTTGTTTGTTTTCTGAATCCCGAATGCAGCTATCACAATGAAATCCTTTCTTGATCTTCTGAACGAAAAGATCATCGTCTTCGACGGTGCAACCGGAACGCATTTGCAGGGGCAAAATTTGACCGCCGACGATTTTGGCGGCGAGCATTTGAACGGATGCAACGAATATCTTGTCGTCTCGAAACCGTCTGCGGTTGAGCTTGTTCACAGCGACTATCTCGAAGCCGGAGCCGATGTTATCGAGACGAACACGTTCGGATCAATGTCCATTGTGCTGGCCGAATACAATCTCGCCAACCGTGCGTATGAGTTGAGTTTCAAAGCAGCGCAGATTGCGAAGCGTGTCGCCAACGATTTCTCAACGTCCGACAGGCCTCGCTTCGTCGCCGGTTCCATGGGCCCCACAACAAAGCTGCCGTCGCTCGGTCATATCAAGTTCAAGGAGATGGCCCTATCATATAAGGAGCAGACAAAAGGATTGGTTGAGGGCGGAGCGGATCTCCTGTGCGTCGAAACCTGTCAGGATATTTTGCAAACCAAAGCAGCCCTCTACGGCATCTTCGAGTATTTTGAGGAGGCACGCAAGCAGGTTCCCGTCATCACATCCGTTACTGTGGAAACAATGGGAACATTGTTGTTGGGGACGGAAATCTCGGCTGCGCTCACTTCGCTTGAGCCTTACGATATTGATGTGATTGGGATGAACTGCGCAACAGGCCCGGCGGAAATGTCGGAGCATATCCGTGTTCTCTGCTCAAGCAGTCCGAAGCCTGTGTTCGTCATGCCCAATGCAGGAATTCCGGAAAACGTCGGCGGGCACGCACACTACAAGCTCACGCCCGAGGAACTTGCCCAGTTCATGTCACACTTCGTGAAGGACTTGGGTGTGAGTGTTGTCGGCGGCTGCTGCGGAACGACAAAGGAACACATCCGCCAGCTTGCGCATGCTGTCGGCGGACTTGCTCCGAAGAAGCGTGAGATTGACTTTGTTCCGAGCGCTTCGAGTCTGTATCAATCCGCAGCGCTGAGCATCAATCCGCCACCTGTATTGATTGGCGAAAGGACAAATGCCAACGGCAGCAAACTCTTTCGTGATCTGCTGGCAAAGGAAGATTGGGAAGGAATCGTTGCAATGGGCCGTGAAGCAGTGAAAGAGGGCGCCCACATGGTGGATGTTTGCGCGGCGTACGTCGGGCGCAACGAGGTGAACGATATGCGTGAAATTATCTTCCGCTTCAACACGCAAGTGCAGTTGCCGATTGTAATTGATTCAACAGAGGCAAATGTTATCGAAGAGTCGCTGCAACTCATCGGAGGAAAAGCCATCGTGAACTCGATCAATCTGGAAGACGGCGAGAAGCGGATTGATGATGTCGTTCCTCTCTGCAAAAAATACGGTGCCGCCGTCATTGCCCTCACGATTGATGAAGAGGGAATGGCAAAAACGGCCGAAAAGAAACTCGCCATTGCCAGGCGCATCTATGATCTTGTCGTCAACAAATACAGGATGAGGCCTCACGATCTCATATTCGATACTCTCACGTTCACGCTCGGTTCGGGGGACGAGGAATTCCGCCGAGCCGGAATGGAAACCATCGAAGCAATCCGTCTCATTAAGAAGGAACTCCCGGGGGTGAAGACACTTCTCGGCGTCAGCAATATTTCGTTCGGACTTTCGCCGCATATGCGACACGTTCTGAACTCCGTCTTCCTTCACTACGCCATTGAAGCAGGTCTCGACATGGCAATCGTGCACGCGTCGAAGATTATGCCGCTCTACAAGATTGATGAACGGGGAAGAGAATTATGCCGCCAGTTGATTTTTGATGAACGGAAGTTCGAAGAGGTGGCGGCGTGAGTGAATCAGCAAAAATTCGGAAGGTCGTTTACGACCCCCTCACCGAACTCATGGCGTACTACGCCGACAAGAAGGGTGAGAAGAAGGAGAAGGCCGCCCGCGCCGGAACGGTTGAAGAACGTCTGAAAAACCGCATCATTGACGGCGACAAAGTGGAAATGCAGGCCGATCTTGATGAAGCGCTGAAGAAGTATTCTGCTCTCGACATCATCAACAACGTTTTATTGGATGGAATGAGGGTCGTTGGGGAGTTGTTCGGCAGCGGACAGATGCAGTTGCCGTTCGTACTTCAATCTGCCGAGACGATGAAGGCCGCCGTTGCCTATCTCGAGAAGTTCATGAACAAGGCAGACTCGGCGAGCAAAGGAACGTTCGTCATCGCAACGGTGAAAGGCGATGTTCATGACATCGGCAAAAATCTTGTCGATATCATTCTCACAAACAACGGGTACAAGGTTGTCAATCTCGGCATCAAATGCGCGGTTGAAACCATGTTGCATGCAGCGGAAGAACATCACGCTCACGCCATCGGTATGAGCGGCCTGCTCGTGAAATCCACACTCATCATGAAAGAGAATCTTGAAGTGATGAACGAGCGCAACGTGACGATTCCCGTTGTTCTCGGAGGCGCCGCGCTAACACGACGATATGTTGAGCAAGACATGCGCGCCATTTACAAAGGCAAAGTGTTCTATGCCAACGACGCCTTTGACGGACTTCACTTTATGGAGAAGGTGACGATTGGCAGTCTCGACTACCCGCCGTCGGCTCATACCGATGAAGATGAAGAGGAGAAGCTGACCGGCACAGAAGCAAAAATTGCGCTTGCGCATAAAGAGAACCGGTTGTACGCGCAATCGGAAAACGGGAGGCGGAGGGTAGGCGTTTCACGCGTCTCAAGAGATGTGTCTATTCCGAAGCCGCCCTTCTGGGGGGCAAAAGTCGTTGATGATGTTCCGCTCGATGACGTGTTTCAGTATGTCAATGAGGTCGCGCTGATTCGCGGCCAGTGGCAGGTTCGCAAGGGTAAAATGAATGAGGACGAGTACCGCAAGCTGTTGGAAGAGAAAGTCTATCCTGACTATGAACATCTGAAATCAAAAATCAAATCCGAAAACCTACTGCAGCCGAAAGTTGTGTACGGTTATTTCCCATGCCAGTCCGTTGGTAACGATCTCATCATCTATCACGATGATATGAAAAGCGAGCGGATGCGGTTCACATTCCCCCGTCAATCGGATGACCGGTTTCTCTGTCTTTCCGACTATTTCGCCTCTGTCGAATCGGGCCGGATGGATGTTGTTGCATTTCATCTTGTAACGATGGGAAGTGTTGCCTCGGAATATTCAGCAAAACTGTTTGCAGCAAACAACTACAAGGATTATCTCTATTTCCACGGGCTCAGTGTCGAATCGGCCGAAGCGCTTGCGGAGTTGTGGCACAAAAAGGTTCGTGAGGAACTGGGTATTGCCGGAAAGGATGCGAAGGAGATCAAACGCCTCTTCTCGCAAGGATATCAAGGGTCGCGCTACAGCTTTGGTTACCCGGCGTGCCCGAATTTAGAAGATCAAACAAAACTTTTTGAATTACTCAATGGTGAACGTATCGGCGTTTGCCTGACGGATGAATGTTCGCTTGAACCGGAGCAAAGCACGAACGCGATTATCGTCCATCATCCCGAAGCACGTTACTTCAACGTGAAGTAACGACGGCTTTTCTGTAACCGTACTTTCCACACTTGTCTGTGCGTGATTCATGGACTCCACGATTCAGCACGAACATCGTGTTCTCGCCGATATTTCCGGCTACACGCCCTTCATGGCTGAAAGCGAATTTGATCACGCTTATGCGCCCCATACCCGCTCTTCCGCACAAACTAATGCAATACCAGAATTGCCGAACAGTTGTAGTTTTCTCAAGGGAAACTTGACGCAAAAACATGCTCTGTACGTCCGGAATGTGCTATTCTCCCCCATTTTCCGTAACTTTTGGAAGTTTGTAATCGCCTCCGGCAGGCTCGCGTTCATTCACTTTCCACCACTTCATGAATACTCTCGTCTTTGGTGCAGATGGCGGGGGAACAAAAACCCTCGGACTCATCGCGGATGGGAATGGTACTCTTTGCGCGCGGAAGAGTGTCGGCGGAACGAATGTGAACGTGGTCGGTTTTGATATTGCTGCTGCC
>JAANMV010001581.1_pt1 | contig 24486 bp, 27 predicted proteins | sample 7279661 | NCBI WGS metagenome assembly JAANMV01 (sample SAMN14094540, study PRJNA606508) | bioreactor metagenome | isolation source: A lab-scale SPAN reactor treating ammonium-rich wastewater day 121 | place: Ireland: Galway | collected 2017-05-16
CAAGCGCCTCTTTCGCAACTGCCGCCTGATCGGGCGGCGTTTTCGTCTGGCCCACATCCACTTCAACAGCGGCAAGATCGTGGAGGTCTCCACCTTCCGCCGCGAGGCCGAGGGGCGGGGCGAGGGCGACCTGCTGGTCACCCACGACAACACCTTCGGGACTCCCGAGGAAGACGCTCGGCGACGCGATTTTACGGTCAACGGCCTGTTCTACGACATTTCGGATTTTTCGCTGCATGACTACGTGGGGGGCGTGGAGGATGTGCGCAAGGGGATCATCCGTACCATCGGCGACCCCAATGTGCGCTTCCAGGAAGATCCGGTGCGCATGATCCGGGCCATCAAGTTCGTGGCCAAGCTGGGCTTCAAGGTGGAGAAAGCAACCTGGAAGGCGCTGGTGGCCCACCTTCATCACCTCGAGAGCGCCGCCAAGCCGCGCGTGCACGAGGAGCTGGCCCGTCTGCTCGAGTGCGGCGCGGCCGCGAGCAGCCTGGAATACCTCAGCGAATCCGGTTTGCTCGCTCACGTCGAGCCGCACCTGGCTGCTTACCTGGCCGAGGCCGAGGCCGGTCATATCGCAGACGATCAGGACGCCCACCTGGTTTTTCGCATGTTCGACGCCATCGACCAGCGGGTGGCCAAAGGCTGGGAGATCGAGCGGGCCATCCTTTTCTCGGTGTGGGCCTACCCGCTGGTGCTCAGGCGCGGCCTGGTCATTCTGGAGGACCCCACCGAGATGGTTCGCACCACGGTGGAAGACCTGGCCGAGGTACTGGGGCTGTCGCGCCGTGACTCCGAGCGCGTCCAGCAGTTGCTGGTTGCGCAGCGCAAGCTCCTGCCCACGCGCCGACGCAAGGGGCTGCCCCGCGGCTTCTACCAGAAGTCCTACTTCGCCGACAGTTTCTTGCTCTTTGAGCTGTGGGCCACGGCCTCGGGCAACGAGGCCGAGCTGGACTGGTGGAAGGGCCGCATCGAGGGGGCCGAGGGTGGCTCCCCTGGCTCGCTCGCCTCCTCGCCGGGCCCCCAACCGCAGGGTGAGGGCGGTCGAAAACGTCGACGCCGTGGTCGCCGACGCCGGACGCCGGTCGAGCAGTGAGCGAGTCGGGCTGGCTGGCTGAAAGCCACCGCATGGTGGTGGAGCAGCTACGCCAGCGCGGCATCACCTCCGAAGCCGTGCTCCAGGCCATGGAGCGCCTTCCCCGCCACTTCTTCGTCCCTCGCCAGCGCCATCGGGCCTACGACGACGCCGCTCTGCCCATCGACTGCGGCCAGACCATCTCGCAGCCCTGGATGGTGGCCGCCATGACGGCGGCGCTCGAGCTGAAGGGCGACGAGAAGGTGCTCGAGATTGGGACCGGGTCGGGCTATCAGTGCGCCGTGCTCACCCTGCTGTCCCGCGAGGTCTACACCATCGAGCGCATCGCCGAGCTATCGGCCCAGGCCCGCCAGCGTGTGACCCAATTGGGACTGGGCCCGGTGCACTTCCGGGTGGGCGACGGCAGCCTGGGCTGGCCCGAGGCGGCGCCCTTCGACGGTATCCTGGTGACAGCCGCGGCTCCCCGCATTCCCCCGCCTCTGCTCGAGCAACTGGCCGTGGGAGGCAGGCTGGTGATCCCGGTGGGCGAAGGCGAGGTGGACAAGCTGGTGCGGGTCACCCGCGAGCGGGCTGACTTTCTGCGCCATGAAAATCTGGTGGAATGCCGCTTCGTGCCCCTGATCGGGCGTTACGGCTTTCCTGAGGGAGCTTCCCGTGAGCAATCCTGATGCCGCCAAGTGGGCCGCAGCCCGACGCGCGGTCGAGCTGGTGCAACCTGGCCAGATGGTGGGCCTGGGCACGGGCACCACCGCCATCAAGTTCCTCGAGCTCCTGGCTGCGAGGGTGCGAGAGGGGCTCTCCATTCAGGGCGTGCCCACCTCCGAGGCTATCGCGCGCCAGGCCCGCGCATGGGGCATTCCTCTGCTCGAGAGCTTCACCCGTGTGGATCTGACCGTGGACGGGGCCGATCAGATCGACCCCGTCGGCCGCATCATCAAAGGGGGCGGCGGGGCGCTGCTGCGCGAGAAGCTGGTGGCCCTCGCCTCCGAAGTCGAGGTCATCCTGGTCGATCCCGGCAAGCTGGTGCAAGAGCTGACGCGCCCTCTTCCGGTGGAGCTGATCCCCTTCGGGGTGGAGACCACCCTGGCCCGACTGCGCCAGGCCGGAGTCGAGCCCACGCTAAGGCCTGGATTCACCAGCGACGGAGGCAACCTGGTGGCCGACTGCGCTTATCCGGCCGTCTCCATGCGCGCTCCCGAGGAGTTTCACGCCCGCCTGAAGGCGATTTCCGGGGTGGTGGAGACGGGGCTCTTCCTCGAGCTTATCGACCACCTGATCATCGGCCACGAGGACGGCCGGGTGGAAGAGCGCGAGTTCAGCCGCTCAGTCGCTGGTAGATGAGGTAGAGGCTGCCCGGGATCTTGAGCTGGTCGCCCTCCCAGGCGACCAGCAGCTGCGGATTCACCCCCAAACGCTCGGCCACTTGCTCCAGCGTGAGCCCGGCTGCCTGGCGCAGCTCGGCCAGCCGGGCCGCGGGGAAGGCGAAGTCGTAGCTGCGCGCGTTGTAGCGCGGCAGAGACTCGGCCAACAGGTGGTCGCTCAGGCTCTCGACCTGGGAAGGATCCTGGTCCTGCCAGAAAGCCTGCAGCTCTTCGTCGGTGCAGCGGTAAAGGTCGGGTGGCTTGCGTCTGGCCATCGGGCCTGCCGATTCTCGGCCTGGTGGGGGTTCTCCTGGCTACAGTCCGGCCAGCTCCAGGCCTGTGACCCGGTTGAATTCTCTCTGATTGCGCGTGAGCAGGCGTAGCTCGTAGTGGAGCGCCGTGGCTGCGATCATCAGGTCGTGCGCGCCGATCTGCTCCCCGCGGCTGCGCAAATCCGCCCAGAGCTGAGCATGCAGGCGGGCAACTTCGAGGTCGAAGGCCAGAACGGGGATGCGCGCCAGAATTGACTCCACGAACGCTCGGCGACGCTCGCGCCGGCTGGCAGTCTCCGCTCGGTGCACCCCGTGCAGCAGCTCTGAAGCGGTGATGGCTGCCAGGGCTACCGGCTCCCCGGCCAGTTCGGGCAGGTGCGCTCCGCTGCGCTCGAGCTCGATCATGACACTGGTATCGATCAGCAGGCCCAGGGGTCCTCCGCCAGGCCTTGCTCTCGCTGGATCGTCTCGAGCTCTTCCGCGAAGCCGCCTCCGACCCGGTTGGCGCCGACGAGCTCGACCAGTTCGCCCAGCGTGAGCTTTCCGGGCACCGGGGCAAGAAGACCGACATCCTCGCCATTGCGGGTGATCACGAAGCTCTCCCCTCGATAGCGAACCTGATTGAGCAACTCGGAAAACTGCCGCCCAGCCTCGGTTGCCGTAACCCTGCGCATCAGATTCTCAGAATATCAGATTATCAGCCTTCGGGCAAGGTTCGAGGGATACCCAACTCGGCGAGGAAGAGCCCCCCGTGAGCTGGTGCGAGGTCACCTTTCTGCCCGCGGGCAAGGTCGGACGCGTGCGCGCGGGGGGCAGGGTGCTGGACGCTGCCGAGCAGGGCCAGGTCAAGCTACGCCACGTGTGCGGCGGCCAGGCCAACTGCACCACCTGCAGGGTCCAGGTGCAAGTCGGGGAGGAGCACCTGACGCCGGTCAACGATAAGGAGCAGCACCGTCTGCCCGACGTGCGACTGGCAGCCCGCTGGCGGCTGGCCTGCCAGGCGCGGGTGCACGGCGCGGTGACGGTGCGCATCCCGACTCTGGTCGAGCAAATTGAGGAGGCCCGAGAGCATGATACACCAGCTGGATGAGTTTCCGCCCCGTCCCGACAGTGCTCAGGACGAGTTGGAAGGCAACTGCCGGCGGCTGCTCGAGCTGGTGGGGGAGGATCCCACCCGCCAGGGCCTGGTGAAGACCCCCGAGCGCATGGCCAAAGCCTATGCCTACCTCACCAGCGGCTACGAGATGGATCCCGAGGCCATCCTCAAGGGCGCCATTTTCGACGAGCCCTCCGAGGAGATCGTGCTGGTCAAGAACATCGAGCTCTACAGCATGTGCGAGCACCACTTCCTGCCCTTTTTCGGCAAGGCGCATGTGGGCTACATCCCCAACAACCGGGTGGTGGGGCTCTCCAAGCTGGCCCGGCTGGTGGAGGTTTTCTCGCGCCGCCTGCAGGTGCAGGAGCGGCTGACCCACCAGGTGGCCCAGTGCCTGTGGGAGACGCTCAAGCCCCACGGCGTGGCCGTCATCATTGACGCTCACCACATGTGCATGATGATGCGCGGGGTGGAGAAACAGGGCTCCTCCACGGTCACCAGCGCCATGCTGGGCACCTTCCGCAACAATGCCTCCTCGCGCAACGAGTTCATGCGACTTGTCGGGCTGTGATCAGCTCGGCTCGGGGCGCGCTCCTGTGACCTTGATGTTGTCCAGGTAGACCCCTTCGTCCGGGCCGTCGTTGCTGGTGGATGGACACCGGCCGCTCCATCTCGAGCGGCGGGGTGCGGTAGATGAAGCGGTCGCGCTCGCCGGGCTCGGCCGGGAAGGCCGGAATCAGGCGCTCGACGTGGTCGCCGAAGTCGGCCTCGAGCACGTAGCGGGCCACCCGCCGAACGTTCGGGCAGAATTTGGAGCGATTTCGCTAGATTTATTGCGGATTTGCGCATGAAGTTGCCAAACCATGATCGGAGATTGCGACCGGTTTCCGGGTGGGGGCGGAACGACCTGTCTGCTCGTCGAACAGGCGCTGATGCGCGAGCAAACCCAGTGGTGGCTGCAAACTTCACAGCGTGACCTGGATGTCGCCCGCACGCTGATCGATAGGGGGTATTGCGACTCGGCCTCGTTTCACTGCCAGCAAGCCGCTGAGAAGGCCCTGAAGGCGATCTTCGTCGAGCGTGGCGAGTCCGAGCGCACGCATTCCGGGGTCGAGCTTCTCGTCAAGCTCCGCGAATCAGGCCTGGAGATCTCCGACGAGCTCTTTCATCGGGTTCGGCGCCTGGATCGCAGCTACATCGATTCTCGCTACCCGAATGGAGTGGGCGGGCCGCCGGAGAACTTCTATGACGAGAAGACCGCCGAGGAGCTTTTTGCGTGGGCCTTGTCCGTGATGGAGTTCGCGAAGTCGAACCTCAGCTGAAGCGTTACCTCCAAGCGTTGGAGCGCAAGCTTCCGGTACGCGCCGCCGTGGTATTCGGGTCACGGGCCCGCAACGACCACTGGCGTCACAGCGACATTGACTTCCTGGTCGTCTCGGAGGCCTTCTGTGGGATGCCTCGCTCTCACCGGATCGACCTTCTGCTCGACGAATGGGAGGACGTGCCGGCTCTCGAGCCCTTCGGGTGCACTCCTGCCGAGCTGGCAGGGCCCGGCGGGCTGATGCTGTGGGATGCCCTCCATCAGGGGCGTCCGATCTTCGACGACGGCACCTGGCGCGATGCCCGCCAGCAGTTTCAGCTCCGGATGGAGCGCGGCGAGTTGACGCCAACCGCTGGCGGTTGGCGGGAGCGGCTGTCGGACTCATCCCAATGAGCTCAAAACTGTGGAGGTCGGGCGGAGCTCGCTCCCGAATCCCCCCATTCATGCGCAGGACCGTAGAGCTGGGAATCGTGGTCATGCTCGTTGCGATTGCTGTCCACCTCTCGCAGCCCCGCAACGAAAGCACCTTTCTCAAACTCGAGTCTCCGGCCGGGGAGTTCATCGGGCAGGGTCGCTCGATTCGGTGCACCGAGCCCGGTTACAAGATTACGGCGGTGGTTCCACGCCCAGAGGTGGTGGAGCTGCGCTTTGCGGGGTCCCGCCCAGACGACTACTGGCACCTCGATTTCATGGTTCCGGGCCAGGAAACCCCCAGGCCGGGGACCTACAAAGATGCCGTCCGTTTCCCCTTCAACGACGATCGTCCAGGGCTGAGCTGCTCGGGCCAGGGTCGCGGTCACAACGCTCTCACAGGCAGCTTCACAGTGCTTGAATGTGAGGTCGAGAACGGCACCGTGCTCCACTTTGCGGCTGACTTCAAGCAAGCCGGCGAGAACCACGGGCCCGTTCTTGAGGGCAGAGTCCGGTATCGCTCGACTATTCCCTGAGTTGGGCCTCGCAGCTCGTCGACGGCCCGGCTTCGGGATCGCGGCTCGGGCTGTCAAGAACGTATGCAATGTTTCAGAAGGAATCTGAGCGCGGGCAGAGTATTGTCGGAGGTCGTGCCCTTCGAAGCGGCGCGCAAACAGAACGGGAGGCCATCGTGGCTGTAGAAGAAACCATTCCGGTAACCGAAGAAGGCTACCGTATGTATCAAGAGAAGCTCGAGCACCTGCGCACCGTGGTGCGCACGCAGATTGCCGAGCGCATCCGCCAGGCCAAAGAGTTCGGCGACATCAGCGAGAACGCCGAGTATGAGACGGCCAAGTCGGACCAGGCTTTCGTCGAAGGCGAGATCATCCAGCTCGAGAACCTGCTGCGCCGGGCGCGCATCATCGATAAGACCGAGATCCAGACCAACGAGGTCAGCCTCGGCTCCACCGTCGAGGTGAAGGATGCCGGCTCCAACGAGAAGTGGGAGTTCACCCTGGTCGGATCCAACGAGGCCGACCCGGTGCGCGGCAAGCTCTCCAACGAGTCCCCCGTTGGCGCTGCCCTGGTGGGCAAGAAGAAGGGCGAGCTGATCGAGGTCAAGGCCCCCGGCGGGGTGATGAAATACAAAGTCGTCGCTATCAAGAAGACGCTCTGACAATCGAGCTTCACTCCAGCTTCGGCGATGTCGCGCCGCAGCGCTGGGACGGCTGTCTCGACCACGGAAACCCGTTCCTCACGCACGCTTTTCTCAAGCTGCTGGAGGACAGCGGCTCGGCCCACCCGGGAACGGGCTGGGCGCCGCTGCCGGTTCTGGTGGGGGAGGCGGCCGTTCCGCTGTACCTCAAGACCCACTCCTACGGGGAGTTCATGTTCGATTGGAACTGGGCCGAGGCTTATGGGCGGGCCGGGGGGCGTTACTATCCCAAGCTGCAGGTGGCGGTGCCCCTTTCCCCGATCCCGGGTCCACGCCTTTTGACCCGGGGGCCTCGGCGCCCGCTGGGGGCGATGTTGAAGGCCCTCACCGAGAAGCTGCGCTGCTCGAGCGTCCACCTCACCTTCTGCAGCCAGGAAGAGTCCGAGGAGCTTGCCCGAGAAGGCTTCGTGCAGCGATTGGGGCTGCAGTTCCACTGGCCCAACCGGGGCTACGCTTCGTTTGAAGAATTTCTGGCCACTCTGCGCTCGGACAAGCGCAAGACCATCCGCCGCGAGCGGCGCGACGCCCTGAGCGGCCTCGAGCTCGCCTGTCTGACCGGCAGCGACCTCAAGGAGACCCACTGGGACGAGTTTTTCCCGCTCTACACCAGCACCTACGACCGCAAGTGGGGCAGCCCGCCGCTGACGCGGGAGTTCTTCTCGCTTCTGACCGAGCGCATGGCCGAGAAGGTGGTGCTCTTTCTGGCCTATCAGGGCCATCGGCCGGTGGCCGGGGCCTTCAACGTGAGGGGTCGCGAGGCGCTCTATGGACGCAACTGGGGGGCTGCACAAGACATCCCCTTCCTGCACTTTGAGCTGTGCTACTACCAGGCCATCGACTTTGCCATCGCGGCAGGCCTGGCGCGGGTCGAGGCCGGGGTGCAGGGCTCCCACAAACTGCCCCGCGGCTATCTTCCTGTGCTCACTTACGGTGCCAGCCATTTCCGCGATCCGGCCTTCCACGAGGTGGTGGCCCGTTATCTCGAGCGCGAGCGCCAGGACGTGCGCCGCCAGGTGGCCGCTCTGAGCCAGATGTCCCCCTACCGCCAGGCGAGTTGACCGGATCAGGTAATGTGGCTATGATGGCTACATGGCAACCGTCGGCGTGCGTGAGCTCAAGAACAGGCTCAGTGAGTATCTTCGTCGAGTGGCTGAAGGCGAGGTCGTGATCGTGACCGATCGGGGCCGCGTGGTGGCCGAGTTGCGCCCCCCCGGCCTGGTTCCCGACCCTGTTCCTGAGGGTTTTGAGGGTATGCCGCTTCGGTTCTGGCAGTCCGTGGCCAGCGGAAGGATCCGGCTGGGCCAGCCAGGACGGCCAACCCTTGAGCTGCTTGATCGGCCCGCGGGCCTGGCCCCGGGCGCCCTGCGAGAGGCTCTGGACTGGGTTCGGGGGGAGTGAGTCTGTATCTCGAGTCCAGTGCCGCCCTGGCTCTGCTGCTCGGCGAGAGCGAGGGGCCTCGCGTCCGCCAGGCTGTTGACGAACACGGACCCGTTCTGGTCAGCGAGCTGACTCGACTTGAGTCGGCCCGCTGCCTGCGCCGTCTCCTGGCCGTGGGCGGCGTTTCTCAGGTTGAGTTCGATTCCCTCTGGAGCCGTTTCGAGAGCTGGGCCACCGGTTGGGCCGGGTTTACTCTGGGTGAGCTTGCCTGGCAGCGAGCTGGCCAGGGGTTCCCCGTCGAGCCGGTGCGCGCGCTGGATGCTCTCCACCTGGCCGCCGCCCTGGAGCTAAGACTCGACGTGCCGAACCTTGCTCTGGCCGCGCTCGACGAGCGCGTGCGCCAGAACGCGGCCGCTCTGGGCTTCTGCGTCCTTCCCTGAGCACGAGAGGAATGTTCGACTCTGATCCCGTAACGTGCAGGGCATTCTGCCACCTTGAAAGGGGATTTCTGGCGTGACCACCGATGTTTCCACTCTCGATGCCCTGGCCGTAAACGTTCTGCGTGGGCTGGCCATGGATGGACCTCAGAAAGCCAACGCCGGCCATCCCGGCACCGCTATGGCCTGCGCTCCCATCGGCTGGACCCTGTACAGCAAGACGATGCGCCACAATCCGGCCAATCCGCACTGGCACAACCGGGACCGGTTCATTCTGTCGGCCGGGCACGCCTGCATCCTCCAGTACAGCCTGCTGCACCTTTGCGGTTACGCCATCAGCCGCGACGACCTGATGAAGTTTCGCCAGTGGGGCAGCATCACGCCCGGACATCCCGAGTTTTTCTATCACCTCGAGGGCGACAAGCCGCCCGCCCACTACACGCCCGGCATCGAGATCACCACCGGCCCGCTGGGCCAGGGCTTTGCCAACGGGGTGGGCTTTGCTTGCGCCGAGGCATTTCTGGCAGCCAGATTCAACCGCGAGGGCTTCCCGGTGGTGGACCACTACGTCTACGCCCTCTGCTCCGACGGCGACCTGATGGAGGGCGTCTGCCAGGAGGCCGCCTCGCTGGCCGGCCACCTGAAGCTGGGCAAGCTGATCTACTTTTACGACGACAACCACATCACCATCGAAGGCGACACGCAGCTGGCCTTCACCGAGAACGTGGACCAGCGCTTCGAGGCCTACGGCTGGCACGTGCAGCGCCTGGCCAGCCCCAATGACATCGAGGAGCTCGAGCAGGCCATCGCGCGGGCCCAGAAGGACCCGCGCCCCTCGCTCATCTCGGTGCGCACCCACATCGCCTATCCCGCCCCTCACGCCCAGGACACGGCCGAGTCCCACGGCGCCCCCCTGGGCCCCGAGGAAGTGGCGGCCACCAAGAAGATCCTGGGCCTGCCAACCGATCAGGAGTTCTACATCCCCTCCGACGTGGCCGAGATGACCGCGGCCATCAAGGCCCGTGGCCAGAAGGCCGAGCAGGAGTGGAGCGAGATGTTCGCCCGCTATCGCCAGCAGTATCCCGACCTGGCCAGAGAATACGACCAGTGGATGCGGCGCGAGCTGCCCGAGGGATGGGATAAGGGCCTGCCCGAGTTTCCTCCCGACCCCAAGGGCATGGCTACGCGTGAGTCGGGCGGCAAGGTGCTGACGGCCCTGGCCAAAGCCGTTCCTAACCTGATCGGCGGCTCGGCCGACCTGGCCCCCTCCACCAAGACGCTGATGGACAAGAGCGCCTTCCAGCCCGAGACCCCGTCGGGACGCAACTTCCATTTCGGCATCCGCGAGCACGCCATGGCCGCCATGATCAACGGCATGGTGGCCCACAAGGGCGTTTTCGCGTTCGGGGCCACCTTCTTCATCTTCTCCGACTACCTGCGCCCGGCGTTGCGTCTGGCGGCCCTGTCGCACATCCCCAACATCCTGGTCTTCACCCACGACAGCATCGGGCTGGGCGAAGACGGCCCCACCCACCAGTCCATTGAGCAGTTGCCGGCCCTGCGGGCCATGATCAACTGCAGCGTCATCCGTCCCTGCGACGCCAACGAGACACGCGAGGCCTGGAAGGCGGCCATGTTGCACCATACCGGGCCGGTGCTGCTGGTGCTGAGCCGGCAGGCCGTGCCCACTTTCGACCGCACCAATCTCGGGGCCGCCGAGGAGTTGCACAAGGGGGCTTACGTCCTGGCCGAAGCTGAGATCGCCTGGGGCGACGGCACCCAGCATGGCGAGCCGGAGCTCATCCTGGTGGCCTCGGGCACCGAGGTCTCGGTCTGCCTGGAAGCGCGAAAGCTTCTGCAGGAGCAGGGCATCCCCACCCGGGTGGTCAGCATGCCCTGTTGGGAGTTCTTCGAGCAGCAGCCCGAGGAATACAAAGAGCAGATCTTCCCGCCCAAAGTCAAGCCGCGCGTTGCTGTCGAGGCCGCCGCCGGGATGGGCTGGGAGCGCTGGGTCGGCCGCAGGGGCGGCCAGGTTTGCATGACCACCTACGGCGCTTCGGCGCCCTCCAAGACCAACATGGAGAAGTTCGGGTTCACCGCCCAGAAGGTGGTCGAGGAAGCGCTCTCCACCCGGGCGCGCTGGGGCATGTATGAGGATCCGCTCTAAGAAAGGGGCAAACGAAGATGGCAAATCCGCTGCAAGAACTGTTCGACAAAGGAGGCGTGAGCGTCTGGTACGACTCGCTCAGCCGCGCCATGCTGCAATCTGGCTCGCTTCAGAAGATGATCGACGAGGACGGCGTGCGGGGCCAGACCTCCAACCCGACCATCTTCCAGGGCGCCATCAGCAAAGGGAAAGACTACGACCAGCAGAGCCTGGAGCTGGCCCGACAGGGCAAGAGCACCGAGGAGATCGCCTGGGAGCTGATGATCGCCGACGTTCAGGCGGCCTGCGACAAGTTCCGCCCGCTCTATGACAAGACCGCGGGTCAGGACGGCTTCGTCAGCCTCGAGCTGCACCCGGGTTATGCCCATGAGACCGAGAAAAGCCTGGCCCAGGCCCGCGAGCTGCACGGGCGGGTGAACCGCCCCAACCTGATGATCAAGGTGCCCGGCACCAGAGAGGGATTACCGGTGGCCGAGGCCCTGCTCACGGAAGGGGTCAACGTCAACGTGACCTTGCTCTTTGCCGTCCAGCGCTACGACGAGGTGATGGAAGCCTACCTGCGGGCCCTTGAGAAGCGTCTGGCCGAGGGCAAGAGCCTGGATCGGACCGCCTCGGTGGCCAGCTTCTTCGTCAGCCGGGTCGACAGCGAGGCGGACAAGCGCCTGGACAAGCTGGCCCAGGAGAAGCCCGAGCTGGCGGGTCGCATCGCCCCGCTGCACGGCCAGATCGCCGTGGCCAACGCCCATCGCGCCTACGCCCACTTCCAGAAGGCCTTCAGCGGTCCCCGCTGGGAGAAGCTGGCTGCCGCCGGGGCCCGCGTGCAGCGTCCCCTGTGGGCCTCCACCTCGACCAAGAACAAGGCCTACTCGGATACCCTGTACGTGCGCGAGCTGATCGGGCCTCATTGCGTCAACACCATGCCCCTCGACACAGTGGACGCCTGGCGCGACCACGGGGTGGTGGAAACGACGCTGACGGCCGAGAACCTGAAGAAGTATGAGGCCGCTCTCTCGGAGCTGGCGGCCGTGGGGGTGGACCTGGACGACATCTGCCTCAACACCCTCGAGGTAGAAGGGGTGAAGAAGTTCGCCGACTCGTTCACCGAGCTTCTGGGGGCGGTAGAGAAGAACGTCCACCAGCTGCAGCACTCCTGATGAGCCCGGCCATCCTCGACAACCCCCTGCGCGAAGGGCTGGAGCAGACGCGCGCCTCGGACCCCTGCGTCATGGTCATCTTTGGCGCCTCGGGCGACCTGACCAGCCGCAAGCTGGTGCCGGCGCTCTACGAGCTGGCCGAGGCCAACCTGTTGCCGGCCAACTTTGCCGTGGTGGGTGTCTCGCGCACAAAGCTGAGCGACGACGACTTCCGCGCCCGGGTGACGCCCTCGGGGGTGGAGTCGCACACCAACTGGCACAACCTGGTCAAGAACTTCTCCTACCTGGCCGGGGAGTATGATCAGCCGGCGACCTATCAGGGGCTGAAGGCTAGCCTGGACGAGCTGGACGAGACTCTGGGCACCAGCGGCAATCGGCTGTTCTACCTGGCGGTGCCGCCCGAAGCCTTTTCGGTCATCTCCGATCAACTGGGGGCAGCCGGTCTTGATCGTCCGGGGAAGGGTGGCTCGTGGGTGCGCCTGATCGTGGAGAAGCCCTTCGGGCATGATCTCGACTCGGCGCGCAAGCTCAATCGCGAGTTGCAGCGCGTCTTTGACGAGAGCCAGATCTACCGCATCGACCACTACCTGGGCAAGGAGACGGTGCAGAACATCCTGACCCTGCGCTTTGCCAACGGCATCTTCGAGCCGCTCTGGAACCGTCGCTACATCGACAACGTTCAGATCACGGCCGCCGAGACGCTGGGCGTGGGAGAGCGGGCCGGCTACTACAACCAGTCCGGAGCTCTGCGCGACATGCTGCAGAACCACCTGATGCAGATCCTGGCCCTGGTCGCCATGGAGTGCCCCATCTCCAATGGAGCTGACGACATTCGCGACGAGAAGGGCAAGGTCTGTCGGGCCCTGCGCCACTACACCCCTTTGGAAGTTGATCAGAATGCCGTGCGGGGCCAGTATGGCCCGGGCTTCATCGAGGGTCAGAAGGTTCCCGGGTTCTTCGAGGAGCCCAAGATCCCGGCCGATTCTCGCACCGAGACCTACGCCGCGGCCCGTATCTTCGTGGACAACTGGCGCTGGCACGATGTGCCCTTTTACCTTCGCACCGGCAAGCGGTTGGCCCGCAAGATGACCGAGGTGGCCCTGACCTTCAAGAAGGTGCCCCATCGCATCTTCGACAACGGCAGCGGCGAGCTCGAGCCCAACGTGCTGCTCTTGCGCATCGACCCCGACGAAGGCATCTCGCTGCGCTTTGGCACCAAGATGCCCGGCCTGACGACCCAGATCCGCTGGGTCAACATGGACTTTCAGTACGGCACCTCGTTCGCCCGGCCCTCGCCGCTGGCCTACGAGCGATTGATCCACGATTGCCTGGTGGGCGATCCCACGCTGTTCACGCGGGCCGACTCCATCGAGGCCTGCTGGGCCGCCTTCGACCCCATCCTGGCCCGCTGGTCCGACCCCGCCTCAGGGGTGGTGCCTGGCTACGAAGCCGGCTCCAGCGGCCCACGCGAGGCGGAGACCTGGATGGAAGACCAGGGCCGCTTCTGGAGGAAGCTCTGATGCAACCACAGGATGTGGCTCGGGTTCTGGTGGGCGAGGTGCATCCCGTGGACGTGAGCAAGACTCGCCAGGAGCTCTCGCGTCTCTGGGATGAGGCCATCATCCAGGGGGACCGCGATCGGATGCGCCTGTCCACCCTGAACCTGGTGGCTGTCATGGCGGGCCCGGAAGAGCTGGCCGGCCTGGGCGAGGACCTCAAGTCGCTCTGCTCGCATTATCCGGCCAGGGTTTTCGCGGTGGTGCTCGACCCGGGAGCGACCGGCGAGAAGGTCGGCTGGTACACAGTCAACTGCAACGGGTGCCAGGTCTACCAGGAGCAACTGACGCTCTATCTGCCAGGTGAGACGGACCGGCAACTCCCCAGCCTGCTGGCCCCCCTCTACCATGGCGACCAGCCGGTGTTCCTGTGGTGGCGGGGCAAACCGGGCTTTGCGCACCCCCTCTGGGAGCGGCTGGCCGACCAGGCCGACCGCGTCGTGGTGGACACCTCCCACGGGTCAGACCTGCTCGCCGAGCTCAACCGCCAGGTGCGCGACCCCTATCATCAGGAACTGGCCTTCTCGGACCTGGAATGGACCCGGCAGGCCCGCTGGCGCAACCTGCTGGCCAGTCTGTATGACCGTCCCGGCTCGGGCGAGCATCTCAAGAAAGTCTCCCGGCTGGAGATCGGCTTCGTGCCCGGACCCGAGCGAGCCGAGTCCGCCCCTCTCTATATGGCCGGCTGGCTGGCCTCGAGGCTGGGCTGGTCGGTGGAGAAGCCGCTCGAGGGCGGTCAGGCGATCTTCCGTTCGGGCGCGGGTCGGGCCATCGAGTTCGTCCTGCAGAACGAGGAGGGGCCGGAGGTCCTTCACAACCGCTTACTCTACGTGCGTCTCGATGCCACACCCGTCGGTTGCTGCTACGGAGTCTATCGCAACCCCGACAACCCTCGAGTCTACGTCTCGCAGGTTTCGGGAGAGGAGACCGTGCACAACACCCAGATGCCATCCGGCTTCGTGGCCACAAGCACACTTTTACGCGGGGCCCCCAAGAGCGCCGAGAACGATGTCTTCATGCCCTTCGCTGAGCAGCTGAACTTGATAGCGGCCGAGCTCGAGGTTTTCACCCGGCAACCGCTGTTCGAGCGCTCTCTGGCTGCGGCCGCCGAGATATTAGGAGCGGGAGTAACCCGATGAAACGCGACATCCAGGTGGTGCAGGATCTCGAGGCGGTGGCCCGGGGTGCTCTGACCCAGCTGCGCCGTCTGCTTGACTCCTCGCCCGAGGGCCCCTTCCGCATCGCCCTGTCGGGTGGCTCCACGCCCCGGCGCCTGTATGAGCTGATGGCCGAAGCCTCCCTGCCCTGGGAGCGGATTCACCTGTTCTGGGGGGACGAGCGGTGCGTGCCGCCCGACCACAAGGACTCCAACTATCGCATGACGCGCGAGGCGATGCTCGATCGCCTCAAGTTGCCCGACGCGCAGGTGCACCGCTGGCAGGCCGAGCTCGACCCCGATGAGGCGGCCCGCCTCTACGACAAGACCTTGAAAACCGAGTTTGGCGCCGACTGGCCGCAATTCGACCTGATGTGGCTGGGGATGGGCGAAGATGGCCACACGGCCAGTCTGTTTCCCGGCTCGCCCGCGCTCGAGCGCACCGATGTCGCGGCGGTAGCCAACTACATCGAGAAGTTCGAGAACCACCGGCTGACGCTCACCTTTCCGGCCATCAACGCCTCCCGGCACGTCGCCTTGCTGATTTCCGGGGCGGGCAAGGCCCCGGTCTTGCCCGAGGCGTTGCACAGCGACCACTATCCCGTCTCGCGCGTGCACGGCACCTCGTCCACGCTGTTCTTGCTCGATCAGGCGGCTGCCGCTCAACTGGGCTGAGAGAAATGAAAAGAGCCGGCTCGTGCGAGCCGGCTCTCCTATGCTTTGCTACCCCGGGAGGTGAACTCAGGCTTTGGCTTGCCGTGTCGGACGAACCGGCGCGCGGCGTTTGGGCTTCTGATCGCGAATGGTCTTCACGTAGGCGTTCAGCATCTCGGCAACCTTCTTCTGTTCGCTGCCGGTCAGGTTGAAGAGCTCTCGAATGGCATTGCGCAGCTCTTTCTCGAGAACCTTCTCAGCCTTGAAGTTCTCCAGGCGCTCGAGGAGATCACGTACGGGTATCTTTTCAGGGGCGTAGCCTGCGACGAGCAGGGTGTGATCGACGTCGGACTGGATGGCCCGAGCAATTTCAAGGACTTTGTCTTTACGAGGCACGTAGCCGTCGCGTTCAATCAGAGTGACGTAGCTGGGATCAATTTTCGCAAGCTCGGCCAGCTTGCGGCGCGTGAGTTGACGGGCCTTTCTCTTATCTCTTACGTAGTTGGCCCACGCCTGGTTCCTCATGGACGAGTGTGACCTCCTTAGGCAGGATCGGGCAGGTTGCTCAACTATGATAGCACAGGAAAGAATGAAATACAATCATCCTTGAAGAAAAGTTTACACCCCCCAACTTGCCGCTCAAACACTCTGGTTGTCTGGTTTTCCGGCTGAATGGTTGAAAGACTGTCGACCTTGCGGGGATGAATCGGATTCCGCATAAACTTTCGCGGTTTTACGCGGTTTTACTCACTTGCCCGGGTCGTGTACTCGAACAAGTGATCGTACGGCAGATTTTTACCGGGTGGACTGCTCCTGTCGTCGCTGGTCGGCTTCCAGGGCTGGAAGCCGACCAGCGAGAAACATTCGACTACCGGCCCGGTCCAACCGGCCAGCGGGGGAACACACTCCCGGCAGAAAGGAGCGTCAAACGCTCGTGCGCAAGTGCATCCTGGCGAGTCTGTTGCTGGTGTTGGGGGTGCTTGCTCTCCCCGTGGAGAGCGCCGATGTCGCCACCCCGGCGGCTGGCGTGGTGGCCATGTCGGGGCAAGTGCTGGTGACCCCGCCCGGGGGACAGCAGCGGCGCTGCAATCCCGAGGAGTTGCTGGTCAGCGGTTGGAAGCTCGAGACGAAGGCCAACTCCAGCGCCGATCTGCTGCTCTGGGACAAGAGCTCGATCCGCATCACCCAGAATACGAAGATCACCATCGTGGACCTGACCGAGACCGAGAACGGCAACTTCATCCGGCGCCTGGAGGTTTCGGTCGGTCGGGTCTGGGTCGATGCCCAGAAGGGCGGCGCGCAGGACACTTTTGAGGTGAAGGGGCCCCAGGCCGTGGCGGCCGTGAAGGGCACCAGCTTCCTGGTCGACGCCGAGGCGCCCTCTGAGGGCACCGGTATTCAGGTCTTTGAGGGCGCGGTGCTCTGCAGCGCCGACGGGGTAGAGGACAAGGTCGAGCCTGGCTCAGAGTTCCTGGCACCGGTGGGAGCAAAACCCATCGTGGCCTCCTTCAATCAAGACGAGTTCCTTCGCGACGACGACTGGGCCGGGCGTAACTGGAAGTTGCGTCAGGCTTTCGGCAAGTACATGGCGACCCGGCCCAAAACCACCCTGAATCTGCACAAGATCGACCCGGCCGTGAAGGCCTGGATGATCGGGGAGATCAAGCGCCATCCCGTCAGCTTTCGTCGCAAAGCTCGGGCAAACTATCTGCGCCGCACCACGCTTACTCCGCGACTCCGCCCGACCGGGCCGCGGCGCTGACAAGCCATGCGGGGGGTGTTCAGCCGTCAGACACTCCTGATGCTTGCGCTGGCGGCTGGAGCCTTGCTCTTGATTCAAGGGCCGCTGCACGCCCCCATCCAGGCCGTCGAGCTCTGGCTCTACGATCTGCGCGTGCGAGCCCAGCCTCCCCGCGATCCTTCGCCCGAGATCGTCTATGTGGCCATGGACTCGGCTTCCGAGAGCGAGCTGGGCGCCCTGCCGTGGGACCGAGCCGTGCATGCCCGGATGATCGACCTTCTTTCCAGGGCCGGGGCCCGGGTGATCGCCCTGGACGTCCTGTTTGAGGCTCGTCGCTCGGCCGAAGGCGACGCGGCTTTGCTTGCGGCCTGCCGCCGCTCGGGCCGGGTGGTGGTGGCCCGGCAGTTCGAAGGAGACTGGAAGCCCATCCCTCTGCTGGAAGGACTCGACCAGGTGGCCCGCACCGGCTCGGTCAGCGTCTCCTTCTCGCGGGGCGAGCCGGTCCGCTTCCTGCCGCTGGTGGGCGACCCGCGCGACGTGCGCAAGGCGCTCACCATGGCGGTGGTCATTCTGGAGCTGGCCCGGGGGGCGCAGTTTTTCCCTGAAAGCGGCGGCGAGACCGGCCAGTGGCTCAGCCAGACGGCCCGGCTGGGCTCGGAAGACATTCCGGTGCTCAACATCGATGCTCACTCTCGAAACGGGCTGGCCCTCAACCCGCCCGGGCGTCCCTTCATCGAGAAGTCGTTCCATGAGGTGCTGAGCGGGAAGGTATCGCCGGAAACCTTTCGGGATAAAATCGTCCTCATCGGGGCCAAAGACGACCCCAACGACCGCTTCGCGACCATCCGCGGTCCTGAGCAGCCAGGCGTCCTGGCCGTGCATGCCACCGCCCTGGATACCATGATCTCCCGCAAGTTCATCCGCCGGGTTCGCCTCGAGCTCTTCGGCATCCCCATCCATCCCTTCTCGCTGACCTGGGTGGTGGCCAGCCTCATCCTGCTCAGCGCCACCTACCTGGGCCATCGCTTCCACCCGCTGTGGGCGGTGGGCCTGGCCGCCGGGGTGACCTGCGTGATGCTGGGGCTCGCCTGGTGGGCCTTCGTGGCCCGGGGAGCGTGGCTCTTCATCACCCCGCTGGCGGTCAGCACCTGGCTGCCCCTGACGGCCATCCTGCTCTACGACAGCGTCTCCTCCAGACGCGCCCTGCGCCGCTTCCTGCCCAGCCACACCAACCTGGAGGAAGTCATCCGCCGACCCGAGGCCCTCGAGCGCCAGGAGACCCTGGAAGCCACCATCATGTTCGTGGACCTGCGCGATTACACCACCCTGTCGGAAGGGCGCAACCCCGACGAGGTGCGCCGTCTGGTCTCGCAGTTTCACACCGCCCTGGGGCTGCTGGTGCAAAAACACGGGGGGCACGTGTGCGACTTTCAGGGCGATGCCCAGATGGTGGCCTTCGGTCTCAAAGGTGGAGAGCATGCCAGAGCGGCCTTGAATGCCGCCCGCGAGGTGCCGGCCCGCACCCGGGCTCTCAACGAGGCGATGGGGGAGGAGCTGTTCCGGGCCGGGGTGGGCCTCTGCACCGGGCCGGTCTCGGTGGGATACCTGCAAGCTGGCGGCAAGACCCAGCACACGGTGCTGGGGGATACCACCAATACCGCCGCACGGTTGCAGTCAGCCGCCCGCGACCTGGGCGTGATCACGGTGGTGAGCGGGACCACCGTCCAGAGCGCCGGCCCGGCCGACGACCTGCGCGAGCTGCCCCCTGTCACCCTGAAGGGGAAGGCCGAGCCCCACGCCATCTTCGAGCTGGTTTACTCGTGAAGCGGTTGCTGCTCCTGGTTTTGTTGCTGGCGCTGCAGGCCTGGCCCCAGCAGCCCACGGTCAGCTATCTGGCCGTGCGCACTCGCGACGGGGCGGTGCTGGCCGAGCAAGACAGCGACCGGGTGCTGGTGCCGGCCTCGGCGCTCAAGCTCCTTACCGCCGCCCGGGCACTCGGGATGGAGCCGTTCCAGACCACGGTCTGGGCCTCCGAGCCGATGCAGGGCGGCCTCCTGCCAGGCTCCCTCATCCTCAAGGGCGGCGGCGACCCCACCCTGACCCGCCAGAACCTGGCCCAACTGGCCCGGGCTCTGCACCGACAGGGCCTGCGCAGGGTGGAGGGCCCGTTGGAGGTGGACTCCGGCCCCGACCTGGGCCCTCCCTTCGGTCCCGGTTGGGCCTGGGAGGACGCCCCCGAGCCCTTTCAGCCCGAGGTGTGTGGCCTGACCGTGGATGGCGGCGTCGTTCGCCTCGAGGAGGCCACCCTGGCCGGCCTGGTGATCGAGCGCGAGCCAGGCGACGAGCTCACCGTGCTGCGCCTGCCCGGCCGCCGGGCCACGCGGGTGAGCGGTCCGGCTCCGCCCGATCTCGAGCTGACCGTGGTCGAGCCCGATCGGTGGGCCGGGAACCTCTTGAGGAACGCCCTTCAGGACTGTGGAATCGAAGTGGGACCGGTGCAGCGAGGTCGGGCCAGGGGAGAGCGGCTGGCCACGCACCACTCGCCTCCCGTGCGCGAAATCCTGAGAACGGCCCTGGCCACCAGCGACAACCTGGTCTTCGAGACGATCTACCGCCAGCTGCCCGCGAGCGAGGTGCCGGGCCGGGTGGTCGATGGCTGCGGGCTCTCGCGTTACAACCTGGTGACCGCCCGGACACTGGTGGATACCCTGCGGCGCCATCCCGAGCTGGGCGAGCTTCTCCCTCGTCCGGGCGAGCCGGGCACCCTGGCGCGGCGCTTTGCCGACTCGCCCCTCCGGTCGGTGGTGCGGGCCAAGACGGGCACGCTCGGGGGCGTCTCGGCCCTGGTCGGCGTGCTCTACCCCGGCCAGGAGAACGAGGTTTGCTTTGCGCTGCTGACCAACGGCAGCCTGGACGTCAAAGCCACCAAAGCCTGGGAGGAGCAGTTTCTAGAGACACTGGCCTACCAGCGTGGATCCTCGGCCAGGATGCGGGTGGCTCCCGCCTCGTCCAGAGGAGGCGCGAACAGGTAACCCTGGGCTTCTCGGCAACCCAGTGACCGCAGCTCCTCGAGCTGCGCGTGCGTGGTCACCCCCTCGGCGATGGTGCGCATCCCCATCGAGGCCGCCACCTTGAGCACCGAGGCGATCAGCTCGCAACTCTCCTCCGACTCCATGTCGAAGATCAGGCTGCGGTCCACCTTGAGACACTCGAACGGAAAAGAGCGCAGGCAGAGAAACGAGGAGGTGCCCATCCCGAAGTTGTCCAGGTGAAAGCCGATGTCGACATCGTGGAGCCGCTTCAAGGAGCTTTGCCGGGTCTGGTCGGTGACCGCATCCTCGCGCACGTCCAGGCGCACGTGGCCCAGGGGGGCCCCCGACTCGTGCAGCACGGCCAGAAGCTCCTCGGTGCGCTCGGGGTCGGTGAAATGCTCCGAGCAGAGGTTGAGGCTCAGGCGGACCGGGCGGTGGTCGCTCCAGATCCGAAGCCGGGCCAGCGCCTGGCGCATCACCATCAGGTCGAGCCGGGTCATCAAGCCCGACTCGTCGGCCACCTTCAGAAAGTCGCCGGGCAACAGGATGCCGCGACTGGGATGGGGCCACCGGACCAGGGCCTCGAACCCGCACACCCTGCCCTGGGAAAGCTCCACGATAGGCTGGTAGTAGACTTCCAGCCGGTTATGCTCCAGGGCCAGGGCGAGCTCGCCTTCCAGGTCGATCCGGTCGACTGCCTCGGCCTGCAGCTCGGGGTCGGCCAGGCGCTCGAGCTCGCCGGGGCCCAGGCCAACCAGGGTCGACTCGGCGTGCTCGAGCATCTCCGCGGCCTCGGCGTACGGGGTCGCGCTGTGGGTGATGCCCAGCTTGAGCTCGATGCCGTGCTCGACCGATTTGGCTCGCAGTCGTCGGGAGATGCGCAACACGTCGCTGACGTGGCGCAGATCTTCGGCCACCACGGCGAACCGATGCGGGCCCAGGGGCAACAGGTCGTCCTCGCGGCGGAGCTGGCCCTCGAATTCGCGCTCGAGATCGTGAGACAGCTCTCCGGTCATGCTGACCAGCAGCAGAGCCATTTCTCTGTCGCGGCGGCGAGCTCTGGCCAGACCCTGATCAAGACGCCGCGTCAGGCGCTCTCGCTCGCGCATCAGGTCACCTCGCTGGGGCGGCTGCGCGCCACCGCCAGGAACCGCACAAATGTCCCCGGATTGGCCAGGAAGAACTCCTCCATGTCGGCGATGGCAATGACGTAGGCCGAGGTGACGGTTTCGGTGACCACGCCGACGGCGTGCCGCTCGCCGTGGGCTCGCAGGCGCCCCACCAGGGCGCCCCGGCCGGCCGTGACCGGCTCGCTTCCGCTGGCCTCCAGGCGCACCTGACCGTCGCGAATCAGGTACAGGCAGCGCACCCGGTCGCCCTGACGGAAGAGAGGTCGCCCAACAGGGATCTGGCGCAGCTTCATCAGCGGGATCAGGCAGGTCTTCTGCATGACCGATAGCTTCTCCAAGAACGGGTTTTCGTTCATCAAGGCCCAGGCATCGTGCAGGCGGCTCTCGGCCACCGCCAGCAGGGCGCTCTCGGCTACGGTGCCCCGGATGAAGCGGAAGAAGTCAGCCCGCTCCACCGCCAGCACCTCGAGATCCGAGCAGGCCACGATGTCGGCGGTGCGCGACTGCGAGAGCATCAAAGCCACCTCGCCGAAGTAGTCGAATCGGCCCAGCGAGCTGAGCACCCGGCCATCGCGCTCCACGTTCGCCTCGCCCGACAGGATGAGGTAGAAGCGATCACCCGGGTCCCCGCGGTGCACGATCAGCTCTCCGGCGCGAAACTGCTCGAGCCGGGCGATGCGCAGGAAGACAGCCGCTTTCTCGATGCCCATCTGCTGGAACAGCTCCACCCCCGAGAGAACGTCCAGCATACGCTGGGCAAGCCACAGCTCGGGCGGGGGGACGTCCAGCACGAAGGTATTGTCCACCCCGGTGGGGGCCATCCTCAGTCCGGAGCTTTCGGGGATGGAGGAAGCGTTGAGATGGTTGAGATAGAGCCGCTCCTTGATGTTGTCGCCGAGCGCGTTCAAGACGCTCAGCGGGGTATGCACCGGTGGAATGCCGGCCTCGTGGAGGATGAGGTCTGCGTCCCAGGAGAAGCCGAGCAGCTCGTGCAGGCGGGTTTCCGAGAGCAGTCCCTCACGGTGCAGTCGTTGCAGTGTCTCGGGGTCGTAGAGGGTGTCTCCCGAGTAGGCCATCTTCTTGCCCTGGAACGAGACTTCCAGACCCAGCGTGGGGATGGAGTGGAAGTTGTAGCGAAAGAAGAAGCTCCCCCCGGCGATGTTGACCGACTCGCCCACCCGGACGGGGTGATAATTGAACAACAGCCTCATCTGTTGCCCGGTCAAGCCAAGCAGGCCCTTGTACTTGCGAAGGAAGCTCTCGAGCACGGTGCGGGTGGTGTGCAGATTGATGCGACCCTCCTCGAGGATCTTCTGCAGGGTGCCGCTGTCGTGGTCGGCGTGACAGTGGGTGAGAACCAGGTCGCTGATCAAGCGCCGGTCGATGCCGCGGGAGCGCAGCCAGCGGGTGGTGTTGACGGGCGGGTCGACCAGCACGCCGCGCCCATTCAGCCAGATGACGAAACCGGTGGTATCCTGCTTGGGATCAAAGCCGTGGCCGCTGCCGATGATGGTCAGCCCGAAGAAGGGTGGTCGAAACCGTTGTGCCGTCTCGCTGCCAGGGGCCGGCCGGGGAGGGGTGCGAAAGGTGACCTCGTGGACCTGCCCCTGGCGCTCGAACCGGTAGCGGTCGGGCCCCACCAGGGAGACAGTGGCGCCGCCCACCTCGACCCTGCCCTGCTCATCGAAGATCTTGAACTCCACCAGGTCTCTCAGGGTCAGCGGGCCGTCCTTGAAATGGGCCATCTCGGCCTTCATCGCGGGCAGCCGGTGGCCGGGCGGGTAGTCGCGCTCGAGGCTGAGCGAGCTCGGTCCGAAGACGGATTCTTTGAGCACGGCCACGATGGCCCGAAACCGGCTGCGCTGGCAGACCACCACGGTCTTCTGGCCCTTGAGGAAGAAGTTGTAGTAAACCGGGAACTCGAGCTCGCCGATGCTGATGCCCTGGGTCACGTCGAAGAGACGCTCGGGCAGGACGAAAAGGCGCGGGACACCGCTCGGCAGGCCCATGGTGTCCTTGATCGTCTCCGGGTAGACCCCGATCTGGGCGGCGAAGTCTCCCCAAACGAGTAACAAGCCCCCCCGCGGAAGCTCGCGCAGGTCGAGGGCTTCCGACGCGCCGGTGCTGAGCTCGTTCCCCTCCGTATTCAAGCGTCCCCAGGGTTCGGCGAGGCGAGAGGAGTTCCCCCCGTCAGGCGCGAGGCTTTGGAATGGCTCCAACCGATGGCCGAGGCGTCCGTCAGGGCGAAAGGGGGGGCGCTTGCTCTAGCGAATTCGCGTGCATGGCCGAGACAGTTGCCAGCGCCAGCCAGAAGAGTAAAGACGATACCAGCCTTTTCCAGGTTGGAGATCGCGTCCGTATTGCGCGCCGATTCCCGGTTGGCCACTACCGGACGCCTTTCTACGTGCGAGGGAAGTCGGGCTCCGTCGAGCGGGTGCTGGCGAAATTTGTCAACCCCGAAGAGGAAGGTTATGGAAAAAACGCTGGCGGGGAAGTTCGCCTCTACAGGGTTCGCTTTCGGCAGCAGCATCTCTGGCCGAACTATCAGGGCTCAGAGCAAGACGAGTTGCAGATTGAGATCTTCGAGCACTGGCTCGAACGAGAGAGGCAGGAAGCGTGACCGAGAATCACCACGACCATGAGGACGACCACGACCATGCTCCCGTCGCCAAGGACGAAGCCCCTCCCAGTTACTACGCCATGCTGGAGATCGCCGTCCGCGAATTGTTAATCGAGAAAGGTTTGATCAGCGCGGACGAGCATCGTCGCCAGCTCGAGATCCTGGATTCGCGTTCGCCGGCCCTGGGCGCGAAAGTGGTAGCTCGGGCCTGGGTGGATCCTGCCTTCAAGCAGCGCTTGCTGGAGGACGGCTCGGCCGCCTGCGAGGAACTCGGTGTCAGCATGTATGACCACACCAAACTGATCGTGCATGAGAATACTGACGCCGTGCACAACATGGTGGTCTGCACGCTGTGCTCGTGCTATCCGCGTCCGGTCCTGGGCCTGCCACCCGATTGGTACAAGAACAAACAGTACCGCGCCCGCGCGGTCAAGGAACCCCGGGCGGTGCTGGCCGAATTCGGGACGCACATCCCGGACGAAGTAGAGGTCAGGGTCCACGATTCCAATGCCAACATGCGTTACCTCATTTTGCCCCAGCGCCCCCCGGGCACCGAGGCCTTCAGTGAGCAGCAACTGGCAGAGCTGGTCACGCGTGACGCGATGATCGGCGTGACTCGCGTGAATTCAGCCACCCGGGAGGCCAGATGAACACACCACCCGAGAATCTTGTCAAGCTCCCCAACGACA
>JAANMV010001582.1_pt1 | contig 24475 bp, 18 predicted proteins | sample 7279661 | NCBI WGS metagenome assembly JAANMV01 (sample SAMN14094540, study PRJNA606508) | bioreactor metagenome | isolation source: A lab-scale SPAN reactor treating ammonium-rich wastewater day 121 | place: Ireland: Galway | collected 2017-05-16
GCGTAGAACGAGTTCAGGAACAGCAGCTCGATACGCCCGGCCTCGGGGATGTCCACCGCCTGCACGCGGCGCTGCAGGAGCTCGAGGGTGCGCAGCGGCCGGCCGTTGACCAGGACCTCCAGGCGCGGTCCCTGGCCTTGAGCTTCCCGGCCGGAGCCGTCGATCAGGAGCCGGCCGGGCGTGCAGGACACGGCCTGCACGGCACCGCGCGAAGCGAAGCGCCAGCCTTCCGCGGTGGGCGTCACGGCGCCTTCCAGGCTCTGGAAGGCGGCCTTCCAGGCCAGCGGCTGCGTGCAGGGTTGCGCGACCGGACGCATTTCGGGCGGCGGCGGGATGCTCAGCAGGACGGCGGCAAGAGCCGCGCACAGCAGCAGGACCGCCAGCGCGCCGGCCAGGGCGGGCGCGGACCGGGCGGCGGGCAGGGTGGACGGGGCGTCAGGGCCGGACATCGGTCAGGGCAGGGGTCAGGAACTGGGGTGGGGCGGTCACATCGACGCGAGGCTGAAAATCCAGGTCCGGGTGCCGTCCGGGTTCCAGCGGTACCCGACACTCGGGCCGAGCAGCGCAGGAAGGCCATCAATGCGGAACAGCACGTCACCGGTGACGGTCGTGACATCATTGAGCCAGGAACGGTTGGCGCTGACGCGCAGCCCGCCCAGGCCCACCGGGAAGCCTGTGGAGGGCATCCGGTAGGCCGCGCTGAGGTAAGAGATCTGGTAGGGGTACGCCTGCAGCCGCTCGGCGTCCGCCTTGCCGTTGACGAACTGGCCGATGTGATACCCGAAGAGGCTCACCTGCGGCGTCAGCTTGTAGGTGCCGAAGGCGCTGGCGGAGTAGGCCTGCTGCACGTTGCCGGAGTTGAGGAACGCCAGGACTTCCGCGCCAGCGCCGACACTGAAGGAGTACCCGTTGCCCTGGAAGGACTCGTTCGCACTGACGTTGAGCAGGGTGTAGGGCAGGGTCCTCGGCCCGTCGATGACGACGCCCAGCATGGGTTTGACGCGGACTTTCTTTTCGAGGAACTGCCAGGCGTACCCGCCGCTGAAGTCGCCGTAGTCCGGCTGGATCGACCCGACGTACTGCAGCCCGCTGGGCGGGAGGTACGACACGCGGAACTGAGGCTGCGAGTAGAACACGCCCAGCCGGATCTCGCCGTAATCCTTGCGCGCCGACAGGCCGTAGTCGAGGTACGTCGGCGCTTTGACCAGGCTCAGCCGGAGGTCCAGGTCCAGGGGCAGCGGAATGAACCGCACGCCGAACCCCTCCTGCGTGGAGAGCACGACTTCCGTCGACCCGAACCTGGAGAGGTAATCGAGCGGCAGCTGCCACGCGCCGGCCCGCGCCCCACAACACATCACCAGAATCAAGGCCAGCAGGTGGCGCGGTCGCGCAGATCTCATCGTTACAGTCACCGGCCCATACTAGGGCGCCTTTCCCGAAAGTGATGAGCTTGATGCCGGCCTGCGCGGCGCGGCCGCGCCGCCCCCCTGAAGGATGAAGGCCCGACCCGACGGTCTGCAGGTGGCCGTCACGCGCCGCCCCCGGTCAGCCGCGCCGACGTCCAGGGCAGTCCAGGCATCCGGGAAGTCACGGCAGGGCACGCCGCTCGCCTATAGTCGCTGTCGTGAACCCACCCGCCGCCTCGTCACCCGCGCCCCGCTGGGGGCCCGCCTGGCTGGCGCTGCTTCCGGCGCTTCCCTTCACCGGGCTGTTCGGGCTCCTGGGCCTGCGGGAAGTGCGGTTCCTCCCGGCATTGGCGCGGCAGCTGATGATTCTGTTTGCACTGTCACAGCTTGTCCCGGCGCTGCTGTCGCCGGACCCGGTCCTGGCCATTGGAATGGCGGCGCTGCGCACCCTGCTGGTGGTCGGCCTGATCGGCGCGGGCGGCATGCTGAGCGCCGCGCACGCCCGCTGGATCGGGGTGGGCGTGCTGGTGACGATCCTGCTGGCGGCCGGCGCGACGCTCGTGCAGGGCAGCGACCTGTACGTCGGCCGGCTTCAGCACCCGCTTTTCACCTCGGTGACGTTCGGGGTTCTGGCCGCCTGGGGGGTCTGGCTCGCGGCGTTCGGTCCGGGCCGGCTACTCTGGCGCGCCGCGCTGGGCGTGAGCAGTGTCGCGGCCGTGGTCCTGTCCGGCAGCCGCAGCGCGCTGCTGGCCACGGCGGTCGGGCTCGTGGCGGCGGGGGTCCTGCAGGCGAGCCGCCGGCCCGGGCGCCGCGCGCTGCTGGCCGGCGTGGCGCTCACCGCGTTGGGTGCCCTGGCGCTGCTCACTTTCGGCCGCCAGCTCGCGCCAGTCGCTCACCTGCTGCAACTGGACGCCAACGGGCGGCAGGTCATCTGGACGAACAGCCTGGCCGTGCAGCACAGCGCGCCGTGGACGGGCGTGGGCCCGTACCGGCTGGGGGCGGCGCTGGCCATTCCCGGGGACTGCCAGTTCCTGCCGACGCAGTCCCCGACGAAGCAGGGCTGCCCGGCGTGGTTCGAGCGGCTGGGCAGCCCGTGGCTGGTGGCGCACAACGGCCCACTTCACGGCCTGGTGGAAGGCGGCCCGGCGGGGCTGGCGGGCACGGTCATCCTGATCGCGTTCGCCCTGGTGACGGCCGTGTCACGGCGGGATCCCGTGGCGGTGGCGGCCCTGACGGGGCTGCTGATGACGAACGTCAACGACAACACCTGGCTGGTGCCCAGTCCAGGCATCGGCGAGTTGTTCTGGGTGTGCGTCGGCGGGCAGCTCCGGCACCTGGACCTGCGTGGTGACCGGCCGGCCAGGGTGCTGGGGCTGCGCATGGCCGCGGTCGGGAGCGCGGCCGTGCTGGTGATGAGCTTCCCGCTGCTGCTGCTGATGCGCGGTACCGCTCAGCCCGCACCTGGCCTGCACTTCTTTTTCGCGCCGGCCGAAGCCGCCGCGAAAGGCTACCGGATCATGGCGGACCTTGACCTCCCGGACGGCACGTACCTCGCGGCCGTGAACAGCTGTCTCGGCGGCACCTGCCGGCCGTTGACGAGTGCGCCCATCCGGGCCGCTGACCGCCACGCCCGGCTCGACTGGGCGGACCTGCAACTGGCCGACGCGCCGGTGCAGACCCTGCAGCTGCTGGTCTTTTCCATGCAGCCGGACACCCTGCGGCCCCTCGGGGAGTACCGCTGGACGGTGAAGGTTCAGCCCTGACGGCCAGCCCGTGGGGGGGCGCAGCCTCTGCCCTTTACTTGGTGCCGGTGCCGTGCCAGACGGACTGCAGCGTCTGAACGACCACCTGGAGGTCCATCCCCACGCCGGCCCGCCTCAGGTACTCGGCGTCGTACTGCACCTTGGTGTGGTCGTCAAGGTCGTCCCGGCCGCGCACCTGCGCCAGGCCGGTGATGCCGGGCAGCAACTGGTCCACGCCGGCTTCCTCACGGAGTTTCAGCACCACCGCCTGCGTCATCAGGGCCGGGCGCGGCCCGACGAAACTCATCTCCCCGCGAATGACGTTGATCAGCTGAGGCAACTCGTCCAGGCTGGTGCGCCGCAGGAAGGCACCGACGCGCGTGACGGGGTTCAGGCCCGAGCGCTGCATCTCCTCGGTGGACAGGTGCGGCGCGTCGGCGCGCATGCTCCTGAACTTGTAGATGTGAAACGGCTGATGCCGGCGGCCGGCGCGTTCCTGACGGAAGAGGACCGGGCCGGCGGAGTCCAGGCGAATGGCCAGCGCGGTCAGGCTCCAGACCGGCAGCAACGCCAGCAGGAGAGCCAGGGCGGCCACGCGCTCCACGGCGCCGCGCACCGTGAGGTACAGGCGCTGCCGGACCGTCAGGCGGCGCGGACGACCCTCACCGGCGGGCTGCAGGGCCCGGCCGGTTCGGGCAAGCGCCTGCCAGACCGGGTAGGGCGGCGTCCAGCCGAGCAGCCGGTGCGCTTTCTCGCCGCTGACCTGCAACGAGGACGTCAGCCGGTGAATCAGCGGCGCCTTTCCGGTGAGCGCGCCGAGCCGTTCGAGGACGGGCACGGGAAGGCGCGGCAGCCAGGGGGTGCGGCCCTGCGCCTGAGCGAGGTGCCGGGTCAGGGCGGGGGTCGAGAGGTCCTCGGCGTCCACGGCGAAGAACGTCTCCCCGGCCGCTGCGGGGTGGCTGAGCACCGTGGCGATCAGGTCGGCGAGGTTCTCGACGTACACCATGCTGCGGCGGTTGTCGACCGCGCCGATCGGCAGCGGCAGGCCCTGACCGGCCGCCCGGGCGAGCGCCATGAAGTTCGCCTTGACGCCCGGGCCGTACACCAGCGGAGGGCGCAGCACGACGACCTCCAGGCCCGTCCGGCGCCCGAGGTCCAGCAGGGCCTGTTCCGCTTCCCATTTGCTCTGCCCGTACGGGTCCACCGGGCGCGGCGGGTCCGTTTCAACCAGCGGCCGGGTGGTGGCTTCGCCGTTGACCTTCACGGAGCTGAGGTACACGAACCGCCGCACGCCCGCGGCAGCGGCGGCCGCCGCGAGGTCCAGGGCCGCGTCACGGTTCACGGCGCGGTACGCGCCGAGGGGATCGGGGTCCTGGTCGTTCATCACATGCACGCGCGCGGCGAGGTACACCACGCCGCTGACCCCCGCCAGACTGGCGCTCCAGTCGGTGCCGCGGACCGTGAGGTCGGGCAGTGGCTGAAATTCCACGCCCTGCCACTCGGCCAGGGGCGTCCTGGACGCCGCCCGGACCTGCAGGCCGCGCCGCTGCAGGGCCGGCACGACGGCCCGCCCGACGAATCCACTGGCGCCGACGACCAGGACTGTGTTCACGCTCTTGCCTTCCTTTGCCGTGTGCTGCATGCCTGCGACCGGGTTCACTGCACGCCTCCCCGGAACTGGGGGGGTACCGCGTCACGCAGCAGGGACTCCAGCTCGCTGAGGAGGTGTTCCCGGTTGAAGTGCTGTTCGAAGTACGCGCGGCCGGACCGCGCCATCGCGGCGCGGTCCTCCGCCGGCAGGGCAGCCAGGGTCGTGGCGGCCTGCGCCAGGGAGGCGGGATCGCCCGGCACGGAGGTGACTCCGGCGCCCGACTCACGGACGATGTCCGCGCCTTCGCCGCTGAGTGAGGCGAGAATGGGCCGCCCCGAGGCGAGGGACGACTGGAGTTTGGCCGGGACCGTGAGGGTGAAGAGTTCGTCGGCCGTCAGCGACACGAGCAGGGCGTCGGCCTGCGCGAGCAGTTCAGGCATGGCCTCGGTGGGGAAGCTGCCCAGGAAGTGCACGTTGCTGAGGCGCTGGGAGGCGACGAACGCCTCGAGCTCCGCCTTCACGCTGCCGTCGCCGACAAACACCCACTGCAGTTCCGGGGTCAGTGCCGCGGCCTGAACGACCGTCATGAGGTCCTGCGCGCTGCCCATGTTCCCGGCGAACATGACCTTGAAGCCGGCGGGAATCCCTCGCTGAGCGGCCCAGTCCGGATCCGCAGGCAGGGGCCGGTAAAACGCCTCGGCGTACTGGGGAAAGTACTTGATCCTGCCTGCCGGAACGCCGAGCCGCTGCACCCGGGGCGTGAAGGCGCGGGAGGTCACGAGCACCTGATCGCAGGCGGCGTAGATCACGCGGACCATCTGCTCCACGGCCCGCAGGGCGAGCGGGTGCGTGACGAACCCGGTCGCCACCAGACTCTCCGGCCACAGGTCCTGCACGTAGAACAGCAGGGGCCGCCGGGTGCGCCGCTTCATGGCCATGGCGGGAAACCCGACCGTCATCGGGGACGGTTCGTACACGAAAATGGCGTCGAACGCCTCCCGGACGAGCACCGGCCCGAGCAGACTGGCGGACAAGGCGAACGAGAGGTAGTTCAGGGCGAGCTTGAGCCCGCTGCCCTTGCCGCGGGCAAGCATCGGGACCCGCACCACCCGGATGCCGCCGTACTGCTCGGTTTCCACCCGCCGGCCGCGGTAGCCGTGCGTGAACTGCCCGGACGGGTAGTTCGGGTGACCGGTCAGGACGGTGATCCGGTGGCCGCGTTCGTGCAGGCCGCTGACGATGTCGTTGATCCTGAAGTTCTCGGGCCAGAAGTACTGCGTGACGACCAGCACGTGCATCAGGTTTTTCTCCACACGACCCGGTTGACGTAGTCGGTGTAGCTGTGCAGGATCCGCACGACCTTGTCGGACACGTTCGGCATGCTGTAGTCCGCGACTGGCCGCAGCAGCCGGCACTCCCCGCGCGGCTGATCGTCGAGGATGCGCAGGCCCTGCAGGATGCGTTCGGGTTTGACGCCGACGAGCATGACGCTGGCTTCCTCCATGCCTTCGGGCCGCTCGTGCGCGTCCCGGATGTTCAGCGCCGGGAAGTTCAGGATGCTGGATTCCTCGGTGATGGTGCCGCTGTCGGACAGCACGGCGCGGGCGTGCATCTGCAAGTGCACGTAGTCATGGAAGCCCAGGGGCTTGAGCAGTTCGACGTTCGGGTGAAAGCGCAGGCCCTGGGCGTCGATGCGTTTTTGCGTGCGCGGGTGCGTGGAGACGATCACCCGCTGGCCGTACGTTTCGGCAATGACGTTCAGGGACGCGGCCAGGTCATGCAGGTTGAGGTCGGAGTCGACGTTCTCCTCGCGGTGGGCGCTGACGACGAAGTAAGCGCCGGGCACGAGGTTCAGCCGGGTGAGGACGGTGGACGCGTCGATCTGCGGCCGGTAGTGCGTCAGGACCTCGAACATCGGACTGCCGGTCTTGATCACCCGGTCGGGCGCCAGCCCCTCGCGCAGGAGGTACTCGCGGGCGATGTCGCTGTACGTCATGTTGATGTCGCTGGTGTGGTCGACGATCCGCCGGTTGGTTTCCTCGGGCACGCGCTGATCGAAGCAGCGGTTGCCGGCTTCCATGTGGAAGATCGGAATCTTGCGTCGTTTCGCGGGAATGGCGCTGAGGCAGCTGTTGGTGTCGCCGAGAATCAGCACGGCGTCCGGGCGTTCACGTTCCAGCACCTGGTCGACTTTGATCAGGATGTTCCCGATGGTCTCCGCAGCTGTGCCGACGGCCGCTTCCAGGAAGTGGTCGGGGCGGCGCACGGCGAGGTCCTGGAAGAAGATCTCGTTGAGTTCGTAGTCGTAGTTCTGCCCGGTGTGCACGATGACGTGATCGGTGTAGTCGTCCAGGCGCGCGAGGACGCGCGACAGCCGGATGATTTCCGGACGGGTGCCGACGATGCTCATCACCTTGAGCCGCTGGTTTCGGGGGTCGCCTTGGGTCATGCCAGTTCCACCATTTCCTGAACCTGATCGGGGGCTGCCGGATCGAACAGTTCGTTCGTCCAGAACATCGTGATCAGCGTGCCTGATCCGGTGTTCGTGATGTTGTGCGTGTGCAGCGTGGGAATGTCGACGTAGCTCGGCTGGTCGCCGGAGACGCGGAAGGTGTGCACGTCCGTGCCGAAAATGTGCCGCAGGCGGATTTCCGCTTCGCCCCCCGACACGAGAAAACGCTCGACCTTCCGGGTGTGAAAGTGATTCCCGCGGGTCACGCCAGGGTGCGTGGTGGACATGAACGTCTGCCCGCCCGTGGGGGATTTCACCGCCTCGAACAGGCTGCCCCGGGCGTCCGTGTGCAGTGTCAACGGCACCGGGTAGCGGTGCGGGAACAGGAAGGACCGGTAGGTGTTGAACAGATCCCGGTGGAACGGAAGACGCAGGTCGGGAATGATGTGCCCGCCGTACAGGGCGTGCATGTCGGCGAGCAGGTCACGCAGCGCCGTGACGGTCAGGGTTTCGCCCTGCACGCGGACGGTGCCGGTCTCGTGGTTCTCGATCAGCGTGAGGAGCCGGCGTGCCACGGCCTGCGCGTGGATCTGCTCGGTGAGGGCGTCACCGTGAACGGTGGGCGCCTCGTCCCGGGCAATCTGGGCGCAGAAGGTGGCCACCACCGAGTTGTAAAACGGCCGGCCGCCCTCTCCGAACACGCCGGGGAGAATCACGTTGGTAAAGCGACCGCCGGACGTCCGGGCCCACGCCTCGAGCAGCGCCGCGGCCTGCCGTTTGGACGTGCCGTAAGGCGTGTCGCGGTCCACGTGCGTGGAGGAGGAGAACAGCACGTGCGCGCGGCTCCCGGTCTCCTCGAGGGCGCCGATCAGCTGCTCGGTGAGGGCCACGTTGGTGCGCGCCACCACGTCGTCCTCCCCCCGGTTCATGCCGGCAAGGTGCAGCACGGCGTCGCAGCCTGTCACGAATGCCGCAAGGCCCCCCTGCTCGAACGTGGCGCGGTCTGCCAGCCTGACCTCAATCTCCGGACGCCCCTTCAGGTACGCGCGGACGTGCGTTCCGAGCATGCCCGCGGCGCCGGTAACGCCGATGATCACGGCCGGCCTCGCCACAGGGCGAGTTCACGCTCCACGTCAGGCAGGGACAGCAGCAGCTGCTCGATTTCAGGAACGGTGAGGCGCTGCGTGTTGTGCGACGTGTAGTCGTCCAGCGCGGATTCCTCCACGTTCCCTTCGGTGAAGTACTTCGCGTAGTTCAGGTCCCGGTCGTCCATGCGCACGCGCAGGTAATCCCCCATGTCCTGGGACTGCGCGATCTCCCCGGCGGTCGCCAGGGTCTCGAAGAGCTTCTCGGCGTGCCGGGTGCCGATCACGTCGATCGGCACCTCGCTGGCGAACAGGTTCTTCAGGGCCTGGGCGAGGTCCTGCACCGTGCTGGCCGGCGCCTTGCGGACGAAGATGTCACCCTGCTGCGCGTTTTCGAAGGCGAAGACCACCAGGTCGATGGCGTGGCGCAAGGACAGCAGGAAGCGGGTCATGTTCGGGTCGGTGACCGTCAGCGGCCGGCCCTGTTTGATCTGGTCGATGAACAGGGGAATCACGGACCCGCGGGAGTACATGACGTTGCCGTACCGGACACTGGAAATGACGGTGTCACCCTCACTGAGGCGGCGCGCGGCGGCCGTGCCGACCTTTTCCATCAGGCCTTTGGTCATGCCCATGGCATTGACCGGGAAGACCGCCTTGTCGGTGCTGAGCAGCACCAGGGACTGAATCCGGTGCGCGATGGCGGACTCCACGACGTTGTGACTGCCGACGATGTTCGTCAGCACCGCCTGCATCGGGAAGAACTCGCACGAGGGCACCTGCTTGAGCGCCGCGGCGTGGAAGGCGAGGTCCACGCCGCTCATGGCGTGATCGACACTGGCGCGGTCGCGGATGTCCCCGATGTAGAACTTCACTTTCGGGTTCTTCAGCCGCACCCGCATGTGCTCCTGCTTCAGTTCGTCACGGCTGAAAATCCGGATTTCCCGCACGTCCGAATCCTTGATCAGCTGCAGCAGCTCGTTGCCGAACGACCCCGTGCCACCCGTGATCAGGATCACCTTGTCCGATAAACTCTTCATAGTCATATCCTCTCCTGACCCCGGTCCGCCCGGAAGGCGTCCTTGGGGGCGAACAGCGACAGGTTCTGCCGCAGAATTGACGAATCCTCCAGGAAAAGCCTCGCATACTCTACACACCGGCGGGAACGCGCCTCGCGTTCCGCGTCGGGCGCGCGGAGAATCTCCTCGAGCGCCGCCGTGAAGGCCTGCGGGTCGCTCAGCGGCTGCACCCAGCCCACGCCCCTCTCCTGCAGGTCCTGCCACGGCGTCTGGTCACTGATCACCGCGGCGCACCCTGCCCCGAGCGCCTCGAGGATCACGTGACCGAAATTCTCCCCCTTCGTCGGGAGCAACAGGGCGTCGTAGCCGGCGAAGGTCGCCGCCACCTGCTCGTGGGCGACCGCGCCGCGGTACTCGATCTGCACATGCGCCGGAGCCTTCCGGATCAGCGCCTGGCATTCCTCCCAGTAGGCGGCGTCCTCCAGCGGACCGTAGATGTGGAACCTCACCGGTTCGCGGACGCGCAGCAGCGCCTCCAAGGCAAAGGTGAGGTTCTTCATCGGGCTGATCCGCGCCAGGAACACGACGCCCCGGGTCCGCTGCGCGAGGTCCGGTTCCAGGAGGTCCACGTCGGGCACGTCGGCGGCCACGGTGATCGGCACGGCACCCAGGGACTGCCGGATATCGCGCGCCTCACGCTCACTCGACGCCTGGAACACGTCGACCCCGCGGGCCAGGGCTAGCGCCCGGAACGCCAGCAGGTAGGCCCTCTTCTTCCCGCGCTTCAAGGACAGCGCCCCGGGAGAGAATTCCCCACGGGGGGCCAGAATCAGCCGCCGCGTCATGCGCCGCAGGCGCTGCTTGAACAGGCACCGGATGGTCATCACCGAGAAGAAGCTGTTCAGGTACAAGCAGGGCACCCGGTGCCGCGCCAGCAGGGCCGCCACCTGATCCGGGGTGTAGGCTGCGCGGTCGAAGTACAGCACGTCCGCATTCCCGACCCGGCGCAGGTCCCCGTTCGTGATCCCCTCGTACCCCTGGCCGTCCAGGTCGAACCGCTGCGTCATGATCAGAAACCGCAGTTGCGTCCCGAGGCGACTGACGAGATTGGCGACGGTCGTCACCGGGCCGCCCGCGAGCCGGCCCGGCAGGTAATGGTCCATGACGATCAGCACGTCATAGTCGGGGGCGCCCGGGCTGGACGCCGCCTGAACGGGGGCCGTCAACTCCGACCACGCTTCCTGGTGACCGCCCCCGTCGAAGCGGTTCCAGGTCCTGGAACCCCCTTCACCATGATCTCCACGAGACCGCCCCTTCGCTCATCGCCTGGCTTCTCTGCAATTCCACACGCCCTTTTGATGAACGACATCCATCAACATACGATCATACGGTGATTGCCCCCGGACTGTGGTCCGGGAGGCGCACAAGTGGGGCGCTGGCCAGTCGTGCTGCGCCTGCGCGTAGTACGGGGCGCTCCGGAGAAGCCACTCCGTGAATCCAGGAGAGCGTCTCGTCAAGCGACTTCGTCAGCTCCCGGAGCGGCCTGCGAGGGACCAGGTTGGGCAGCATTTCAGGCAGGAAGGCGGTCCGCCTGCAGGCTCAGCCCCGGCCCCACTTCCAGTCAGGGCCGCTTGAGCAGGAGCTGAAGATGGACGTCCTGGCCACGTGCCGAGCAGTCTCCTTCAGACCGGGCGTTCCCGAAGAAGCGGCCTGAACAGCTGACTGTGGTGCTTCCGTCGGACGCGATCAGGGAGCCGCCGTTGACGTTCCCGGTGATGCGGGCCTTCGAGTCCGGTACCGGCGGCACTCAAAGAGCCTTTGAAGCCCCCACCCAGGGGCGGGTCCGCCTGAGTCAGTGTCACCAGCACGTCGTACAGTCCCAAGGCCCAATGGTGGACGTCCCCTCGTGCCCTGACAGCCCTGCTGGGTCCTTCAGCCGCCCAGGTAGCTGGCGGTGAGTTCGTCGTTGCGGGCAAGTTCATCGGCGGGCCCGCTCATCTTCACGGCACCGGTCTCCAGGACGTACGCCTCGTCGCTGATCGCAAGGCTGGCCCGCGCGTTCTGCTCGACAAGGAGGACGGTCACGCCGTCACTCCTGAGCTGACGGACGATGTTGAGGATGTCACGGACGATGAGGGGCGCGAGGCCCAGGCTGGGTTCGTCGAGCAGCAGCAGGGTGGGCTTGGCCATCAGGGCCCGGCCGATGGCGAGCATCTGCTGCTCCCCGCCGGAGAGGGTTCCGGCCAGCTGAGTGCGGCGTTCCAGCAGGCGCGGGAAGCGGCGGTAGACGTCATCCAGGTCCGCTTTCCAGTTGCTGCGGCGGCGGCTGTACGCGCCGAGGGTGAGGTTGTCAGCGACGGTCATGCTGGCGAACAGGTCCCGGCGTTCCGGAACGAGGCAGATACCGCGGGCCACGCGCCCTTCCAGGGAGACGTTCTGAAGGTTCTCGCCGCGGTAGGTGAGGCCGCCCTGACTGGGCAGCAGACCCATGATGGAATTCATCAGTGTGGTCTTGCCGGCGCCGTTCGCGCCGATCACGGAGACGATGTGCCCGTCGGGCACGTGCAGGCTCACGCCGGACAGCGCCTCGACGCGGCCGTAGCGGGTGTGCAGGTCGGTCACTTCAAGCAGGGTGGGGGGGGTCATGCGCTGGCCTCCTCGGTCATGTCCACGCCCAGGTACGCCTCACGGACGTCCTGGTTGCCGCGGATCTCGGCGGGGCTCCCCTCGGCGAGTTTCTGGCCGTAGTTCATGACGACCAGACGGTCGACGAGGTTCATGACGAGGTCCATGTCGTGTTCCACGATCAGGATGGTGACGCCCTCGTCCCGCAGGCGTTTGAGCAGCGCGCTGAGTTCCTGCTTCTCGCCGTAGCGCAGCCCGGCGGCCGGTTCGTCGAGCAGCAGCAGGGTGGGGTCGGCGACCAGGGCGCGGGCGACTTCCAGGATGCGCTGCTGGCCCAGGGCGAGGTTCCCGGCAAGGTCGAAGGCCTGCTCGCCGAGCCCGACACGCTGGAGTTGCGCCAGGGCCTCGTGCTGCAGGGCGGCCTCCTCGGCGCGCTCGAGGTGCAGCATGCTCTGCAGCATGCCGGCCCTGGCACGCGCGTACCCGCCCATCATGGTGTTCTCCAGCAGGGTCAGGTCGGGCAGCAGGTGCACGTGCTGGAAGGTGCGCGCCAGGCCCAGGCGGTGAATGCTGCCCGCGTCGGCGCGGCCAATCTCGCGGTCCATGAACTGGATCTGGCCGCTGGTGGCGGGGTTCACGCCGGTGATCAGGTTGAACATGGTGCTCTTCCCCGCACCGTTCGGGCCGATCAGGCCCAGGATCTCCCCGGCGTGCAGGTCGAAGGACACGTCGTTCACGGCCTTCAGGCCGCCGAACTGCTTCACGGCGTTGCGGACGCTCAGGAGCGGCGTGCCGGCCGCCGGCTTGGGCCGCTCGGGCAGGTGCGTGTCCTGCGGGAGGATGCGGATGCGGTCCTGCGGCAGCAGGCGCTCGATCAGCGGCCACAGGCCCCGGCGCGCGAACTGCAGCGTCAGGATCACGAGAATGCCGAAGACGATCACCTCGAAGTTCCCCTGCGCGTTCAGCAGTTTCGGCAGCAGCGTCTGAAGCTGCTCGCGTAGCTGCGTGATCAGCGCCGCACCGAACAGGCCTCCGAGGACGTAGTTGATGCCGCCGACCACGGCCATGAACAGGTAGTTGATGCCCTCGGACACGCTGAAGGGCGTGGGGTTCACAAAGCGCTGGGCGTGCGCGTACAGCCAGCCGGCCAGGGACGCGAACAGCGCGGAGATCACGAACACCTCGACCTTCATGCGGAAGTTGTTCACGCCGAACGCCTCGGCCACGACCGGCCCGCCGCGCAGGGCGCGCATGGCGCGGCCCACCCGGCTCTGCAGCAGGAACGCCGTGAGGGTCATGACGACCGCCAGCGCCAGCAGCGTGAGATACGCGTACTGCCGCGGCGAGGTGAGCGGCGTGCCGAAGAGCGTGATGGGGGGAATGTCGGTGATGCCGGTGAAGCCGCCCAGTGCAGGCGTGTTCCCGAACGTGTAGAAGAGGCTCATGCCCCAGGCGATGGTCGCCAGCGGCAGGTAGTGCCCGGACATGCGCAGCGTCACCAGGCCCAGCGTCCAGGCCACGAGGGCCGTGGCGAGCAGCCCGGCCGGCAGGCCCAACCACGGGCTCAGGCCATACTTCGTGGTGAGGACCGCCGTGGCGTACGCGCCAACCCCCATGAACGCCGCGTGCCCGAAGGACGTCAGGCCGATCACGCCGGTGAGCAGCACCAGCCCGATCGCGACGATGGCGAAGATCATGATGTTCGTCATGACCGTCACCTGGAACAGCGGCAGGAACGCCGGCAGCACCAGGGCCAGCAGCAGCAGCGCGCCGCCCAACAGCACGCGGGGCGTAATGCGCGGCGGGTTCGTAGAGATGGCCTGTTCGGTCACCGGAATCATTCCTCGTCCTCCGGGATGTGCCGGGTGGTCAGGCTGCGCCACAGCAGCACCGGCAGGATAAGCGTAAACACGATCACTTCCTTCCAGGCGGACAGGCTGAACGACGCGAAGCTCTCGATCAGGCCGACGAGCACTGCGCCCGCTGCGGCCAGCGGGAAGCTCACCAGGCCGCCGATGATCGCGCCGATGAAGCCCTTCAGGCCGATCAGGAAGCCGCTGTCGTAGGTCATGGCGACCGTCGGCCCGATCAGCATGCCGCTCAGCGCGCCGATCACCGCCGCCAGCAGGAACGTCAGGGTGCCGGCGGACGTCGGGCTGATGCCCACCAGGCGCGCCCCCACCCGGTTCACGGCCGTGGCGCGCAGGGCCTTGCCGGCCATGGTGCGCTCGAAGAACAGGAACAGCCCCAGCATCAGCAGGCCCGAGGCGAGCATCACCAGCACGTTCTGCCAGTTGATGGTCAGGGCCCCGCTGCCGAGCTGCCCCTCCAGGAAGGGCGGCGTGCGGGACCCCTCGGGCCCGAAGAACACCAGTGCCAGGCCGGTCATGACCATGTGCAGCGCGACCGACGCGATCAGAAGCACCAGCACCGAGGCGTTCTGCAGCGGCTGGTACACCACGCGGTAGAGCAGCGGCCCCATCGGCACGATGATCAGGAGCGTCAGCAGCGACTGCACCCACAGGGGCAGCTTCATCGGCGCGAGCGCCCCGGCCAGGAACCACACGACCACACCGGCAAGGGCCGCGCCGCCCAGAGTGATCAGGGCGTTTCGTCCGCGACCCGCGCGAAGCAGGCTGACCGCCTCCAGCACCGCCGCCAGGGCCAGCAGGGCCAGCAGCAGCCCCACCGTGCCCGGCACCTTCCCGAGCTGAAGGGCGGCGAGGGTCAGGGTGCCGTACACCACGAACTCCCCGATCGGAATGAAGATCACTCGGGTCACCGCGAACACCAACACGATGGACAGCGCCAGCAGGGCGTAGATCGCGCCGTTGGTCAGGCCGTCGGCGGCAAGGATAGGAAAAATGGCCGGATCAAAGATCTGCACGCGGCCTCCAGAAAAGCATCGTCATGGGTAACCCCTTGTCAGTGAGTTGATTCCTGCGTTGTAGACGACACCCTTTATAGCGCGTTGAGGCCACGCTCACGACTTCCGCGGTGCAGACGGGTGCTCTGGCGGTGGGGGTCCCCCGTTACCAGAAAGCCGCCGCCTTACAAGGAGAGGAACTCCGCCCGGAGCAGGTCCCGTCAAACGCTGCCCCAGACGCAGTTGGCGAGCAACACGCACGGTCCGCTTTCTGGAAATCTGCACCTTATATATAGGGGGTCTCCCGCACAGGCCATGGATCCCTCGACGGCCACCAGCGGCGCATCGACCCAACACACGTGAACACCGACCAGCGCTGCGCGCAGGTCGGCATGGAAAGACATGGAACACATACCGCCATAACCCCCAGACCCACCACCCAAACCCTCCACTCCTCCCACGCAGCGCACGGCGCCGCACCAGGCCCACCATGAACGACCCCCCACCCAACGAAGTTCACGTCATCCACAGTCTCACCGGCTGGCTTACCTGTCTGCACGCCTGCCTGACCGGCGCGCCCCCGCCGGCGCAGATCATTCTCAGCCGCGCGGCCATCTCGCTTCTCCGGGAGGACACCGGCGCGCTGCTCCACGACCTCGCCGCGCAGGGCACACCGGTCACCGTCATCGCCGCGGACCTCCCCGGGATGAACGTGCAGGTGCACGACCTGCCTGTCCACGTTCACCTCGCCGCAGACCTTTCCTGCGCTCTGGCCAGTGCCCGCGGGCGCCGCCTCACGCCCCGCCACTGGCTGTAAGCCGAAGCTGGCCCGTCCTCCAATCTCCACCTCTCCCGGGCAGCCACGCGGCTGCCCGCTTCGCACCTCCCAGGAGTCCCATGACCCACACCGCCCCCCAGAACCGCCGCAACGAACCCGACCACTACGACGTGCCCGCACACCACGGCAGCTACCCCACCTTCGCGCTGCTCATCGAGCAGGGTGTCGTCGTGCCCCTCCCCCGGCCCGAGGACGAGCGCGCCGACCCCCTCAAGGGCGTCCGCTCCGCCCAGACCTACCGCCTCGCCCCCGGCGTCCTGCCGGTCGTGACCGGGGACCGCCACCTCACCCTGGCCGGGCAGTCCATCCAGGCCGACCTCTACCGTCTGCCCGCCCACGCCTACGCCGCCCTGGTCGAGGCCAGCCCGGACCACCGCGCTCCCCTGTGCCTGGACGTCGCGTTCACCCTCGCCCGCGAGCCCGACGTGAATGTCTGCGACGTCCGCCTCGTCCTCGAGCAAAGCGCCGCGCACGCCCCACGGCACCTCGACGCTCCCCACCTCGTCCCGTCCACCCTGCCTCTCAAGTCCTCCTGGCTGCCGGAAGACACGCTCCTCCACATGACGCCCGGCGGGCACTGGTTCGTCACCCTGACGTTCCGGACGACCTGCCTCACCCGGCCGCTCCCCACGCAACGTGGACGGGTCGCCCTGGACCTCGGCCTCTTCCCGCTGACCACCGCCGTGCACGAGGACGGCCGGGTGCAGGTGTTCCACTCCACGCCACTGACCCTGCCCGAGCGCGGCACCCTGACCCCCCCGCGCAGCTCCTCCTCGACCAGGTGGTCTACGCCAGCGGCCGACAAGACGCCGAGCAGGTGACGGGCTACCTGCTCAGGCACTCGTCCACGGTGGTCGCCGAACAACTGCGGGTCCAGAACCTGGAGCGCGGCTTCGTGCACCGCTCCCGAGACCGCGCCCTGCTCGACCACCACCACGCCGCGCTGCCCCAGGCCCTGAACGCCGCCCGGATCCCCCTGTTCCGCCTGCCGGCCGGGTACACGAGCACCGAGTGTCCCTGCCAGACCTGCCGGCACGTCAGCCCGGACAACCGCCACGGGGCCCTGTTCCGCTGCCGCCGCTGCGGGTTCACGGCGGACTCCCACGTCGTCGCCGGGATGAACCTGCTGCGCCGCCACGAGCGCACCGCCCGGCGGCACGTCCGCCGCTGACAAGACGCCTCTCTCCTCACCTTCGAGCGGCGGGTTCGATTCCAGGACCCGCCCGCATCCACCTTCCTGGAGTCACATGACCCGATCACACCGCGTCCTCTTCGGGGCCCTGGCCCTGCCCCTGCCCTCAGAGCTCACCACCCAACCCATCACGGAGCTTCACATCCCGCGCTCGACCACCGACCTGTTCGCCGGTGAACCCAAGGTTTGGGGGCCCGCCCGGTCCGGCCAGTTCATTGGCCAGCCCCTCCAACAGTGCCTGTCCATCACCCAGATCACCACAGGCGGACTGCCGGTCTGGTACCCCCGGCCATTGGTTCGTCCACCAGCGACGGCAGGGAAGCACCCGCAACCGGACTGGGCCGGGCACTGGATCCTGGATGGACATGTCCTGGGAGAGCAGACGACTGCCCTGCTCACGTGGGCCCGAAGGGGGCGACCCGGCAGGCCGGAACAGACCCACCTCATCCTCCTCCACGCGGAGCGCACAGAGGCAGGTGCTCACGTTGAGGCCCTCCGCTTGTTCAAAGGACGCCTCGAGCCGATCACGGTGGTGAGGACCTGACCCGCTGCGAGTGAACGATGGACGCCTGCCCGGGCGTTCGGACGCTGCTGCCTGAGTTGAGTAGCCAGCTCGGGGAAGTCAGCCGCTTCGACACTCAGGATCTGCCGAATCACGTGATCCTCCAGGTCGTTCGTCGGTCCAGCGTAGAGAGGGCGAGGGCAGAAGCACTATGCCCCGAACGCTGCGGGCGACCGGGGACCCACAGGTTAAATTAATCGAACAGTAGGGCCGAGCATGGGGACCTACGGAAGTAACAGGCCCGGCTGAAGGCTGAACAGCCTCATCTGCTGCTGCGCCTGCATCACCCTTCGAGCTTCACCTGCTCCGGCGCGCGGTCGCTCCGATACCTCCGAATGAACAGATGAACAGACAGTTTGACCTGGCCTCGCGGGCCTCAGGCAGTCGCGTGAGCCGGACCGTCCCTGCTCCGCGCCGCCCCCTCCTCTCGCGGAAGGCCGCTGGGCTCTCCCACCGACCCGGCCCTTTCGGACCTCACTATCCATCCTGCTAAGCCACTGACCTGCCTCACCGGTGACCACGCGACCATCACCCGTCGGGTCGCAAGGGCAGGCCGCGACGGGCTGTGCAGCCTCACTCGTGAGAGCCAAGACCATCCTCGTTGTCCCGATCAACTTGAGCGCGCTGCGTCCAACCGGCGACGCACTTCCTCACCCGAGCCTCCCTCACCACAGGATTCACCGCGGGGTTGGTCACCGTGGCGACGACCTTACCCGGAATCCACCCGGTCACCCAAGAGGGTCAACAGGCTTCACTGCTGGTCGATCGGCTTCTCCTCTTGCGAGCTTGAGCACTTCTCTCCTTCAGCCTGGACTGCCCCGGCCCTGGCCTCATCCGTCACGGCTTGCGGAAGGCACGCGGCGCCGACCCAAGGTCACTCTCGATCCGACCTCTCTCCGAACTTCACGGCCGTAGCACGGGCCTCGTAAGCCGACCTGCCATCCCATTGAACGGCAGGGCACTGAAGGGCGTACAGGGGATCACGCCAACCATGCCTCTCCCCCTTTGGCTCTCAGTCGTCCCGCCATCACCATCTGACCTTCCATTCATTTGCCTCCGATGGTGCCAGTTCATGGCACCGGGCTGACGTCTGCATGCCTCGCCATCTGGCCGTAGATCGCCAAAGGGGCACCGCTCCGCCTTTCGCTACCTTCTCCATGTGTCACTCCGATGCGCCGCAACACCAGGCCGAGTGGGCATCTCCAACTCCCACAATGGTGGTCAGGCGTCCGTCGAACGGCTGAGGTGGAAGGTTAGGCTTCCAGGTTCGCCGAGAGGGCAATGATGGTTAAAGGCCATGCCGAACCTGGTATTCCCCTCCGGTCGAAGTCGGCAAACGGTTCACCTCACCACGGCCCGATCTGCACCCATTAACAACTCTGTAACAGCACCTTCGATACTCGGCCGCGATCCCCCCAACCCTTCAATCACGGAAGCACCGGGCCGTGATCGGCGTCGTCGCCCGGTCTCCGCTTACTTTCAAAAGGCAGCCGGCGGCACGCTGGTGCAGGAGTGATCCCCCGGATGACGATCACGGAAATCGACTCGAAGGCGAGGTGCATCGACGGTACAGGGACCATAACGGAGTGGCGCCTCGGCGCTCCGGGCTCTGGTCGCGACCGTCGCCCTCCGGGGATACACATCCCCACCCGGGCTCGCTGAACCTGATCGCCTTCCTTCTGGCTGCCCGGACACGCCGACGATCCGAGGGGTGAGCCTGCGGGCGACTGGTCTCCGTTCCCTAAGTTCGTCGCCGGACGGAGGCCAGTCGAGCGGCCGGCACTCTCCAGTTGGCGGCATCACCAGGCTGCCCGGTCGAGGTGTGGCGCGGGATACTTGACGGACGCTGACCGACGGCTTCTCGGTTGGTTGAGAGGGCAGTCATGATCAAAGGCAGCGGGAAGTCTGGGATCCCCGCCCGGCCTTGGCCATCGCCTTGATCACCTCACCACCGCCCGACCTTCACCCGTCGGCGACCGTGAACTTGCCCCCCTCGCCACCTCGGCGTGGGCTCCCCGACCCTTCAATTGTGGAGGGACCGGCAAGCGATTCGGGGCATCACTCAGTCCCGGCCTGGGTCGCGGCCAGCCTTCGCACCTTGGTCGGCGGCACTCCGGCGAAGGAGCGATTCACAGAATGACGACCACGGAAGTCAAGCAAAAGGCGAGGTGCGCCGACGAGTCAAGAAGGAACAGCGGTGTGGCTTCGGGGACGACCGGCTTCGGCTGAACTTTTCCAAGTCCGGGGATGCGCGTCACCACATGGGCCCGTTGAATCTGTTTACCTCTCGCCCTGACCGCACGGTCACATAGTCGAATTTGAGGGGCGAGGCGCTGCGCCGATTTCCCCGACCGGCCGTCTCATGGTATGGGAATTTTGCAGCGGCACTTACCTCTCATCCAGGATTTCCCTTTGTCGATCCGGCGCAAAGGTGCAGAGTCGTGCAAGTCAATTACAGAAAACGGCATGTGCGCCTGTGCCCGAAAAATGCCCTCTCTCATGGTATTGGAAAGCAACTTGATTCAGGAGGCCAGAACAAGGCCAGAGAAATGAGGATTTTACATAAGTCTTACAGTCCTAGCCTGACAACCCGCCTCTTTGGATGCCTGTTTTTTTTCGTGCGGGTGGGTGGGGCTTGTTTGTTTTGGTCTTGGGTGCAGGGTTTTTGGGTGGGTTTTTGCTGGCCTTGTTGGTTTGGTCGTGGTGAGGGCTTTTGGTTGACATTTGGGGTTGGCGCCGGGGGGCGTTTTTGGGGCGGCGGGGGCGGGGGCGTGGGTGGGGTTCCGGCGCCCGGCCTGTCGGCACGGTCGCCGCCTGGGCAGGGTGGGTGTTGCTGTTGGGGTGGGTGGCGGCCTGGCGTTCGGGGTGGGGTGAGCACCTCCGTTCTCCACTTCGGGGCTCTGGCACCTGCCCGTGCGATGGGGTGGCTGGCGTCCCGGGTGGGGGGTGCGCCCGGCGCTGTTGGCTTCCCGCTCCCGGCCTGGCGGCACGGTCGCGGCCGGGGCAGGGTGGGTGTGCCGTGCCGGGGTGGTCGCCTCGGGCAGTCGACTGGCGAGCCTGGTTAGGGGTGACTCGGGGCTCTGGGCTTGGCACTCGCGGGGCGGGCCGGGGGTCCGGCGCCCGGCCTCGCGGCACGGTCGCCGCCGGGCCCTGGCGGGTGTGGCGTGCCAGGTTGCCTCCCTTCGGGGTGAGGGCCGGTGACTCTCCTCGGGGTGATGACGGGCCCGGGTGTCGAGGCGGGCGCGCCCGGTTCCCGTGCTGCTTCTTCTTGGGGGTGACGGCCGGTGACTCTCCTCCGGTGGGAGGGGGCGTGTTCGTTCGAGGCATGCGGGTGTTCCGGTGCCCGGCCTGACGGCACGGTCCCCGCCGGACCCGGGGTGGTGTTGCGTGCTGCTCTTCTCCCCTCGGGGTGATGGCAAGTGAAGCTCCCTGGGGTGACGGCGCTCCCTCCGGGTGACTCTCCTCTGGCCGGCTGGGGTGTCCGCGCTTTCAGGGGACCCACACCCGACGGCGGTGATCGGGGCGGGTCGGCTCGTCCTCGTCTGGGGTCCGTGGATTCTTTTCCGGCGTCCGGCCCCGCTGGGGCACGTCCACCGCCGGGGTGGGGTATGAAGTCAGCTCTGCGTTCGATGTTCCCCGTGTTGGTTCGTGATGGAGGTGAGTGGGTCACCGTCGGTTCCGGGTTCCGCCATCCGAACGGCGGCGGGTGGAATGTGGAGTTTAAGGGTGCCATCCCGGCGAGTCCGGTGGTGCTGGCGGACAACCGCGGCTTCGCACCGGGGGAGCTGCTGCGCCTGTTCGTGACCCGTCCGGGTCTGCGCGGCGGGACGGACTGGTTTGAAGTGGGCACGGCCCGCGTGACGGGTCAGGGGAGGAGAGTGCTGATGTCGGTGGACACCGTGCTGCCTCATGGCGTGAACCGCCTGGTGATTCTCCCGAAGAAGAAGCCCGAAGCGCAGGCCGGGTGAGGGTGAACGCGAGGCTCGACCCTTGGGTGGAGTGGGGTGGCGGTGCCCGGCCCCGATGGGACACGGTCCCCGGCAGCGAGGGGGGACAGGAGCGCAGCACTTCAGAATCCGTCCGCACGCCGGACCGCCCTTCTTGCCTTTCGTCCTCTTCGATCACTGCTGGTGACCCGGTCGGGGCATGGGCCCTGACCTGCCCCGGTGAGGGTCTGGCCTCAGTCTTCCGGGTGGTCCGGCCGTGGGGGTTCTCCCCGGCGGACGGTCTGACGACACGCCCGCCGCCGCCCGATGGTTGACCTCCGCCTGCGTGTCTGGCTGCCCGCGCGTCGGACTCCGGGTGACGAGTCGAGGTCGAAGGCGGGAGAGACTTCGCCTCTTCTCGGACTCGGCTTCATCGGGGCCGGGCGTTGCCTCGTCCCCGGTCCGGGACAGGGCATGACCCTCGATGCCCGGCTGGCCTCCCCGCCTCGTGCTCTGCCTCCGGTGGCGGAGCCCTACTTCACCGTGGTGCCTCCGGTGCCCGCGCCGTACTTCCGGTTGAGGGTGCGGACCAGCCGTGGGGAGACCATCACCGCGGTCACCACTCCGGATGAAGCGGACGCGGAGGTCCGCACCTGGCGGAGGGAGATCCTCGGCGCGGACTTGCTGGACCTGAGATCGTTCCGGGTGTGCAGGCAGTGGCGGGCGGGCGGCGCAGCGAAGTGGAGGTCGTGGTTCGGCACGGCCGAGGAGGTGCTGGGCCTGCCCGGTGACCGGCGGGCGGTGCACTGCTGGTGGCATTGGGACGTCGGCGGTTCAGGGGTGGAGGTGCACGCGTCCCTCGAAGCGGCGCGGCATGCGAGTCGGTTCTTCAGCCGGGGGAAGGGCGGAGAGCGGATCGATACGAGTCCGGAGAATGGGTACCGGTACGTGCCGAGGTCGGGAGTTCGGCGAAGCGGCGGGGATGCGTCGGCGCCTGACCGGGGACGTGACAACGCCCGGCCCCGGTCAGGCGGGGGACATGATGAGCCCTGTATCGAGTGACGTGACCCCGATCGCTGCACGACTCCTCTCGGCGTACGAGGAGGCCGGGCGGTCCGGTCATTGTCTGGTGATTCTCCTGGAAGGCTCTGCTCCGGCGGAGGGCATTGAGGTGATCCGCGGGCGAGGCGCGCTGGTCGTGGAGGTTCCGCCGGGCACGGATGTGCAGGCGGTCCTCCCTCATGTGGAAGCGCGGGCGGTGCGTCTGCCTCCTCTACCGGAGGTGGGACCGGTGACGCTCCCCCGGGTGGCGACGGACGATCCGTGAGTGTGCGGACCCGGCCGTGGCCCCGCCATCCGGGAGCGTGACACGTCCGGGTCCTGAGGTCGACCGGCCTGGGCCTCACTGAGCAGCTGGCCGAAATTGAACGCCTCCCAGGATGGTCTCATCGCGACGAACCCCTTGACCTTCACATCCCTGGCACTCGGGACACTCTTCTGGAAGACCTGGCTGAGCAACGCGCCCCCTGCATCACCGCGTTGAGGAGGTGATCACGTGGGGCGACAGGCTGAGCATCGCCAGCTGGTTCGCGATGATTCGTCCTTCACCGCGCCGGTCGTGCACCTGTACGTGGAAGCGTCCACTGAACAGGAGGCCCACGGTCTGCTGGTGACGCCGCGCACGCTTACTCTCCGGCACGCGGCGGGTCCGTGATCGGCACACTAGGGCTGACCTGCAGGCGGGCGGTGAGGGCCGCTCCGGGATCTGATTCCGTACCGTCTTCCCCTTCTCCGGGTCCGGGTCGTGGGGCCCGCACAGCGAGCAGCAGCAGGGCCAGCCCGGTCACCAGCACGGCCAGGCCACTGGCCGCCCGTGAGTTGGCGTACAGGGCGGCGTCCAGCACCGCGGCCTTCCCACCGGCCACGGCGCCGATTCCCACGCCCATGTCCCAGAGGGGCCGGGCGCCTCCGCGGCCGACGCCGCCCCAGCGCCACGCGCCGAGGGCGACGAGCACGCCGGTGGCCAGGGCTCCGAGGCTGCCCAGGGTCGCGAGCGGCCCGTCCAGCTGGCGCGAGAGAGCAGAGGGCAGCCAGACCCACAGGGTCAGCGAAGCGAGGGCCAGCCCGGCGGCGATCAGTGGTCCCCGGAGAATCCGGGCGGGCATCGGCGGCAGGGTGGCCCGCGCGAAAGGCTGGGTCCAGCGCACCCACAGGGAACGGCCCGTCGGAGTGTGCAGGAGGGCCCAGACGCCCAGACCACTCCACGCGGCGAGCGGGAGCCATTGGAGTAAGGCGGTATCCGCTCGCACCTGTTGACCTTCATGGGTAGGCCACAGGTGATTCAGCACGAGGTCGACGGTCTCGGCGCTGACGAGCAGGGCAGCCACCACGAGGGCGAGACTGGAAAGCAGAGGTCCGCGGCGCAGCCCGGCCAGGTGACTGACCGCAGCCATTCCGGCCAGCGCGAGGACAGCAGCGGACCCGGCACTGGCCCCGGCCAGGAAGCTGGCCGCCGCCAGCAGGGCCGTGGTCGCGCCCCAGGCGGCGTGCTGCGAGGTGGGGGCCAGTGGAGGCAGTGAGGAGGTCATGCCCGTCGTTTCAGTCACCGTGACCGGGGCGGGGGACGGATCGGCGCGGGAGGCAAGCAGGGCCAGGACGCTGCCGACCAAAGCCGCCCAGAGCAGGGCCCAGCCGGTGAGCTCGCCCGTCCACTCGCCCATCACGCTGGGGATGGCGGCAGCGAGGGCCCCGACCGTCGCCGTCACCTGAAGCCCGGCCCGCAGGGGGACGAAAGGGCTGCCGAGGGTGGCCCCGCCGCTGCTCGGGCGTGACGTGATCCACAGCAGCGCGCCCGGGAGCAGGGCTGCCGCCGCGGCCTCCAGGGCCCCGGAGAGGCTCATCAGCCCCGCAGCAACCCCGGTCACGACGGACAGCACACCCGCTTCGGAACGCCATCCGGCGAGGCTGATCCGCAGGGCCAGCAACCAGCTGCCGGCGAGCGCCGCAGCCGTCAACCACGCCAGGGTCCGGGGGGGTGCCCCACCGTCCACCGCGACGCCTACTGCCGCGAGCAGGCTCAGGCCGGTCAGCCCCACGCCGAGCCGGACCCAGGTGCCACTGCGGGCGGCTAGGCCCACGCCGGCGAGGGCCGCGCCGAGGCCGGTGAAGGCG
>JAANMV010001583.1_pt1 | contig 24474 bp, 15 predicted proteins | sample 7279661 | NCBI WGS metagenome assembly JAANMV01 (sample SAMN14094540, study PRJNA606508) | bioreactor metagenome | isolation source: A lab-scale SPAN reactor treating ammonium-rich wastewater day 121 | place: Ireland: Galway | collected 2017-05-16
GTGCTCTGCGGGTGCTGGTGCTATCGGAACTCGCTCTCGGCGAAAACTACGGCTGGGGTATAGCCGAGGCGATACGCGCGAAAAGCGGCGAGGACTTAAAAAGCTTTGTGTTCTCGAAGGAAATCGTCGTTCCGGCGCAAGACGGCACGATACCGGGCCGCGATGAAACGGAATCTGGTCACGAAGACTCTGGCTACGGTTTCGATCCGGAAATTCTTACTCCGCCCGGCGGCGATGAACTCGGCGGCGAGGGCGGTAATTCGATTGACGGCCACGAGACAGGTTCGCTAGGTCTGCTCGACAAAGCGGTTGCCGCAATTCTTTCGGCCTCGCCCGCGAATGCCGATGAAAAAGACGTAAAAATCGAGACTCATTCTCCCAAAAGCTACGAACCGGAGGATTGGAAAGACGCATACGCCGAAGGCATCGAGTTGACGCAGGAAGAGGAAAATCCTGCGGAATCGCCCGATATGCCCGATATGCTTGAAATGCCCGAACTACCGGAACTCGACGAACAAGCCATGCAGGATATGGCGATGCAAATGTTCACCGGCAAGTATTACACAATCAGATTGACCGTGCCGGAGTTAATCGAAACGAACGGCCATATCGCCGGCGAGGACGTTCATGGCGACGCCGGGCACGGCGGCGGTCCGGTCACCGTGGAGTGGATTATTCCGATGAGCGACCTGATGACCGGCAACGGCTATTACCGGCAGCTGTCGGCGGAATTCACGCTCGACGGCGGCGATGCGTCCGGTGCGGGCGGCATCGTGCGCGGCATAGACGTTTCAATGCTTATCGTGGCCGCTGCGGGGATAATCGTTTTGCTTTTTGCCGGACTATTGGCGATTTCGGTTAAATCTCCCGTTCCGGCCAAATCGGGCGGAGATGAAAAGAATCCTCATTAGCGTACTGCTTCGATGCCGAACGCCGAAAATCGCGTTATTCACAATCGATTAACAAAAGAAAATTCCGCCGGAAAGGTATTATTGCTTCGTGGGCGGATTGCCTTTTGTAGGCGGTTTTACCCCAGTTTGTTTTGCATTTGATTTCGTCTTGGAAAGGTCGATGTCGAAAAAATCCGGTCTTGCTACCAAACCCGACGTTATTGCGGGTGCGCCCGAAGGCGTAACGCAAACGCTTGCAAATCCCGACAGGCAGTTTTCGCCCGGCGCGCCGCGCTCGAAATTTGCGGCGAAAGATTTTACAAAGGAAGAGCGCGAGGACCTCGAAAAAATCTACCGCTATATCCGGCTAACCCGCGAGACAGACGACAGACTTCGCAAACTTTTCCGGCAGGGCAGATTTTACGGCACGTATTTTTCCGCTATCGGCATGGAGGCGTCCGTCGTCGTTCCGGCTTTTTTCTGCGAGCCGATGGATTTCGCTGGCATCACTCATAGAGAACTCGGCTGCTTTCTAATCAAAGGTATGCCGATGGAGCAAATATTCGCCCAGATTTTCAGCCGCGAAGTATCGGAAGAGCAGGCGAAAACTCCCCCGTTTTTCTGGGGATGGACTCCGGCGCGCATAATGCGCCATTCCAGCGTTCTCGCCAGCCAGATTCCGATTGCGGTCGGCGCCGCGCTTGCGTACAAAATGCAGGATTCCGGCGGCTGCGCGCTTTGCTATATGGGCGAAGGCGCGACGGCGAAAGGCGATTTTCACGAGTCGCTCAACTTCGCCGGCGTGCACAAGCTTCCCATCGTATTCGTGATATTGAACAATTGGTACGCCGAAAGCCTGCCGATAAACCTATCCACGCCGGTCGAAGACCTTTCGACGCGCGCGGAAGGATACGGTTTCGAAGGCGTACGAATCGACGGCAACGACACCCCGCTTTTATACAAAACTTTCAAAACGGCGTTCGCCCGTGCGCGCTCCGGAGAAGGGCCTACGCTGGTTCAGTGCGACACCTACCGCTGGTACGGCCATTCCGAAATCGACCCGGCCACTTACAGGCCGGCGGCAGAAGTTTCCAGGTGGATGGACAACGACCCGGTAATAAGAATCGAGCGCTGGCTGAATAGACAAGGTTGGATGAGCGAGCCCGATTTCGTGCGCATAAAGGAAGAATGCCTGAAAACGATAGAGGACGGAATCGAATGGGCTTCGGCTCACAAAGAACCCGAAGCCGAAGTTTGCATGACGGGCCTGTATGCGGAAGCCGACGGCGACTACGTGAATAAGGAATAGCTCTTTAGGGTTTTTCGTTAATCTTCGATTTCGCCTTTCGAGCTTTCGGTGGCGGTTTCGGCGGGCCTATCCAAAATTCTTCTAACCGTTCTGAGCAAAACGTCAGGATTGTACGGTTTGTTAATTATCTCGTCGCAATACTCAAGCGCTTCTTTCGCCCTAAGGCTGTCCGACGTATAACCGCTGCTGAACAAGATTTTCTGCCGGGGGTTGATTTTCTTTATCGCTTTGAACGCGTCCACACCGCCAAGCTTCGGCATAACGATGTCGAGAATCACCAGCCCGAACGCGCCCGGCGATTTCTCGAATTCTTCCACCGCCGCCTCGCCGTCTCTTACGGCAAGCACCTTATAGCCCGCTTTCTCCAGAACGCGCGTCACCAAATCTTGCACTACTTCTTCGTCTTCCGCCAATAATATTCGCTCGGTGCCGCCCGTCACCGGCCCCGAAATTTTGGTTCCGACGTCGCTTGCCGGCCGCTCCTTCAGCGGAAAGTACACTTTGATTGTCGAGCCCATGGGCGACTCGCTGTAAACGTGAATCAGCCCGCCGTGCTTCTTGACGATTCCGTAAACCGTCGCCATGCCCAGCCCCGTGCCTTCGCCAACGCCTTTCGTCGTGAAAAACGGCTCGAACATATGCTCCATAACTTCGCCGGTCATACCCACGCCGGAATCCGTCACCGTGAGAAGCACGTATCTGCCTGGAATCGCCCAAGGGTGCGCCGCAATATACCCGCCGTTCACGACCACGTTTTCTGTTTCGAGCGTAAGCGTGCCGCCGCCGGGCATAGCGTCGCGCGCGTTGACGCATAGGTTCATTATCACTTGCTCGATTTGGGTTCTGTCGGCGTGAATCGTTCCGAGGTTGTATCCCGAAATAAGTTCGAGGTCGATATTTTCTCCGATGACGCGCCGGAGAAGTTTTACCATGCCGCCGATAACGTCGTTGAGGTTTAAATCGACGGGTTCAACTTCTTGTTGCCGTCCGAAAACCATCAGTTTCGCCACCAAATCGGCTGCTCGATTCGCCGCGTTCTTTATTTCCTCCACGTCGGAACGCAAGTCGTCGTTTCCCTCCAGAGCGTTATAGACGATATCGGAATATCCGATTATTCCGGTCAGCAGGTTATTGAAGTCGTGAGCGATACCGCCGGCAAGCCTGCCTATCGCTTCGAGTTTTTGCGAGTGGCGAAGCTGCTCCTCGACCATCCTCTGCTGAGTCATGTCGAATATATAACCGCGTATCGCCATTAATCCGCCGTAATCGTCGAATTCGCCGATTGCGTTCATTTGCGCGTATACGTTTCTTCCGTCCTGTCTTTTCAGCGACATTTCGTGGCTTGAAAGCTTGCCGAATTCCTTGATATCGCTAATGAATTTCATCAGCGATTGTTTGTTAGCGAAAATGCTTTTGAAATCTCCCGAAAGCGCCTGCTTCACCGTGTCGAATCCGAAAATCTCCGCAAACGCAAGGTTGCAATCCAAAATTTGGCCATCAACCGTAGTAATGAAATCTCCGGTTAGGTCTTCCTCGAAAAACCTGCGATATCTTTCCTCGCTCGCCCGCAATGCTTCTTCGGCAAGTTTGCTGTCCGTCACGTCCCGAATGACCGCCAGCACGATTCGTTTGTTTCCGAAATTGCCTTCCGACAAAGTCAGCTCGACTGGGAAGGTTTTGCCGTCCGCGCTTACCGCCGTGCTGCAAAACGGCTCGGATTTGACTCCGATCGAACCGGGGCGCGAAAGCACCTTGGACAGCGCGGACATATGCTCGTGGCGGGAGCTTTCGGCGATAAGCAGTTCCACCGCTTTTCCCAGCATTTCGCTCTCCGTTCTGTCGAACATCTTCTCCGCAGCGGCATTGAACAATTTGATTTCTCCACGGGAGTCTATGACGATCATTCCGTCCTTGCTGGCGTTAACAACCGCCCGGAATTTTTCCTCGCTTTCCCGAATCGCGTTGTGCGCAAGCTTGAGCTCCGTAATGTTTTGCAGGGTTGCGAACACGCAAACCGTTCCGTCCGCCAGCGAAATCCGCTTCTTTACGGCTCTGAAATACAGCAAATTGCCGAACCTGTCCGCAACTTGTTCTATTTCGTCCGTGATGTTTCCGGATTCGATAATCTCCTTGTCTTCCTTTAGCCGTTTTGCGATAAGCTCCTGCGGCTCTCCTTTCTGTTCCCAGAATTGCACGATATTTTTGCCGATTATCTCGTCCGTGTTCACGCCGAAAAACGCGGCGTACGAATTGTTCGCAAGCCTTACCGTTCCGTTTTTTTCCCTGACCGCAATCATGTTCGGGCTGGTGTCCAGAACCGTTTTGAGCATCTGTCGGTGGCTTTCCAGCTCCCTCGACGCCAGCTTGAACTGCGTCACGTCTTCAACTATTCCGTCGTAACATACGATATTGCCGGCTTCGTCATACACCGCTTTTGCGCTTTCGCGCACGTACACGACCTTGCCGTCCTTCGTCACCCACGCCGTTTCGAGCCCAAGAACCTGGCCGTCCCTTTCCATCAGCTCTTTGAATTCGGCCCGCGTAAATCCGTGATAATGCCCCCAATCCTCCAAATTCTTTTTCGCCAATTCTTCGAGCGACGAATAATTGAGCGCTTTCAAAATGGCCGGATTCGCCATTAGAATTCTGCCGTCCGGCGTTGTGCGGTAAATTCCTATCGGCGCGTGCTCGAAAAGCTCCCGGTATTTTTTCTCCGTATCGGCAAGCGTAACGTTCGTTTTTTCATAAACCGCTTGCGCCCTGATTTTTTCGATGGCGAACGAAAGGTCGCCGCAAAGTTCCTGCAATAGCTCCAATTCCTCGCCGTCGAACGAATCCGGCTCGACCGAATATAGATTCAGCGAACCGATGGTCCTTCCGTCCACTTTCAGCGGCAGCGCGGCCGACGAAGCGTACCCTCGCTGGATTGCGTTTTCGCGCCATGGTTTAAGCGCCGGGTCTGTGGCGATATTTGCCGCGACGACCGGCTCGCCGGTTCTGATCGCACGTCCGGTCGGCCCTCTGCCGCGCTCGCTGTCGTCCCAGGAAATACCGGCAAAATCGAGATAACCTTCTTCGTGTCCGGCAAAGCCCGCCACGCTCACCGACTTCGCCGCGTCATTTTCGGCGATTCCGACCCAAGCCATTTTGTATCCGCCCGATTGCACGCAAATGTTGCATACTTCTTTGATAATGGCTGATTCTGATTTCTGCCGAATCAGTGCCTGATTGCAATCGCTCAGCGTCTTATGAGCGCGGGCCTTTCGCATTAGCTCGACTTCTAGAGATTTTCGCTCCGTCAAATCCCGGACGATTTTTACGAAGCCTTCAATTTCTCCTCTTTGCCCGTAAACGGCTGTCAAAACCGCGCTTGCCCAAAATTTCGTCCCGTCGCGCCTTATCCGCCAGCCTTCGGATTCGACTCTTCCATCCCGTACGGCGGTTTCGAGATTTTCCTTCGGAACGCCGGCCATGTTTTCCGGTTCGCCGTAGAATATCGAAAAATGCGAGCCGAAAGCTTCCCGCTCTTTATAGCCCGTAATTCTCGCCGCACCTTCGTTCCAAGATTTTATGAAGCCGCCGGCGTCGAGAACCATCATTGCGTATTCGGCGACGTTGGCAAAGAGCGTTTCGTTTGCCTTGACGATTGCCGCAAGCTTGTCGAGCGCCAAAATTCGCGCGGCGTACGCGCGGGCGTAAACCAAGTAAAAAATGAAACCGGTTACAGCGACGAAAAAAAATCCCTTGACGATTTGTACGCCGGTTATCCGTTCATGCGGAACGAGCGATTGAACGATATTGTCCGAAAAGAATATCCAGGCGCCCGCCAGCAAAATATATACTGCGGCCGCAACCGGGGGGCGAAGCCCCGCTCCCGCCGTCCCGTTCGTGCCGTTTTGATGCCGATTTCCGCTTCCGCCTTCGCCTTTCACCGCCGCACAAACCCCCGAATTGAAAAGTTGATCCGTTTCAAACGCGCCCGGATGCGGCGCGATCGCAGGACATTGTGGACCGGCTCATCCTGCCGTTCCGGAAAGAAAATATACCATTAATATTCGATTTTCGTTAACTGGTCGGTTTCGCGTCTTCGGTAACTGGCGAAAAGCGCGTAGTTATGCCGATTCCGCTTGCAGGCGGGAGGCTGCGCTTGCGACCGCTTCCGCAATTTCAATCGTAGTCGCGCTTCCGCCCATATCGTAAGTGCGCACGTTTCCATCCCGGATTACGTCCGAAATCGCGCTTTCGAGTCTCGCCGATTTTTCGGCTTCGCCGAGCCAATCGAGCATAAGCTTTACGGTCAAAAACATCGCCATGGGATTTACCTTGTATTGCCCGGCATATTTCGGCGCGCTTCCGTGCGTCGGCTCGAACACGGCGAAGCCATCTCCGATATTTCCGCTTGCGGCGAATCCCAGCCCGCCCACCAGCTGCGCGCATAGGTCGCTGATGATGTCTCCGAACATATTGCTCGCGACGAGCACGCCGTAGTCTTGCGGATTCTTGATTAGCCACATGCACATCGCGTCTATATTCGTTTCCCAAAGCTCGATTCCGGGAAACTTCGCGGCTACTTCTCTCGCGGTTTCGACGAACAGCCCGCTGGTTTCACGGATTACGTTCGGTTTTTCGACCACCGTTACCGACTTATAGCCGTACTTTTCGGCATATTCGAACGCTGCTCTGACTATTCTCTCGCAGCCGCGCTTCGTATTGATGCGAAGGCTAATCGCAAGCTCGCCGTCCGGAGCGCCGTAAAAGCGCTTGAACGCCGGATGATTTTCGTTCAAAACGTCCTTGACCGCCTGCGGAACGGGGCGGAATTCCACGCCGGAATACAAGTCTTCAGTGTTTTCGCGGAACACCACGAGATCGATGCCTTCGCGATAGTTAAGCGGATTGCCCTGAAACGCACGGCACGGTCTAAGGTTCACCGCGAGGTCGAACATCTGCCTTAAGCCTACTATCGGGCTTTTATATACCAGGCCGGTTCCCTTAAGATTCTCCGCAAGCTCTTTTTCCGCTTCGCCTTTCGGCTTGCTCGTAATCGCGCCGAACAAAGCGCAGTTGCAAGTTTTCAAAAGCTCAACCGTGCGGGCGGGCAGCGGGTTGCCTTCGGAAATCCAGAATTCCCAGCCGATATCGGCTTGTGGATATTCCGCATCGAGTTCGAGCGCGTCCAGCACGATTCGCGCCGCATCCATTACGTCGTTGCCTACGCCGTCGCCCGGCATCCAAGCGATGCGATACTTTCCCATATTCTCCTCCAAAAAAACCGCGACTTGCGCGGCAAAATTCCCTCGATATTTTGCGAAAATCAACCTTCCGGATTAATCGCCGAATAAAGGCTGTCCATCTCTTCCGAGTCGCCTCTATCGTCCAGTCCGCCTTCTCCGTGACGCAAGCGCGCCTTCATATTCTGCCTGATTCGGTAAATTTCCTCCGAAGTAAATTTCCGGCCCTGTTCGAGAGAGGCATATACCTCGCGGCTGATTGCATTGAACTCGCCAACAACGTCGTCCAACAGATTGGCGATTGCCTCCGCCGCTCCGTTTTTGTTCCTTATTCCTCGAATATACTCCCGAAGTTCGAGAAGCAGTATTGCAAGCGCGGCACCGCCAAGGATGCCCGCTCCGAACGACATAAAAAAGTAACCCGCCGCCGTCCTGCAGCGCGTTTTCGGCTTACGTCTCGACATTTGTCCTCCAAAGTCAGACCTCAATTCTGCAACCACAGACATTTAATTATAACAATGTTCGAACGATTTGCCCTTTTTTTCGCTTGTCAAGCTCAATAACTTGATAATTTGCTTCATAGCGGCAAACCTGCACACTATCCACCGAAAAGCCTGTCGCCGTTGTTATAATGAAATCTCATGAGTCTCCGGAGGTGATAAGTTGGAATTCGCAAAGGTGGCAGTTCTCGGTTTCGGAACCATGGGGAGCGAAATCGCTCTGCTTTGCGCTATTGCCGGTTTCGAGACGTTCGCGTACGACCCGTTTCCGGAAGCCTTTGACCGGCAGATGCCCCATCTCGAAGCTCACGTGGCGAAACTTCGAAACGTTTCGGACGAAGAAAAGGCCGCGATTCTCGGCCGGCTCAAGACCTCGACGGACGTGTCGGGCTGCGCGGGCGCCGGTTTCGTAATCGAAGCCAGCCTCGAAAGAAAAGACGTCAAATCGGAACTCCTCGGCAAACTTTCGGGAATACTCGGCGAAACCGCGGTAGTCGGAACTAACACGTCGAGCATGTCAGTCTCCGAACTCGCCGCCTACTACAAGTATCCCGCCCAATTTCTCGGAACTCACTTTTTCAATCCGGCGCTGACTATGAGCCTCGTCGAAGTCGTGCCCGGCGTCGTGACCTGCGAGCCGGCGGTGGCGGCGGCGATCGAACTTTGCGAAAAAATCGGCAAAAAACCGATTCGCGTCAAAGAAACGCCGGGTTACGTCGTAAACCGTGTTCTCATCGCGCTTATGTTCGAAGCGATGTCGCTTCTCGACGAAGGAATCGCGACGGTGGAAGACATCGACACGGCGATGAGGCGCGGCGGCGGATTTCCGCTCGGTCCTTTCAAACTCGCCGATCTCGTGGGGCTCGACGTGCTTCTTCACGCGGGCGAAGTGATTTACGCGGAGCTTGGGCATCCCAAGTTCAAGCCTCCGTACACGCTTAAAAAACTCGTTGCCGCGGGATTTTTGGGAAGGAAAAGCGGCCGGGGGTTTTACGATTACTCCTCGGGCGGCGAATAGTTTTTCGCCGCGCCTTTCGATAGGACAATTCGGTAAATTTGCGGAGGTGGGAAATGAGGGTTGCGCTATTCTTTGGCGCTTTGGCGCTCACACTGGTTTGCGCGACGGGAATCGCGCATTCGCAGTTCGGCATCGGGGATTTGCTTGGCGGCGCCGCCAAAATTCCCGGCATAGACATCGGACTCAAGCAAGAGTCGCCGATTACCACGAGTTTCGACGACGCGATAACGTCCGTTCCGTTTTTGGACGACTACCCGGTGACACGCGTCTTTCCGGTTTGCGAAATGCCGCAAGGTCCTGGCGGCTGGTATCTCGTCCAGCCCGGCGTGTACCGCACGCAGCTTTGGAGCTACTGCCTTCACGCCGGCACTCACGGCCCCGGCAAGGGCGACGGCTATCTGCTTGCCCCGCTGAAGGGCAAGCGGGCGGGCATAATCCAGTCGCTTCTCGACCGCTCGATAGACCATCCGGAAATTCCCCAGCGGGACATACAAGTTCTCATCTGGGCCATTCTGGCGCGCACGAAAATATCCGAGATGGGCAGGGATATGCAACTCACCGCTGCCAAACTCCTGACCGAAAAGGAGCTGCTCGAACTTCAAGGCGGCGTGCTCGGCCTCGTTCCGCCGGAAATGTGGGGCAAAGTTTTCGGCGACCTTCCGCCCGCAGTCCGCAAAATCTACGAAGCGGAAGCGAAACTTCGCGAGGCGATGACCGCGGGAAATTCCACATTCGAAGAGCTTGAGCGAATCGCCGTGCTCGCGGGCGACCCGGAAGAGGAATCCGGTAATGAAATTCCGCGCGGCCGCTGGTCGGCGCATCCGGACGGATACTACGTAAGGTTCTTTCCACACGGCTATTCCGACATGCAAATGGAAATGATGTCGCCGGAAAGTTGCCTTGTTACTCGGGACGCAAAAGGAAGAATCGTTAACCTTGGCAGCGCACGCGGCGAAAAACTTACCGTTGTTTACGACGACTCCGCCGCTCCGCTTACGTTCAAAGGCGCGAAAGGCGCGGCCGGCTTTGCCGTCTCATCATTCGTTTTCGAATATCCTGAGCGCTACAGGCCTTGGAATATTCAGACCAAAGAATGGAAGGGCGCATATTGGACTTTGTCGGGCAATCCCGGAAAGAGCGCGCCCGAAAAAACCGCGGCGCCGTTTACGAATGCGAACGATGCGGCCAAATTCGCGGCGGGTTTGTCGGCGGAAATCGACGGCCTTCTTAAAACAGCGCCGAAGGGCAGGGACGTTTCGGCCGCGAAAAAAGACCTGTTCGATATCGGCATGCTGATTTATTCCGTCAAGCGCGCCGTCAATTACGCGCCGCGAGAATTCGCCGATTTCTACGAATGGCCGTCGCTGGAGCCGGATTACGGAATCGAAAATTTCGGCTCGGATTTCGGCTCGGTAAACCAGATAATGAAAGAAATGATGCAGCCGGACGAAGCGAGCGCCGCGGTCAAGCTTTTGTACGACGCGTTCGCATACGGGCTTATCGAAACGCTTGCGCCGGGCGGCACCGGCGTCAAGATTTCTGCGGCAGCTTCGCAGTCTAAAGATACGGGTGGAAATCTGCTCGCCTTCCGCAAAGGCGCTGACAGACTTGAAAATGTAAATCCGCTTTACGACCAAGCAATCGGCGGTTTATGCGAAGTGCGCGAACCTTCGACTTTCGCCTCTTACGCGGGACATCATTTTTACGGCACCTTACCTGGAATGGGAACGAACTCGCTCGGACTCGGAGTCGCGCAGGTGTATCAAAGCGGCGGCGGGCGCCGCGAGTTCAAAGGCGGCGGCGTTGCGGCGCCGGCGAATCGGGGCAGGCAACGGCTCGCGCTAAGCGGGCGCGAAAAGCCAGGCGGCGGCGGCAGAGACAGAAACAGAGATCGAGACCGCGATCGTGACCGCGACCGCGACCGAGATGAAGAACCTGGCGAATCGCCCGGCAAAGGCGGTTTCGACAAACTGCGCAACGTTATGAAATGGTTCGGCTACGGCTCGAACGGCGCGGACGTCGTGATGAGCGGGCCGAAAATGGCGGCGGCGAATCAAATCGGAATGGGCATTCCGAACTACGGCGCGGGCGTAATCGTGGACTTCAACATAAACACATGGGAAAAAGCCACGAACGCGCTTAGCGGCGACCCGCCCGACCCGAATTACAAAATCCATGTAGAAGCGGTTGTGCCCGATTTTCCTAGAGTGACCGCGGCCGACGGAGTTACGCAAGAACTTGCGGACGCGATGAACGAATACATCGAAGCGTCGCTGAACGCCAACGCCAACGCGAAGGCGGCTACGGTCGCGCTCGACAGGCACGGCGGCGCGACGCTTGCCAAAGATGCGGACTGGATTTACATACACCGCGACGCGATATTGCTTTTCAAATACAAGGCCGGCTTCGACTATCTTTACGCGGCGGACAGGCTCGAAAACCTTGTTTCGAAACTGAAGGCAGCGGGCGTAACCGACATCACCGTAACCGCGGAAAGCATCAGAAAATATCAAAACCGGCTGCGGAGCGGCGGCTGGTCGCAAATCGAAAAAGACGCAATGCGCGCCCTCGGCTACTCCGACGCGGATATGGCCGCGCTAAAGGAACTGCGGCTGTCGGTTTCGCCGGAAGAAGCCGCGGGCAGCGTGATGAAGCGCGCGGAATGGCTGGTCGTAACTTTGCGGGATGTGGGCGTGTATCTGCTTGAACTGCCGGCAATGGAGGTAGTTGGAGGGTAATTCATCGAAACCAAGCTTGTTGACTAACCGGGCTCGACTATCCGCACTCGACGAGCGCGTACTCGCCGCCTCACCACGATTCCTTGTGATTGGCGATGACGTAACGTCCGGGTTCAAAAGTGGCGTCGAAGCGTTCGGCAATGAGTCCTTCGCCAACGGAAACGATTTTTCCTTGGACATCTATCGCTCCGTCTAACTGCATTACCGATTCGCTCATTTGTTCGGCGGTTTGTGCAGAAAGCTCCGATTGCGGAGTTACGCTGAGATTATCATCCAGTTTAAACAAGACAAGAATTGGCGGGGTGGATTGGTTTATCGCGTCGCCGAGAAAGGTTGACGACACTTGCTCGTAAATAATTTCTATTCTATGCGTGCCGGGAGCTAGTTGAACTGCTTTGGCCTCACTCCAAACCGGCTTGAATCGCTCGGCGCCGTAAACAAAATCGCTTTGCGTTTTACAATGACCGTAAAGGAGCACGGTTTCCGCTAGTGTCCCGTTAATAAACAACCCGGTGGATTCCGCCGCGGACTGGACGGCCGGCCGGTTGCAGGCGAACAAAAGCGCCGTTATGGCCGTGAGTAAGACCAACGACCTAATTTGCGCTCCAATACTTGCAGTATTAATACTCATACGAATAACGGAAAGAAAAACAAGTTATCCATCTCCGCCTGGAGTTAGACCATCCAGAAGCGAATCGGTTTCGGTTTTGCCCTTTTTCTTGAGCTTCGCTTGGATTTTAAGCAGCTCGGCCGTACGTTTGTTCCAAAACTCGGGCTCTTCATCGACGGACATGCCGCGCGTGAGCCTGCGGACGCGCATCGCGCCTTTCCACTTCAACTCCACGCAGTCGAATTTTTTGCTAGTCATAGAGCACCTCAAGCGGCGTGCAAATACCGATTTCATTATACCAGTCATTTGACATTTATTCATAATTTCCTTAGTATGACGTGACTTTCATTTAGAAGGTTATGCAATATAGTTGAATGAAAAGTAGAGAATTTAACAGCTTTGCTTACGAGGTATTGCTGTTTGGGGCTGTTATATTGATAATAGCCTCTCTATGCATACCTAATTATTTGCGCGCTAAAGACCGCGCCTCCGATTTTGAGGCCAAAAGCAATTTACATTCTATTCAGGTTTTATGCGAACGCTTTAACATAGATAATGAGTCATATCCTGCAGTTTTAATTGGCGGAGAATTTTTAGGCCCGGTTGCCAAGGAAAAAAGCCGCAGGGTGGGAGCTTACATCGAAGGTTATGCTTTCACCATTGAAAATGACTCACTCGACCCGCTAATTGCGGGCGGATACCTGCAAAGATATCCTGAAAATCCTTTTTTTAGAAATGGCGGCGAAATACTAGCGGAGCAGCGCCGAAAATATGATCCACTAAATCCTGAATCAAAGCGATCCGAGGGAAATTACCGTTTTGGAAAACACGGTACAAGCATGGGCAATGTAATGCCCGATCACCGTTATCCCTTATACATGCGCTCGTCAAAAGCACAAGCCAAAAATATCTCAAGCAATATTAGCTATTTAGATTCCTTTGCAGATTTTGCTCGCTATTCTTTCTATGATTCTTACCGCGGAAATGAAAAGCCTTACTATTTTCCTGGAGCCTTTTTTTATAAAACGAATGGATATCCGTACACTAGTCATTTCAGTGGTCAAACCATAGCTTCAGCCAAGGAAAGGGCAGCTGAACCAGTTCCATTGGATCGGTACATTATGGGCGTGTACGGTAGATTGGGCCGTCCGGGTCTTGATGTATTAGGGGAGGTAAATATTACATTCAAAGGTGACATAAATGATGAGGTGCAGTCGCTGATGAGCGAAAATATGGCTTGGATAAAAGGATTCGATAAATATGGAAAGTTCAATCCCGGTTGCCCATACCGGCAAGAATACGCAGTATATCTTGAAGGGACAAATTGGCTCGGTTATGGCAATCCAAACGGTATTCGAGACGGCATAATACTGGAGTTGAATTCTGGCGGTCCGATAATGAACGATTCACATCAGTAAAATGGCACTTTCATAAAAGCATACTGGATATTGCAAATCTTTATAAACGGCGATTTACATCGAATTATGAATTGTTCAACATTAGCCTAAGACAATTTGACATAAGTACGCTTTCCGATTTTTAGTATTGCGGGCATTAATAGGTTGAAAGGTAAATTTGGGTCTTCGATCGAATTGTCGTTAACCTTCACCCCGCCTTGCTCGAATAGCCTTCTTAATTCGCGATTGCTTCCGGCAAAAAGCTTGTTATCGACAATGAAATCGAACAAAGTTTTATCGCCCGAAAGATATTCGTCGCCGACCTTAACTTCCGGAGTGTCGCTGTCAACGGATTTTCCCTGCACCGCGATTTGAAAATACTCCGCGGCGCGGCTCGCTGCGTCATTGCCGTTATACTGCGCCGTTACGTTGAACGCCACTTCCTTTTTAACGTTCATCGGGTTTTCGCCGCTGTCGAGACGCGCGCGTAAAGCGTCTTTTGCTTCCGGCGTAAAATCGGTCGCAAGCTCTATATATTGCGGCAATAAATCGTCCGAAATCCGCATACACTTGCCGTACATATCTTCCGGCTTATCCATCAAATCTATCGTATTCCCCGCGCTCTTGCTCATCTTCCGGCCGTCAGTTCCAGCGAGCAGCGGCATTGTAAGCATAATATGCGGCGCGTCGCCGAAATGCTCTTGTATCGCACGCCCTGCGAGCAAATTGAAATGCTGGTCGTACGCGCCGATTTGCACGTCGCATTTGAGCATATACGCGTCGTATCCTTGCATCAGCGCATACAGCATTTCGTGAAATCTGAATTCCTCGCCCGCTTCCATCCGGTTTTGGAAATCGCGCCGGGCAATCAATTGTTTCACGGGAAATATCGCCGCGATTTTAATAAGGCTTTCGAAATTCAAACCAGCCAGCCATTCGCTGTTGTACCTGATTTCGGTTTTCTCGCGGTCGAGCAGCTTGAACGCCTGGTCGCCGTAAAGTTTCGCCATCCGGTCGATTTCTTCGCCGGGGATAAACGGCCGCTCCTTGCTCCTGCCGGAAGGATCGCCGATGCGCGCCGTGTAATCGCCGACAAGAAAAATCGCCCGATGCCCCAACTGCTGAAACTGCCTCAGTTTTTGCGCGGGCACCATATGCCCGATGTGCAGGCTTTCGCGCGTAGGATCGACGCCGAGATAAACGCGCAGCTGGCGGTTTTCCTTCGCGGCCTTATCGATTCGACGTTCAAGTTCTTGCGCGGCAATTTTGCGCAGATTGCTTTCGCCTTCGGGGTCGCCATACTCGGCGCTCTCGTCCGCGAATTTCGTTCCGCGCATCAAAATCTCGACTTGTTCTCTTGCAGACAGCATAACCGCCAAAATGTTATCACAACGCCGCCGCGAGTTTGTTTATGCGCATGATTCGCCATCCAATTCCGGCCTGCACGCGGCGCAAATTGGGAATCAGTTTGAAATCGAATGTTAAACGGCGCTGTGTTTAATCTCGCCGGCAACAATCGTAAACTCTGCGCGGCCCTGCGCCTTCCAGCCCTTGAACGGCGTGAACTTGGCTTTCGTCGCGAATGTCGACGGCTCCACCGTCCACTCCGCATCGGGATTGAAAACCGTGATGTCCGCAGGCGCGCCTTCGCGCAAAGTGCCGAGTCCCGATTTTACTAGCCCGTAAAATTCTTCGCCGCGTTTTGTAAGTTGCGGCAGCGATTTTTCGCTTCTGGGCAGCTGATTGGCGGTAAGTATATGCGCCGGGCGCGTTACCAGCGCGTCGAAAAACCGCTGCATCGGCAGTTTGTTTTCCAGCACCAGATATTTCCAAACGAGGCCCGCGCAAGTTTCGAGCCCCGCAATTCCGAACGGCGCGAACCTTAGCGACTTTCGCTTCTCGTCCAGCAAGTGCGGCGCATGGTCGGTCGCGATACAGTCGATCGTCCCGTCCGCCAGCGCCGCGATAAGCGACCGCCTGTCCTTCTCGCCTCTCAGCGGGGGATTTACTTTCGCGACCGAGCCGAGTCGTTCTACAGCCTCGTCCGTCAGCAGCAGATGCGACGGCGTTACTTCCGCGGTCACAGGCAGCCTTTTCGCCTTCGCCCACCGGATAAGCTCGACCGAGCCTTCCGCAGACACGTGGCAAATGTGCAGCGCGGCGCCGTAATATTCCGCGAGTATAATCGCTCTCGCCACGGCGACCGTCTCGCTCGTTGGCGGAATCCCGCTAACTTTCATCCTTTTCGACACTTCGCCTTCATGCATCGACGCCACGCGCGAAAGCCGCGCGTCCTCCGCGTGCACCGCGAGCGTGGCCGGATATTTCGTAAGCTCGCGCATTGCCGTCGCGAGCACGCCGGAATCTTCGACGTCGCTGCCGTCGTCGGAAAACAGCGTTATTCCGCGCGCCGCCGCGTGCTCGAAATGCGACGTTTCGATTCCGCGCCTGTCCGTCGTCAGCGAAAAAATCGGCATCACCCGGCAGTTTCCCGCCGCGTCCGCCGCCTCGAAAACGAAATCCGCAACTTCGGCCGTGGCGCACGGCGGCTTCGTATTCGGCATCGCGCATACGAACGTGAATCCGCCCCGGACCGCCGCCTTCGTTCCTGTTTCTACGGTTTCTTTCGCCTCGCCGCCCGGCTCGCGCAAATGCACGTGAAGGTCGATAAATCCCGGACTTACTATCATCCCCTCGCAGTTGAGTACGAGAATGCCCTCGAAATCGAACTCGCGCCATGCGCCGGATGGCAGCGCGCCTTCGGGTACGGCTGAAAACCGTCCGATTTTGGCGATTCTGCCGTTTTCGATAAGCAAGTCGCCTATTTCGTCTATGCGCGGGCCGAAGTCGTAAAGACGTCCGCCCTTAAGTAATAATTTCGCCATATTCCATCCGAAAAAACGCCCGCCCAAGCTGCCGCAGGCCGCGTATAGTATCACGGCTCGCCGCCCGCTTGACTGAAAGGAAATCGCGGGTATAATAGGATTGCGGGTCAGTAGCTGCAATGCGGACACTGGCCCCGCTTTATGGAAAAACTTGCTTGGCAATACTATCTTCCGGTTGCCCTGTAGAAGCCGGCAACTTGGTTTTCAATGCCTCAAAGTCGAGAATCCCTTTCTTTCCCAAATAATGTCTGCCTGCGCTCGAAAGCGACAAGTCCGCGAGTTCCGCCCCGGGATTGGCGGACTTGCCCAAAAAGCTTGGCTTTTGTGCAAATTTCGCCTTTAGGGATTTTGAGCTGACACGATTTGTGCCAATTTCCATAACGCGGTTAAACTCCGCTTCCACAATCCTATCTTGCGAGGGTTGCCTAGATTCGACATAGATTTCCACGTAGGATTGCGTGCCTGCAGATTTGTAAATCGCATCCAGTAATGGACTAATGAGCCAAGCATACGGCTGCCTTTGTTTTGGGCTCCATTTGCTTAAAGCGGCAGGTATGTCAAGCAGGCAATAAACAAGTTGAAAGTCCAATTGCCCAATCAAATCGTTAAGTTCCGAGTAAAACTTGCGGCGAACTTCTGGGTCTTTCAAGAATGACCAGCTGCCTTTACATCTTGCCATTTCAGCCGTGTGCAAAATTATTCCAGGCAGGCAATACTTTGCCTTTAGGGATGTTAAAAGCTTGTGCGCGGTGGAGTCGTGGTATTCGGCGTCCATAATAACTGAACCCAAAACAAAAACGGGATAGTTAGGGTCGATGGACTTTAGATTTTCGTCTCCGCTTTCATCGATAAACGCGTAAATCTTTGTTTTGGTTGCCATATTGCCCGACCCGTTCAACGTAATTTTGCATACTCGAAAATGAAGCGTAACAAGGAGCGTCATTGGTGTCAATGTTTCTATCAAGTCCAAGTGAAAGCGAGAGCCAAAATCAGTACTCCCACTTATCTGAATTGGTGTAATATATACCCTTCCAAAATATGAATCGCAAATCAAAATTGGGGTGAAGTAAGGTGGCCGCAAGAACTTCCAAGAAACTGCTGCCGAAGCAATTGCTTTGCAAAAGTATTTTTTCGTCTTTGCTGCTCTTTTTTCTTCAATTTGGCGTGGCCGGCGCGTTCGCGCTCGAAGGAGCGGACAAGGCGCTTACGATCGAAAAGCTCGAAAACGGGCTGACCGTCGCCGTTTGGGAAGACCGTTCGAAACCGATTGTCACGGTCGACGCCTGGATTAACGCCGGCAGCCTTGCTGAAGACGATTCGACGTGGGGCATCGCGCATTTTTTCGAACATATGTTTTATCGCGGCTCGACCAATCGCCCGCCGCGCGCCAATCGCGACGAAATTATCGCCGTCGGCGGTATGACCAGCGCGGGCACATGGTACGACTACACTCACTTTTACAATAAAGCGCCGTCCGCGCACTTCGAAAATGCGGTGGATACGCTTACCGACAGCCTTCAAAATCTTACGCTTCCCGAGGAAGGCGTCCGGCTGGAAAAATCCGTAATCACCGAAGAAATCGGCCAAAGGCTCGACGATTTCGACATTTTCGGCTGGGAGGAATCGCTCGGTTTCATGTTTCCCGGCAGCAGACTCGGAAAACGTATCATCGGCACGCCGGAAGCGATTTCCAGATATACTCGCGACGATTTCGTTAAGTATTATTCCGGTTTTTATTCACCCGGCAATACGACGATAGTCGTTTCCGGCGACGTCAATCCCGCGCAAGCGATAGACCTAATCCGGCGCAAAACGTCCGGCTGGAAAACCGGCGGCGCAAAACCGGAATGGAAAAAACCCGCAAACGCATTTCCCGGATTCGGCGGCAAAGACGTGACCGGCAAATCGAACGCCGCTCAACTCAACCTCGGGTTCGTCATGCCCGGCTTTCGCCATCCCGACAGATATGCGCTGGAAGTGGCGGAAAACATTCTGTTAACCGGCGGCACGGCACGCTTGAATGCGATTAAAGGAAGCGCCGTCCTCGGCGTATGGGGCGGCTACCAGCCGTTTCGCGACGCAGGCACGTTTATTTTCTACGTAGCGCCGCCAAGGACGGGTACGATGAACGACGCGGCCGCCGCCGTGATAAACGTAATCGCCGAAGCCGCCGCGAACGGAGTGACCGATGCCGAAGTTCGCTCCGCCGTTTCAATTCTCGAACTCGCGGTGAAGTTTTACCAAGAAGGCACGCTCGAGCGCGCGCGCCTCATCGGCGAAGCGATTACATACGGCAATCCTGATTATTATCTGAATTACGTCCAGAATCTGCGCGCGGTAACGGCTGCGGACGTAAAACGCGTTCTCAATTCCTACTTCGCGGCGGAAAACTGCCGCATCGTTTATTTTCGCCCGCAGGCCGGTTTCGGGACGGGCGGCGAGGCCGCGCTCGAATCCGCGCTCGAAAAACTTCCGAACCCCGGCCCTCCCGATTTCTCCAAAACGCTTTATCCCGACGCCGCCGCTTCCCGCCGCGGCACCGGCGCGCCTCCTAGACCCGCGGCATCTGACAACAAATCCGTGACGCTTCCCGACGGAATGAAACTGATTATCGTGAACAAGCCCGGCGCGGAAATATTTTCGGCGGGCGTGTTTTTCCCGGCGGGCAGCGCGCACGACCCGGCAGGCAAGGAAGGGCTGACCAGCCTCACGCTTTCGCTCCTCGAATACGGCACTGCGTCGATGTCGCGCCAGGACGTTCGCACCCGCATCGCCGCGCTCGGCGGAAACTTCGGCATAGGCGTCGAGCGCGATTTTTCCTGCGTGTTCATTACGACTATCGCGAATGACGCGGAAAACGGAATCGGGTTTTTAAAATCGCTCGTGGAAAATCCCGCACTCACCGGCGCGGCAGTGCAAGAGGCGAAAAACTCTCAGCTTGCAGGAATATCGGCATTTTCGGAAGACATCGTGAGCGCGGGAGTCGAAGGTTTCAGGCAATTCGCGTTTCAGGGCCATCCATATTCGAATCCGCCGCTAGGCAGTCCGAAATCCGTCGCCGCAATCGGCCCCGGCGACGTCAAGGCGCACTGGGATAGAATGAGCAATCCGGCCGGCTCGGTTCTCATCCTCGTCGGCGACGCGAAGCGCGCGGGCTTTTTCGACGACCCCGTATCTTCAGTCGGCTCGATTTGCCGCGGCTCGGGCGCGCCTTTCGCGCCGGTCACGCCGCCGTCCGCAATCGGGCTGACCGGCACGCATTCGGTAAAGCTTCAGCGCCAGCAAAACTTGGCGATTATCGGCGCGGCCGCCACGGGAATCGAAAACGGGCAGGATTCCGAATACGGCTCGCTGATGACGCTCGGCTCGCTTCTTTCGCTTCGCGCATTCGAAGAAATCGTATATGAAAAAGGACTTGCATATCGCAGCGTCGGCGCGTTCGAACCTTGGCGTTCCGGCGGCGCGCTGACGTTGTATCTCGGATACTCGCCCGCAAACGAACGCCTTATTTTCGATGCAATAAGCGATCAAATTCAGCGCGCTGCAGGCGCGCCTGCGCCCGCGAGCGAACTTGAAAAAGTGAAAGGCTTCGTCACCGGTTTTCAAACCGTCGCGCTCGAAAAAACCGCCGACCAGCTTTTAAAGTATGGGCAATGGGAAATGACAGGCGCGGGCTTCGATTTCCACTCGAAGTTCGACTCGCTCATAGGCGCCGCCACACCGGAAAGCGTCCAAGCAGCCGCGATGAAATACTTCGCGCAGGACAGGCTGCTGGTGCTGGTGGTTAAGGGCTAATGCCTTCCGTCTGCCGCCAGACGTCCGCGATGATTTGCGGTATCGTTTCGGGGGGATCCCATCCGCCCAGATATCCGCTGCCGTCCCAAACGCAAACGAGCGTATATAGCGTGAATTCGCCGCGGTTAGCGAACGCGTCCGCGGGGCAGGTTACTTCCGCGACGCCGTGATCTTTGACTTCTCCGTATTTGAACGAGTGTTCGTCCGCCCGAAAGCCGATTTCCAGCGGAGTTTCGCTGTAAAACTCGATGCTCGAAACCTTTTCGCCGGGCAGCTCGAAATAAACCTCGTGAAACCTGCCGCCAAGTTTTGCCCCCGCGTATCCGTCCGCAAGCGGTTTATCGGTGGACATATTCAAATGCCACGGAAACGTCAGCCGCTTCGGCTCGCCTTTCGCAAGCGGCTTCACCGTGTCCCGTATAAATAGCATGTCGTATTTGACGAATAGAACTTCGCGCTTCCACTCGACGCCGCGATACTTCGTGGTCGCGCCGCCGAAATAGCCTTGCGGAACGCCGCCGGTATATCCGGGCATATGTATGCTCGCTTTTTTGAGAAAAACTCCGGTCACTTCGCCGCCGGGAACGGGCGCGGTCCAATCCGGCCCGCCGCCGTCCACGAGCAGAATGTTGTGATTGTCCGCAGTCGCCACGCGCTCGCGATTTTCCCAGTTGATATATCCGCCGTCGATCAAAACCCACTCGCCCTTATACGGCAAATGCCCATAGAAAACTATGGAAAGCGGGTCGAAATGCTCGTGGCCAAGGCCGCCCCAGTGCGCCCGGTCTTTTTCGATGCGCATCATCACATAGCCGTCGTCCACTTCCCAGCCGGTGCGCATCGCCATATCGCCCGTGCCCGTGTCGTACCAATGCAGCATCGAATCTTCGGACGGCGCGGCCGGAACGATTGCCGGGTCGTAAGTAAACAGCGCCATAATCGGGTCGGATTCCGTGTATCCGGCGTGTTCGATTTGCCGCTCGTAATCCCACATCAACTCCGCCGCCTGCATCCTGCTTTCGCGCTTCACCAGGCTCGCGATTTTGTTCGACGGGAAATACGCCATCGGGCTGTCGTCGAAATTGGGCCGGTATCCGTCCGGCGCGCTCGAAAGAACGCTCCATTCCGAAATATCCGCCGCGACAAGCGAAATCGCGCCGGATAAGCCGTCCAGCGAATTGAGTTCGAGCCACCAAAGGTCGATTAGAGTGTCTAGAGAATACGCCAGATATCCATGGCCTTCCGCCCATCCGCCGAGGTTGCGTATCGTCGAGCCGGGCAGGAGTTGGGCACCGATATGTTTCGGAAGTTCGGCGCTCGAGTACGCAAAAAAGTCTTCCACCGTTTGCGCTCGATGCGGCATTCCCGGCATCCCGCGCAGGATAATCGCGCACGATTTAATCGAGGAAAACTGGCGCACTCCCCAATTGTTCTTCGCCACCGCATACCAATCGGGCTTGTTTCCGTTCAGTAAAGTAGTGATTAAGTACGCTGTGTCTTGCGCCGCCGCGTATTTTTCGCCGTCGGCCGGGATTCTTCTGCGTATAAACAAAAGCGAAAATGCGGTGTCTTGAGCCACGTTGCATAGCGGCAGAAGCTCGTTTCCCTCGACGTTTCTGTCCGGCACGGCGGCAAGCTCCGCCATCGCCGCCTCCCACTTCGCCAGCATCGCCGGCTCTTCGTCCAATGCATACATGAACGCCGCGGCTTTCGCGATTCGCGCGTCCTTCGCTGCGGCGGCAGTCCAGTTCGTTACGGGAACCGGCGACACTTCCTGCATCGCCGCGGCTTTTACTAGCGAAATCCACCCGGCGTAAGGTTCCGCTTTCGCGGACTCCCGAATTTCCCCGAATTTCAAACCGGTCGCGTAATCGAGATCGGCGGCGATTGAAACTTCGATCGTGCAAAGCCATGCGGCAAGCGCCGCGAAGGAAATGACAGTCGAAAAACGGACGAGACCCGCATACCCTTTTCCCATTTGCTCATTCTATCAGAGCGGCGGGACGCGTATGCTAAAATACTCCCGCCGCGGGGGAAACTTCGAGGTTTTTTGTTATGAGTGAAACGCTTCTCGACAAATGGCTTGGCGAAATGGGCATCGAGGCGGACGCCCACGGCGAATCGCGCCTTTTCGCCACCGGAAACATCGCCGTCGTTCTGACTCCGGACGAGTCGCAGGATAACGGCAACTTCATCAACATCGAATGTCCGGTGCTGATTAATCCTCGCGCCGGAGTGAACCTTTATCGCGACCTGCTCTTGCGGAATGCGATGGTGCGCATCGGCGCGTTCAGCCTGGAAAGCGACACCGTGATGTTCAGCTATGCGATGCCGGCGGTGGACGGCGCCGAGGCCGAGTTCGCCGCAGTCCTCAAAATGGTCGCGAAAATCGCGAACGACGCGTCGGGCGAGCTCCAGAAAATTCACGGCGGCAGGCGCATCGGCGACGACCGCAAAGACAACGGCAAACCGAATTCATAGCGACCATTTCGCCGCCCTTCGTAGCGCAGGCTTCCAGCCTGCAATTATTCGGGAATATATCCCTTTGTGAAGGCTTCCAGCCTGCAATTTGCCGCCCTTCGTAGCGCAGGCTTCCAGCCTGCTATTTTCGGCGGCGCGCATCATAATTTCAGAAGCTATCGAGCGCGATTTGGTATAATCCCCGCGTGTCCACGCGTCCGCACACGATGCAAAGGATCGACTTCGATCCGCATACGATTTACCGGGGCGATTGCCTCGAAATCCTGCCGCAATTTCCCGACGAGTGCGTTGACCTCATTTACATAGACCCGCCGTTCAATAGCAACCGCAACTACGAGGTTTTTTGGGGCGACACCGCCGAAAAACGTGCGTTCGAAGATAGGTACGGCGATGCGCAGGCGTATATCGCATATATGCGGCCGCGCGTTGCCGAGCTATTTCGCGTCCTCAAAAAAACAGGCAGCTTTTATTACCATTGCGACTGGCATGCGAGCCACTACATAAAGGTGATGCTCGACGAAATCTTCGGAGCGAATTTTTTCCTCTCTGAAATTATCTGGAAGCGGACGAGCGCACATTCAAGCGCAAACCGGCCGGGCAATAATTTCGACAGCATTTTTCTTTATTCGAAAGGTAAGAAGTACACTTGGAACAAACTATTTATGCCCTACGATGAATCTTATGTCGAAACGTTTTACGAACATACCGACCCTGACGGCAGAAGATGGAAACGAATGGACTTGACCGGCGCGGGAACGACGAAAGGGCCTTCCGGCGAGCCGTGGAGAGGCATCGACGTCAGGTCGAAGGGGCGGCATTGGGCGTATGTGCCGGAGGAGCTGGAGCGATTGGACGCGGCCGGGCGCATTCACTGGCCCAAAAAAGAAGGCGGCATGCCGCGGCTAAAACAATACTTCGACGAAATGCCAGGCGTGCCGCTCCAAAGCGTATGGACGGACATTAGACCGATACACAACCTCGCGGCCGAGCGGCTGGGCTATCCCACTCAAAAGCCGCTAGCGCTGCTGGAGCGCATCGTAAGCGCCAGCTCGAACGAAGGCGATATCGTATTGGACTCGTTTTGCGGGTGCGGCACCACGCTGGTCGCCAGCGAAAAGCTGAACCGGAAATGGTTGGGAATAGACATTTCTCCAACCGCATGCCGCGTAATGGGCGAAAGGATATCCGGTCTTGACAGAATCGAACTGCCGGTGACCGGAGCCAAAAAACGAGGCAAGAAATACTATAAATTCTCCAACTTGCCATTTACAATCGAACAGCTTAAAAAGTTACCGCCGTTCGAGTTCGAAAATTGGGCTGTGCTCGCCACCGGCCAATTTTTCAACCTTTACGCGCAGCCGAACCGCAGCAAAGTCGCGGATCTAGGCATAGACGGGCGGCTATATCTGCCCGTGAATGTTGCGAAACACAAAAGCCGCGACAGCGAGCATACGCCGCTGTTCGAAGGCGCGGAAGGCGAAAAATACGTACCGATACAGGTCAAGCAGCGCGATAAAGTGGGAAGGCCGGACATAGACAAGTTCGCTCACGCGATGGAGCGCGACGGCAGGGCGACGGGCGTGTTCGTTGCGTTCGGATATTCGCGCGACGCGTATTCCG
>JAANMV010001584.1_pt1 | contig 24466 bp, 23 predicted proteins | sample 7279661 | NCBI WGS metagenome assembly JAANMV01 (sample SAMN14094540, study PRJNA606508) | bioreactor metagenome | isolation source: A lab-scale SPAN reactor treating ammonium-rich wastewater day 121 | place: Ireland: Galway | collected 2017-05-16
GGCTGACGGGGGGGCGCGGGCCGCCAGGCCCGCACGCATCAGGCCCGCGCAAATTTCTCGCGGCATTTCTGGGCGAAACGCTGGGCGGCGCTGGACAGCGCATGCCCCTTGCGCCAGGCCAGCACGATCTGCGACAGCGCATGATCGCCCGCCAGCGGCAGCGCCACCAGCGGCAGCCCGTCATAGCTCATGCTCGATGCGGGCTTGGTGCAAAGCAGCGTATAGCCCAGCCCATGCGCGACCATGCCCCGCACCATCTCGAACGAGGCCGAGCGATGCGCGATCAGCGGCTCGACCCCCTGCGCCTCGAGGATGCCGGTGAAATAGGCGCTGGAGGGCGGCGCATCCAGAAGCACCATCGGCTCGGCCGCCAGCTCGGTCGGCAGGATCTCGGCCTGCCGGGCCATCGGATGATCCTCGGCCATCAGCACATAGGGCTTCAGCACGCTCAGCGCCTGCCAGTCGAAACGCTCGTCCAGGTCGTTGTCGTAGATCACCGCGATCTCGGTCTCGCCCGAGACCAGGCTTTCGGTCAGCCGGCGCTGGTCCCCTTCCATCAGCCCGATGTCGAGCCCGCCCAGCTGCCGGATCAGCGAGGGCATCAGGAACGGCCCGAAGGTGTGGAAGCAGCCGACCTTCAGCTTGATCCCTTCGCCGTTCAGCACGCCCCGCATGCTGCGCGGCGCCTCGATCCGGCGCGACGAGCCATAGGAGCGGTTGGCATAGATCAGCGGCGAGCCGAGCCGCGCGCTATGCGTGTCCTCGACGCCGCACAGCAGGACGTGATGCGTGCCCACCCGCTCGGCCGAAAGCACCCGGCATTCGAAGGCGACCAGCGGGTCGGCGACGCGGGGCGTGCCATTGGCCAGCACCACCCAGTCGGTGCATTCGAACTTGTCGCCCAGCTCGTCCTTGAAACGGCCGGCGAAGGCTTCCGAGATATAGGACTGGTCCTCGCGCAGCACGTTCACGCAAAGAACGCCGTTCTCGATGATCTTCGGCGCTGCCGGGCTGAGGTGATGCACGCAGATCAGCAGCGTCGGCGCCTCGCCATCGGCCGAGACCGAGGCCATGGCCGAAACCGTGACGCCCGCCCTGCCCGCCGGCCCGTCGGTGGTCACGACATTCACCGTGCAGGCGGCATGGCTCATCCCGGCGACGAAACGGTCGCGCAGCGGGATCTGGGGCATCTGCGGGTCGGCATTCATGGCTGCTTTCCTTGCGTGGGGTTCGTTCCGATTGTCCTGAATGCAGATTGCCGGCTTTTGCCGTCGGGCCAAAATCGTGTTTTCCGCAGCTCTGCCTCAGGAAGATTGATGGGCCGGATGATCGGGGCCGCATTCGGTCTGCCCGGCCGGCAGCATGCCCGGCAGGGCGCCGTCGCGGATCACCTCGCGGCAATAGTCGACAAAGGCCTCGGCCGCGCGCGACCGGCGCAGCTCGGTCAGGGAGGCGATGCCGAAGGCGATGGATTGCGAGACGTCCTCGATCGGCAGATAGACCAGCGGCAGCCCGTTCTCGGCGTGGCGGTTGGCAGGCCGGACGGTCATCATGCTGTAGCCGATGCCCGCCGCAACATAGGAACGCAGCGAGGCGGTGGACGAGGTCTCCATCACGATCCGGGGGGTGCCGCCGATCTTGCGGAACATGCCCAGGAAATAGTCGCGCGTCAGCGGCGGGTCCAGCAGGACGAAGGGGTCGTCGATCAGCTCGGCCAGCCGGATCGACCGGCGCCCCGCCATGCGATGCCCGGCCCCGACGATGACATAGGTCCTGAGCCGCGCCAGCTCGATGAACGAGACATCCGGCGGCAGGTTCAGGTCATAGGTCAGCGCCAGGTCGATCCGCGCCAGCCGCAGCTTTTCCAAGAGATCGACCTCGCTGCCCTCGGTCATGGTCATCTGCACCGCCTCGTAGCGGCCCGAGAAGCCGGTCCAGAGTTCCGGCGCGATCAGCGGCGCGAAGGTGAAGAAGGTGCCGACATTCAGCGTCCCCGCGACATGGTCGTTCACGTCGCTGGCCACGTCGTAAAGCTCGGAAGCGGCGCGCAGCGATTCCTTGGCCGCGCGCAGCAGCCGGGTGCCCGCGGGGGTCAGCGACAGGCCCTGCGCGTGATGGCGCACGAAAAGCTGCACGTTCAGCTCGGTCTCCAGATGCGCGATGGCGGCCGAGATCGAGGGCTGCGAGATATTGACCTGCTCGGCGGCCTTGGTGACCGACAGCGTCTCGCCCGCCGCGATGAAATAGCTGAGTTGCCTGAGCGTGAATCGCATCGTCTTGGTCCCCTGTCATGCGCGCAAAGTGGCAACATTCTTTCCGCGCTGGCCCGCCGAAAGGGAAGCTGGTTCTTGGGTCAGGCCGCCGGCGCCTCCAGCGCGTCGAGCAGGCGCGACAGCATCCGGTCGCAGGCCGACAGCTGTTCGGCGGCGATGAATTCGTCGGGCTTGTGGCCCTGTTCCATGAAGCCCGGCCCGCAGATCGCCGTGGACATGCCCAGGCCCTGATGGAACAGCCCGCCTTCGGTCCCGAAGGCGACCTTGATCGCCGGCCCGTCCTGGCCGGTGATGCGGCGCAGCAGCCGGACCGCGGCGGCATCCTCGGGGGCATCAAGGCCCGGATAGCCCGAGACCGTCTCGATCTCGATCCGTGCCTCGGGGAAGCGGGCGCGATGCGGGGCGGCGATGGCCTCGGCGTCGCCGGCGATGGCGGCCAGGATCGCGGCGGGGTCGTCGGCGACGATGTTGCGGATCTCGAAGTCGATCTCGCAGCGGTTCGGCACGATGTTCAGCGCCGTGCCGCCCTGCATGAGGCCGGCATGGATGGTGGAACAGGGAATGTCATAGGCCGGGTCGCGGGCGCCGGCTCGGACCAGTTCCTGCTGCCGGGCCTGAAGGCTGGCGATGAAGGCCGCGCCCAGGTGCAAGGCGTTCAGTGCGTTCGGGGCCAGCGCCGAGTGGCCCTCGCGGCCATGGCAGCAGGCGCGGCAGGCGAGCTTGCCCTTGTGGCCGGTGGCGATGCGCATGCCGGTCGGCTCGCCCACGATGCAAAGCGCCGGGCGGTCGGGACGCGCGGCCAGCGCCTCGATCATGCCGCGCACGCCCATGCAGCCGATCTCCTCGTCATAGGACAGCGCCAGGTGCAGCGGCCTGCGCAGCTCGCGACTGGCGGCATAAATCGCGGCATGGACCGCGGCGGCGACGAAACCCTTCATGTCCGCCGTGCCGCGCCCGTAATAGCGCCCGTCCCGCTCGGTCAGGGCAAAGGGATCGACGCTCCAGTCCTGGCCGGCCACCGGCACCACGTCGGTATGGCCCGACAGCACCACGCCCCCCGGCCCCTCGGGACCGATGGTCGCCCAGAGATTGGCGCGGCTGCCATCGGCATGGGCGAAGCGTTCGACGCGCGCGCCCGCCGGCACCAGCAGCCCCTCGACATAATCCAGCAGGTCGAGGTTCGGACGGCGGGACAGCGTCTCATAGGCAACCAGCCGGCGCAGGATGTCGACGGTCGAGGGGATCGCGGTCATGGAAATCCTTGTCGCAAGGACCGGGGGCGGAACGGGCCGCCCCCGCGTCGGGGGGATCATTCGTCGCCGGGCACGCCATAGCTCGGCGCGGCGTCGGGGTTCAGCGCGCGGGTCACATAGGCGCCCATCTCAAGCCGCCAGCGTTCCCACAGGGCGGCGCAATCCTCGATGGGATCGCCCTCGCTCCAGTCGATGCGCAGGTCGGCGATGGGCCAGCTGACCTTGTCCACGATCAGCATGCCCATGGAATGCACCGGCCCCTCTTCGCCGCCGGCGGCGACCGAGGCGCGCATGCCCGCCAGCAGCCGGTCGCCCAGGTGCCGGCCCCTGGCCGCCATGAAGGCATCGACCATCTTCTGCGGGATCCCGGCCGAGCAAAGCAGGTTGCCCGCCGCCGCCACGCCCTCGCCATGGGCGATGCCATGCGTGCCCAGCGTCCGGGCGCCGGAACGCCCGGCGGTGCGGCCCGCCGCATCGACCAGCGCCAGCTGGCGGTATTCGACATGCGGCGCCCCGGCCACCAGCCGCTCCAGCGCCTCGGCCGCCGAAAGCCCCTGCGCCATCAGGTCCAGCCCCTTGGGCCCCAGGCTCGGGTCGGTGACGTTCTGGGTCGCGACCACCCCCACGCCCGCCCGCGCATGGGCGCAACGCGCCGCCACGCAGGGCGAGGAGGAGGAGACGGCGATGCCGAACATGCCGGTCTCGGGGCAGCGGGCGGAGATCGAGAAGGTCATGTCCGCCTCATGCGTCCGGGATGACGGCGGTGGCCTCGATCTCGACCACCCATTCGGGCCGGGCCAGCGCCGGAACCACGATCCCGGTCGAGCAGGGATGCACGCCCTGCAGGTGCCGGCCCATTTCCTGATAGACCGCCTCGCGATAGCGGATGTCGGTCACATAGGCGACGATGCGGCAGATATGCTCCATCCGCGATCCCGCTTCTTCCAGCAGCATCCGAATGTTTTCCATGGTCTTGCGGGTCTGCATCGCCGGGTCGCCGACATGCAGGCATTCGCGGGTCTCCAGGTCCTGCGAAACCTGGCCGCGCAGGAAGACCATGGTGCCGCGGGCGACGACGCCCTGGCTCAGGTCGTTGTCCAGCTTCTGCTCGGGATAGGTCTCCCTGGTGTTGAAGGGGCGGATGCGGTGATGGATGGTCATGGTTTCTGCTCCGGTCGGTCAGTGTTTCGTGCCCCAGACCTGATCGGACAGGCCCGCGGATTTGTGGGTGAAGCGCAGCGCCTCGTTCCAGTCGAAGTTGCGATAGACCGCAGCCAGATGGGCGAAGGGCGGGGATTGCGCGAAAAGCTGGAAGGTCAGCCGGTGGCCGGCATAGTCCGAGTTCAGCAGGTCGCGCGCATAGGCCAGCAGCTTGCGGCGATCCTCGCTGCCCCAGTTCTCGTTCAGGGTGTAGAACTTGTCGAGCCAGGGTGCGGTCTCGGGGTCGTCGAAGCAGGCGGCGTCCGGGGTGATGCAGATCTGGCCGCCGCAAAGCTCGCGCGCCAGGTGCATCATGTGATGCAGCTGCGAACAGGCCAGCACGCGGCCGGTCATCAGCAGCGACTGGTTCGGCATCAAGAGCCCGCCGGGGCTTTCCTCGGCCTCGGCAATGGCCGCGGTCAGGTGGGCGTTGATCCCCTCGCGATAGCAGGCCAGCGTCGCCAGCTTCTCCTGCACCGCCGGCTGATGCTCCAGCCCGGTCTGGCGCACGTTCCACAGCGCCGCGCCGATCAGCAGGTCAGCAAGCTTCAGGTTGCGCTGCACGAAGGCGAAGGCGGAATAGCGGTGCAGCGTCGCGCGGATGAAGGTCGCGGCCTTGGTGTGCTGGTAGAACAGCACGTTTTCCCACGGGATCAGCACGTCGTCGTAGATCACCAGCGTCTCGACCTCGTCGAAGCGGTTCGACAGCGGATAGTCCCTGGCCGGCGCGCGGCCGGCAAAGCCGGTGCGGGCGATGAAGCGCAGGTTGGGCGAGGAAAAGTCGCACACGAAGCCCACCGCGTAATCCGACATCGCCTCGTTGCCCCAGTTGGCGATGGTCGGCTTGGTGAAGGCCTGGTTGGCATAGGCGGCGGCGGTCTCGTATTTCGCGCCGCGCACGACGATGCCGGCGTCGGTTTCCCTGACCACATGCAGCAGCATGTCAGGATCCTGGTCCTGCGGCCGCTTGGAGCGGTCCCCCTTGGGGTCGGTATTGGCCGAGACGTGGAAGGGGTCGGTCATGATGACGCGGTGGATGTGGTTGCGGATGTTTTCCGAGAAACGCGGGTCCACCTCGTTCAGGATGTCCTGGCCGTCGAAGAGCGACCACATCTCGCCCGCCGTCTCGTCGCCGACGCGGGTGACGATGCCGCCGACCTCTTCCAGCACCGCATTGGTGGCGGCGCGCTTGGCGTGCCAGTCCTCGCGGGTGAAGGGCAGCTTGAGGCCGACCGAGAAACGCTCGCCGTTCTCCTCGTAGCTCATCAGGTCGCGCGTGGCCTCGGCATGGGCCATGTCGTAGATATGCGCGCGGATGTCGACCAGCGGCTTGAACATCGGGTGCCGGGTGATGTCCTGCACGCGCTCGCCATTGATCCAGACGCGGCGGCCGTCGCGGATTGAGTCGCGATACTGTTCTCCGGTTCTTAGCATGATTTCCTCGGGATTGGCCTTTCGGCGGATGGGATTGGGCCGGGCGCGCTGGCCCTCGGCGGATCGGGCAGACCTCTCCCGTCCCTTGCGAGCGGGCGCGCAGGGGCGGGATCGGCCGGCGGGGATGGGTCGGTCAGCGGGCGTCAGGACTTGGCATAGGTGGTCCAGGCGCCGTCCTTGACGGTCTTGAGCTCGATGGCGATCGGGGTCTGGGTCTGGCCATTGGCATCGAAGGTGATCTGGCCGGTGGCGCCGTCATGCTGGATGGCGCGGATCGCCTCGGCCAGCCCGGCCTTGTCCTCGACCCCAGCCTCGTTGATCGCCTGGATGATGATGTTCGCGGCGTCGAAGGCGTATTTCGTATAGGGGCTCATCGGCTCGGCAAAGCCCCTGGCCTGGTAGTCGGCCTCCATCCTGGCCAGCTTCGGCGTCTGCGAGGCCACCGGATAGGAGACGATGGTGTTCGCGGCCGCATCGCCCGCCACCGCGATGAATTCCGGGTCGTAGAAGCCCGAGATGCCCAGCATCGGCTTGTCGAGCCCCACCTCCTTCATCTGCCGGGCCAGGATGCCGGCCTCGGTGATGACGCCGCCGAAATAGACCGCATCGACCTGCTTGCCCTTCAGCGAGGTCAGGACGGTGCGGAAATCGGTCGAGCCCACCGGCAGCAGGTCGGTCGAGACCACCTCGCCGCCCGCCGCGGGGACGAATTCGGCAATCGCCTCGGCATTCGACTTGCCGTAATCCGAGGTGTCGGCGATGACGGCGATGCGCTTGGCGCCCAGTTCCCTGACCATCCATTCCGCAAGCGGCTGGTTCTCGGTCAGAAGCGTCGGGGTGACGCGCGTCACCTCGGGCAGGTTCTGTTCGGTGATCGCCGGCGAGATCGCGCCCCAGATCACCAGCGGCGTCTGGAAGCGGGCAAAGACCGGCATGGTCGCCAGCGCCACGGGCGAGTTCCAGTGCCCGGTCGCGGCCACCACGTCGGGATCGTTCACCAGCTTCATCGCCGCGCCGACGCCGGTCTGCGGGTCCGAGGCGTCGTCCAGCACCACCGGCTCGATCTCATACTTGCCGGCAGGGTCGGCATTCGCCTGCTCGATGGCCAGCAGGAAGCCGTTCCGGGCGCCCAGGCCCTGCTGGGCGTTGCCGCCCGACAGCGGGCCCATGAAGCCGATCTTGATCTTGGCCTTCTCGGCGAAGGCGGGGGCGGCGAAAACCGCCGTCGAAAGCACGAGACCGGCCAGAACGGCGCGGCGGGTGGTGGGGATGAAAGCCATGGACCTCTCCTGTCGAAGCGGAAGTTTCCGCGGTCGCGTTTGCGTTGGGATCTGCCGCGTTGCCCGGCCGGGCACCCTTGCCGGGCGCTGGTCTGCCGGCCTCGCGGCTTGTTGTCGCACCCCGAACATCGACCGATTTCCGCCCGGCTGAGAAGTCGCATTAACTGAACCAGTGCCTCAAAAAATACGAAGCATCCGGCCCAGCATTTCATTTGCGTGACGGGCGATCCCGCCGTCATCTTCGTCGGAAAAACCAATCCAACGCATCAACACGGGAGGACGACATGGAAAGTCTGATCCTCCAGCACCTGCTTAACTGGCTGGTTCTGGGAAGTATTTACGCGCTGGTGGCGCTGGGGTTCAGCCTGCTCTTCGGGCTGCTCAACGTCATCCATTTCTCGCATGGCGACGTGTCGATGATCGCCCCCTTCGTGGCGCTTGGCAGCCTTCAGGCGGTGTTCGGCATCACCGGAGGTGCCATGGGCGTCCTGCCGATCCTGGCGGCGCTGGCCATCGCGATCCTGGTCACGGGGCTGATCGGCATCGGCGCAGACAAGCTGGTGATCTCGCGCTTTCGCCGCTCGCCGGCGATGATGGCGCTGGTGGCCACCGTGGCCCTGGGCACGGTGATCCGCGAGCTGATCCGGGGCTTCTATCCGCAGGGCTCGAACCCCAAGGCGTTCCCGGCCATCGCCCAGGGCTTCCTGGAGATCGGCCCGCTGCGCCTGCCCGCCCAGCCGGTGCTGATCGTCGGCACGACCGTGCTGGTCGTGGCGCTGATGTATGGGCTGATGCAGAAGACGCCCATCGGCACTCGCATCCGCGCCGTGGCCGAGGATGCGGCGACCGCGCGGCTGATGGGGATCACGCCCTCGCGCATCTTCGCCTTCACCTTCTTCCTCGCCTCGGCGGCGGGGGCGCTGGGGGCGCTGTTCTTTGCCAGCCATGCCGGGGTGGTGCGATTCGACTTCGGCGTGCAGCTGGGGCTGATCGGCTTTTCGGCCGCGGTGATCGGCGGGCTGGGTTCGATGACCGGGGCGATCCTCGGCGCGCTGGCCATCGCCGGGATCGAAAGCATCGTGCAGGCCAACATCGCCGACGGCGCCTCATACCGCCTCGTCTTCGCCTTCCTGCTCGTCATCCTGATGCTGTGCCTGCGGCCCTCGGGCCTGCTGGGCAAGCCCGTCTTCGAAAAGGTCTGAGCCGATGTCCACGACCCTGACCAATATCCACAGCCGCACGGCCCTGCCCGCCAGCCTGATCGTCGCCGCGACCGAGATCGGCGGCGCGATCCTGCTGGGCGCCTTTCTGCTGGCGGAATCGACGCCGCTGGTGGTGGCGCTGCTGGCGGTGATGGGCGCGCTGTTCGCCGCCCTGCAGTATCGCCCGCAGATCGAGGAGGTGATCGTCGCCGCCTTCCACGACGCGCGCGGGCTGGCCACGGCGCTGGCCGTCGCCATCGTGCTGATCTACCCGTTCTTCCTGGGCGGCAACACCTATGCGCTGCACCTGCTGATCGTCTCGCTGCTTTATTCGGTGCTGGCCCTGGCGCTGAACTTCCAGCTCGGATCGGCCAATATCCCGAACTTCGCCACCGGCGCGACCTATGGCATCGGCGCCTATACCTCGGCGCTGCTGGCGATCCATCTCGGCTGGAGCTTCTGGGCGACGCTGCCCGCCGCCGCCATCGTCGCCACCGTCTTCGGCTTCCTGCTGGGCATCCCGTCGATGCGCACGCGCGACAGCTACCTGGCGCTGGTGACGATCGCCTTCGGCATCGTCATCCACCAGATGCTGAACAACCTCAGCTGGACCGGCGGCCCGAACGGCCTGGTCGGCATCCCGGCGCCCAGCCTGCTGGGCCATTCCTTCATGCGGCCCATCGAGCTGTTCGGCTTCCGGCTGCCGTCGCAGGCGAATTTCTACTATCTCTCGGCGGCGCTGCTGGGGCTGGCGATCCTGTCGGCCAAGCGGCTGCACGAAAGCCGCGTGGGCCTGGCCTGGAACGCGATTCGCGCCGACGAGCTGGCGGCGAAATGCCAGGGCATCAACGTGGTCTGGTACAAGATCCTGGCCTTCGGCGTGGACGCCTTCCTGGCCGCCTTCGCCGGCACGATCTATGCCTTCTACATCTCGTATATCTCGCCCGACAACTTCACCTTCCTGGTCTCGGTCACGATCATGACCATGGTGATCGTCGGCGGCATGGACAACACGCTGGGGGTGATCCTGGGCGCCTTCCTGCTGACCATGCTGCCCGAAAAGCTGCGGGTGTTTTCCGACTACCGCCTGCTGTTCGTCTCGGTCGTGGTGATCCTGTTCCTGATCCTGCGCCCCAAGGGGCTGTTCCCGCAACGCCAGCGCCATTACGGAGGCCAGTGATGACCACGCCGCTGCTGAAACTGAGCGGGCTCGGCATCCGCTTCGGCGGCCTCGTCGCCGTCGATGCCGTCGACCTGACCGTCGCCCCCTCGACCATCACCTGCATCATCGGCCCGAACGGGGCGGGGAAATCCACACTGTTCAACCTGATTACCGGGATCTACCGCCCGACCTCGGGCACCGTAGCCTTGCAGGGCCACCCGATCACCGGCCTGCCCGCCCACAGGATCGCCGCGCGGGGGATCGCCCGGACCTTCCAGGCCTCGCGCCTGTTCGAGGACCTGTCGATCCTCGACAACGTCATCATCGGCATGCATGGCCGCACCCGCACCGGCGTGCTGACCGCGCTGCTGCGCCCGGCGAAGTCCCGGCGCGAGCTGGAGGCCTGCGCCACCGAGGCCGAGACGATCCTGCGCGGCATCTCGGACGAGCTTTTCGCCCGCCGCTACCAGCCCGCCGGCATCCTGCCGCAGGCCGACCGGCGCCGGCTGGAGATCGCCAGGGCGCTGGCCTCGCATCCGAAGCTGATCCTGCTGGACGAGCCCTCGTCCGGCATGGACGACCGCGACACGGCGGCGCTGATGGCCGATATTCGCCGCGTCATGGCCGACAATCCCGGCCTGTCCTTCCTGATCATCGAGCACGACATGCGGCTGGTCGCCGAATTGCCCGACAATGTCGTGGTGATCGACTATGGCAAGAAGATCGCCGAGGGGGATTTCGCCACCGTGCGCCAGCTTCCCCGCGTGCAGCAAGCCTATCTCGGACAGAAGGCGGTCGAACATGCTTGAGCTCAGCAACGTCAACACCTCCTACGGTCCAGTCGCCATGCTGCGCGGGGTCAGCATGACCATCGGCAAGGGCGAACTGGTCTGCCTGCTCGGCCCGAACGGCGCCGGCAAGTCCACCACATTCAAGGCGCTGACCGGGCTTTTGCCGCTGGACGGCGGCGCGGTGCGGATGATGGGCCGCGACATCGCCCGGCTGGGCACCGAAAAGCTGGCCGCGCTCGGCGTCGGCTTCGTCCCCGAGGGGCGGCGGCTGTTCCCCTCGCTGACCGTGCGCGAAAACCTGAAGCTCGGCTACGACGCCTCGGGCTGCGCCATCCCCTTCGAGACCCGGCTGGAGCTGATCCACGACATGTTCCCGCGCATCCGCGAGCGGATGAACCAGCAGGCCAACACCATGTCCGGGGGCGAACAGGCCATGGTGGCGCTGGCGCGGGCGCTGATCGGCGATCCCGAGATGCTGGTGATGGACGAGCCCTCGCTGGGCCTGTCGCCCAAGCTGATCGACGAATATTTCGAGACCGTGGTCCGCATCCATGCCGAGGGCAAGACCGTGCTGCTGATCGAGCAGAATGCCGAGACCGCGCTGTCGATCTCGGACCGCGGCTATCTGCTGGTGCGGGGCCGGATCGCGGTCAGCGGCACCCGCGCCGAGATGCTGCGGGACGACACGATCCGGCACATGTACCTGTGACCGCCGGGACGGTTCGCCCCCCGCCGACCCTTCCCATGCAGGCCCCGGCCAAGGTGAATGCCTTGCAGCGCCGTCCCCCGGCGGGGCGGCGCTTCTTGCCGCGTCGCGGAAAGGCCGGGCCGGATCTTCGCCGCGGTGGTCGGCGGGATCGGTGCCGCCCCGCCCGCGGATGCAACCCGCAGGGATATAACCCAAGGGTATATTTCTGCGCGACCATGCGATGATATGGCCGCCTTCCCCAAGATAGAGTGCTGCCTCAGGACGCTTGCCGCAGGCGCCGGCCAGAGGAGGGCCGCGCCACCGCGACGGGATGCGGCGGATCATGGGAGGTTAGGCAATGCTCAACAGACGGACATTCATCGCCTCGGGCGCGGCGCTGGCGGGGCTGGGGCTGGCACGTCCGGCGCTGGCGCAGCGCAAGGCGATCAGGATCGGCTATGTCAGCCCGCAGACCGGGCCGCTTTCGGCCTTTTCGGCCTCGGACGCATTCACCGTCAGGCAGTTCCTGGCCGCCGCGCCCGGCCTTGGCCTGGACGTCGAGGTCATCGTCAAGGACAGCCAGTCCAACCCCAACCGCGCCGCCGAGGTGGCGCGCGAGCTGATCAGCCGCGACGAGGTGAACCTGATCCTGGTGGCATCGACCCCCGAGACCACCAACCCGGTGTGCAGCGTGGCGGAATCCGAGGAGATCCCGGTGATCTCGACCGTGGCGCCCTGGCAGCCCTGGTTCATCGGCCAGCAGGGCAACCCGGCCGACCCGGAAAGCTGGCAGGAATTCGACTATGTCTATCACTTCTTCTGGGGGCTCGAGGACAATGTCCGCGTCTTCATGAACATGTGGGACGCCGTTCAGACCAACAAGTCCGTCGGCGCGCTCTGGCCCAACGACAGCGACGGCAATGCCTGGTCCTCGGACGTGGGCATGCCGCCCGCGCTGGCCGAGGCCGGCTATCGGCTGACCGATCCGGGCCGCTACCAGAACCTGACCGACGATTTCAGCGCCCAGATCAACGCCTTCAAGCAGGCGCAGGCCGAGATCCTGGTCGGCATCCCGATCCCGCCGGATTTCACCACCTTCTGGACCCAGGCCCGCCAGCAGGGCTACCGGCCCAAGCTGGTCTCGGTCGCCAAGGCGCTGCTGTTTCCCGAAAGCATCGCCGCGCTGGGCGAGCTGGGCGACAACCTGACCTGCGAGGTCTGGTGGTCGCCGCAGCACCCGTTCCGCTCGTCCCTGACCGGGCAGAGCGCGGGCGAGCTGGCCGCCGATTTCGAAACCGCGGCCAAGCGGCAATGGACCCAGCCCGCCGGCTTCGTCCATGCGCTGTTCGAAGTCGCCGCGGACGCCATCCGCCGCACGGACGACCCGACCGACGGCGATGCGCTGGCCGAATCCATCGCCGCCACCGACCTGCAGACCGTGGTCGGCCGCGTCGCCTGGGGGCAGCAGAACGTGCCCGAATTCGCCCGCAGAAACGTCGCCAAGACGCCGCTGGTCGGCGGGCAATGGCGCCGCAAGCAGGACGGCGGCTTCGATCTGGTGATCGTCGAGAACGCGCTGGCGCCCGAGATCCCGCTGGGCGACAGCATTCGGACCTTGGCGTGATGGCGCTGCTTTCGCTGCAATCCGTGTCGAAAAGCTTCGGCGCGCTGAAAGTCACCGACGATGTCAGCTTCGACCTGCAACCGGGCGAGGCGCTTGGCATCATCGGTCCCAACGGCGCCGGGAAATCGACGCTGTTCAACCTGATCACCGGCAACCTGCGGCCGGATTCCGGGCAGATCCTGCTGGACGGGCGCGATATCAGCGGCGATTCGGTCATGGCGCGCTGCGCGGCGGGCATCGGCCGTTCGTTCCAGATCCCGCAGCCATTCGGCCACCTGTCGGTCTATGAAAACCTGCTGGTCGCGGCGCGCTTCGGCGGCGGGCTTGCGGCGGCCGAGGCGCCGGGGTTCTGCATGGAGATCCTGCGCCGCACCGGGCTGGCCGGCGTGGCCGACAGTCCCGCCGGCGGCCTGCCGCTGCTCAGCCGCAAGCGGCTGGAGCTGGCGCGCGCCATGGCGACGCGGCCGCGGGTGCTGCTGCTCGACGAGATCGCCGGCGGGCTGACCGATGCCGAATGCGTCGAACTGGTCGCCACCATCCGCGCCATCCATGCCGAGGGCACTGCCATCGTCTGGATCGAGCATGTGCTGCATGCGCTGAACAGCGTTGTAAACCGGCTGATCGTGCTGAATTTCGGCCGGCTGCTGATGGTCGGCGACGTCAGGACGGTGATGAACTCGGCCGAGGTGCGCGAGATCTACCTGGGGGCCGAGGTATGAGCGAACCCATCCTGTCGGTTTCCGGCCTGACCGCGCATTACGGCGATTTCCAGGCGCTGTTCGGCGTCGACGTGGCGCTGGAGCAGGGCGAGGTCGTGGCCATCATCGGCGCCAACGGCGCCGGCAAGACCACCCTGATGCGGGCGATCACCGGCATCGCCCGCATCAGCGCCGGCCGCGTCCGGCTGGATGGGCGCGACATCACCGGCACCCCGGCGCCCGACATCCTGATGGCCGGCATCGCCATGGTTCCCGAGGGGCGGCGGCTCTTCCCCTCGCTCAGCGTCGAGGAAAACCTGCTGATCGGCGCCCATGCGCGCCGCATCCAGGGGCACTGGAACCTGGAAAGCGTCTATCGCCTGTTCCCCGTCCTGCGCGAGCGGCGCGACCATCCCGGCACGGCGCTGTCGGGCGGCCAGCAGCAGATGGTCGCCATCGGCCGGGCGCTGATGTCCAACCCGCGCGTGCTGCTGTGCGACGAACTCAGCCTCGGCCTCGCCCCGGTGGTGATCCGCGAGATCTATGCCGCCTTCCCCGAGATCCGCGCCAGCGGCGCCTCGATCGTGGTGATCGAGCAGGACGTGAGCCAGGCGCTGAAGGTGGCCGATTACGTGCATTGCATGATGGAGGGCCGCATCACCCTGTCCGGCCGGCCGGCCGAGCTGTCGCGCGACGCAATCCACGACGCCTATTTCGGAGCGACCCACTGATGTTTTCGCTGGATACAATCGTGCAGGGCCTGCTGCTGGGCGGGCTATACGCGCTTTTCGCCGCCGGGCTCAGCCTGGTCTTCGGCATCATGCGGCTGGTGAACCTGGCGCATGGCGACCTGATCGTGCTGGGCGCCTATCTGATCCTCGGCCTGGGCACGGTGACGGGCATGAACCCCTTTGTCGCGGCGCTGATCGCCATGCCGCTGATGTTCGGCCTGGGATGGCTCTTGCAGACCCGCCTGCTGAACCGCGTGCTGGGCGAGGACATCCTGCCGCCGCTGCTGGTCACTTTCGGGCTTTCGGTGGTGATCCAGAACGGGCTGCTTGCCGCCTTTACCGCCGACAGCCGCAAGCTGGCGGCGGGGCCGGTCGAATCCGCCTCGGTCGCCATCGGGCCGGTGCATATGGGCGTGATGCCGGTGATGACGCTGGCCACGGCGGTCGCGGTCATCCTGGGGCTGAACCTGCTGTTCTACCGCACCGCGCTGGGACGCGCCTTCCGCGCCACCTCGGACGATGCGGTGACGGCGCAGCTGATGGGCATCCGGCCGCAGCGCATCTTCGCCATGGCCACCGGCATCGCCCTGGTCGTCGCCGCCATCACCGCGCTCTACCTGGGCACGCGGGCGAATTTCGACCCCTCGATCGGGCCGGCGCGATTGCTCTATGCCTTCGAGGCGGTGATCATCGGCGGGCTGGGCAGCCTCTGGGGCACGCTGGCCGGAGGCGTGGTGATCGGCCTTGCCCAGACCATGGGCGCGGCGGTCAACCCGGAATGGCAGATCCTGGCCGGGCATGTCGCCTTCGTGCTGATCCTGATGGTCCGCCCGCGCGGGCTGTTCCCCCGAGCCATCGACTGAAAGGGCGCCATGATGAAAACCACCTTTCCCGCATATCGTCCCCTGGCGCTCGCCGTCCTTGCCGCAGCCGCCCTGGCGCTGGTGCCGCTGATCGGCCCGCGCGCCGTGGTGCAGGATCTGTTCGGCATCCTCTGCCTGCTGGTGCTGGCGCTGAACTGGAACATGCTGGCGGGCTTTGCCGGGCTGGTCTCGGTCGGGCAGCAGGCCTTCGTCGGCATCGGCGCCTATGCCATGTTCGCCGCCGTCATCCTGTTCGGACTGGACCCGCTGGCCGGCGTGCTGCTGGGCGGGCTGGTCGCCATGGCGCTGGCCGTGCCGGTGGCCTGTTTCGTCTTTCGCCTGAACGGCGCCTATTTCGCCATCGGCACCTGGGTCGCGGCCGAGATCGCCCGGCTGGGCCTGGGCCAGTGGAAGGCGCTTGGCGGCGGCACCGGCACCTCGCTGCCCAAGGGCACGACGCGCGACATGCTGGGCGTCGGGCCGGTCAAGGAATGGCTGGGCGTCTCCAGCGCGGCGGCCAGCGACATCGTGCTTTACTGGCTGGCCTTGGGGCTGGTGCTGGTGACGCTGGGCGTGTCCTGGGCCTTCCTGCGCTCGCGCATGGGGCTGGGATTGCAGGCGATCCGCGACAATGCCATGGCCGCGCGTTCGGTGGGCGTCGATCCGGTGCGGCTCAAGGCGCTGGTGTTCCTGCTGACCGCCTTCGGCACCGGCCTTTGCGGCGGGCTGCTGTTCATCCAGATCACCCGCATCACCCCGGACGCGGCCTTCTCGCTCGTGGACTGGACCGCCTTCGTGCTGTTCGTGGTGGTGATCGGCGGCATCGGCACCCTGCCCGGCCCCATCGTCGGCGTGGTGGTGTTCTATGCGCTGGAGCGGCTGCTGTCGGATTACGGCAGCGCCTATCTGATCGTGCTGGGCCTGTTCGGCATCGCGGTCATGCTGTTCGCCCGGCGCGGCATCTGGGGCAGCCTGTCCGGGCGCACCGGGCTGGAGCTTCTGCCGCTGGGCCACCGCGCCCCCGACCCTGCACCGGCCCTCCGGCCCTGAGATTCAAGAAAGGAAAGCATCATGTCCTATTTCACCGAAGCAGGCTCGGTCGAGGCGGTGAACGCCCGCATGGCCGAGGCCATCGACCCGCGGCTGCGGCAGGTGATGGCCTGCCTGGTCAAGCACCTGCACGCCTTCGCCAAGGAAATCGCCCTGACCCAGGAGGAATGGGAGATCGGCATCGACTTCCTGACCCGCACCGGCCAGATCTGCTCGGGCGAACGGCAGGAGTTCATCCTGCTCTCGGACGTGCTGGGCTTTTCCATGCTGGTCGATGCGATCAACAACCGCCGCCCCGAGGGCGCGACGGAAAACACCGTCTTCGGCCCCTTCCATGTCGAGGGCGCGCCGATCCGCGAGATGGGCGCATGCATCAGCCTGGACGGCAAGGGCGAAAGCTGCCTGTTCGAGGGCCGGGTGCTGGACCTGGACGGCAATCCCGTCGAGGGCGCGACCGTCGATGTCTGGTCCGACAATGCCGACGGCTTCTATGACGTGCAGCAGCCGGGCATCCAGCCGAAATGGAACAATCGCGGCCGCTTCGTCACCGGGCCGGACGGGCGCTACAGCTTTGTCGGCATCAAGCCGGTCAGCTATCCGATCCCCGACGACGGGCCGGTCGGGCAGATGCTGGGCAAGCTGGGCCGCCATCCCTATCGGCCGGCGCATATGCATTACATGGTGACGGCGCCGGGCTATCAGCGCGTCGTCACCCATACCTTCGTCGCCGAGGACGACTATATCGCCGACGATACCGTCTTCGGCGTCAAGGAGACCCTGATCGCCCCCTTCCAGCGTATCGACGGCGACACCCTCTGGCGCTCGCCCTTCGACTTCATCCTTGTCCCTGCCTGAGCCGATCATGCCCAACGTCAAGATCTATATCGACGAAACCCGCCTTACCGCCTGCCGCGGCGCCATCGAGGACGCGCTGCCCCGGCTGCGCGACCTGCTGTGCGACGGGCTGGCGGTCGAGGCCAGCGCCTGCCAGATCGCCGCCCTGCCGGTGGTGGGCCTGCCCGACCAGCCGCAGGTGAATGCCGAGCTGCTGATCCTGCCGCGCAGCGGACGCACGCCGGAACGGATCCGCGCCGTCGCCGGGACCATGCGGCAGATGCTGGAACAGGCCAGCGGCCTCGATGTCGCGGTGCGGGTGGGCATGCTGGACCCCGAGACCTATCTGGCGCTGAAATAGACCCTCAGCCGCGCCTCCGCGTCACCTGCTGGTCGTGTTCCATCCGCGCGGTCAGCCGGGCGAATTCCTCGGTCAGGAAGGCGATCAGCTGGCGCATGGCCGGCGGGCCGGGGCGGTTCTCGGGCATCAGCAGGCCCAGCTGCCGCTCGGGGTGGTCGATGCGCAGCGGCAACGCCTCCATCGGCACGCTGCGGCGCGACAGGAACACCACCGAATAGGGCAGCACGGTCAGCGCGTCGGAACCCGCCATCACCGACTGGATCGAGGCCAGCGTGCCGCCCGAGAAGCTGACGTTGAAATCCTCTTGCCCGATGGATTTCAGCGCCCGCTCCAGGTCGCGGTAAAGCGGGCTGTTCGCCGGCGGCGCGATCCAGGTATAGGGCGCCAGGTCGGCCTGGGCGATGGCCTTGCGCCGGGTCAGCGGATGGCCTGCGCGGGCAGCGACCACGTTGCGGCTGGGCAGGACCGGGGTGAAGCTCAGCCCCGGCGGCACCTGGCTGGGATGCAGGGGCAGGATCGCCATGTCCAGCGCGCCATTGCGCAAGGACGCCTCCAGCGTGTCGACATAGCCATAGGACTGGTCGATCTGCACCTCGGGGTGGCGCATCTGGAAATCCGCGATCATGGTCGAGACCACCCCGTCCATGAAGATCGGCGAGCCGCCGACCCGCAGCCGCCCGGCATGGCCCTTGCGGAAGCGCTGGACCAGCAGGCTGGCCTCCTGGTTGGCAGCGCGGATGCGGGCGCCGAACCGCGCCAGGCTCAGCCCCAGCTCGGTCGGGCGCAGCGGGCGGCGGCCGGGCTGGAACAGCGGCATGCCGATGCGCTTTTCCAGCAGCGCCATGCTGCGCGAGACCGAGGGCTGCGACTTGCCAAGCGCCTCGGCCCCCTCGGTCAGCCCGCCCTTCTCGACGATTACCGCCAGGATTTCCAGATGTTCGCTGTCAATTTTCATAACTCATTATCATATTATGTTCCGTTCATCCGATCAATATCTGTCTTTGGCCGGTGTAGCTTGCCCAGGACCAGGATCGAGGGAGGAAAACCAGTGTCCTTTTTCCGCGAGGAATTCACCGCGCAAAGCCCGGCCGTCCGCGTGCGGTTCGGCAGCGGCCTGCGCAACAGCATCGCCGACGAGATCGACGCGTTCGGCGCCCGCCGCGCGCTGATCCTGACGACGCAGCAGCAGGCCGGGATGGCCGATGAGTTCGCCGCGCTTTGCGGCGACCGCGCGGCCGGCCGGTTCACCGGCGCGACCATGCACACCCCGGTCGAGGTCTCGGAACAGGCGACCGAACATGCCCGCAGCATCGGCGCCGACGTGCTGGTCGCGGTGGGCGGCGGCTCGACCACCGGCCTCGGCAAGGCCATCGCGCTGCGCACCGGCCTGCCGCAGATCGTCGTGCCCACCACCTATGCCGGCAGCGAGGCGACGCCGATCCTGGGCCAGACCGAAAACGGGCTGAAGACCACCATCACCGACCGCCGCGTGCAGCCCGAGGTCATCCTCTACGATGCCGAACTGGTCGCCACCCTGCCGGTGGCCATGACCGTGACCAGCGCGCTCAACGCCATGGCCCATGCCGCCGAGGGGCTTTACGCCCGCGACCGCTCGCCCCTGACCTCGCTGATGGCGGTCGAGGGGCTGCGCGCCTTTCGCGACGCCCTGCCCCGCGTCATCGCCGCGCCCGGCGACCTGGCCGCGCGGGGCGAGACGCTTTATGGCGCCTGGCTTTGCGGCTCGGTGCTGGGCCAGGTCGGCATGGCGCTGCACCACAAGCTTTGCCACACGCTGGGCGGCAGCTTCGACCTGCCGCATGCCGAAACCCATGCCGTGATCCTGCCCCATGCCATCGCCTATAACGCGCAGGCTGTGCCCGAGCTGCTGGCGCCGGTGGCCGAGATCTTCGGCGATGCCGATCCCGGCCAGGCGCTGCACCGCTTCGCCCGCGAAAGCGGCGCGCCGCTGGCGCTGCGCGACCTGGGCCTGAAGGAGGCGGACCTGGACCGCGCCGCCGAGATCGCCACCCGCAACCCCTATTGGAACCCGCGCCCGGTCGAGCGCGACGCCCTGCGCCGGTTGCTGGCCGCCGCCTGGGCGGGCGAGGCGCCGGGCCGCTGAGCCGCCGCCCGCGCGGCCACCCGTTTCGACGAAACCCTCTGGGAGGAGAGACCCCGAATGACTGATATCATCACCGATGTGCTGATCATCGGCACCGGCCCGGCCGGCTCGGCCACCGCCGCGCTGCTGTCCAGCTACGGCATCGCCAACATGGCGGTGAACCGCTATCGCTGGCTGGCCAACACGCCCCGCGCCCATATCACCAACCAGCGCACCATGGAGGTGCTGCGCGACCTTGGCCGCGACGTCGAGGACGAGGCCTATATGTTCGCCACCCATCAGGAACTGATGGGCGAGAACATCTTCTGCGAAAGCTTGGCGGGGGAAGAGATCGGCCGGCTGAAGGCCTGGGGCAACCATCCGCTGTCCAAGGCCGAACACCTGATGTCCTCGCCCACCCGGATGAACGACCTGCCGCAGACCTATATGGAGCCCCTGCTGTTCAAGACCGCCTGTTCGCGCGGCACGCAGGGGCGGCTTTCCACCGAATACCTGCGCCACGAGCAGGACGAGACCGGCGTCACCACCACCTGCCGCGACCGGCTGACCGGGCAGGAGATCACCATCCGCTCGAAATACCTGGTCGGCGCCGATGGCGGCAAGTCGCTGGTCGCCGAACATGCCGGCCTGCCCTTCGAGGGCAGGATGGGCGTGGGCGGCTCGATGAACATCCTGTTCCGGGCCGACCTGTCGAAATACGTCGCGCACCGCCCCTCGGTGCTTTACTGGGTGATGCAGCCCGGCGCCGATGTCGGCGGCATCGGCATGGGTCTGGTGCGCATGGTGCGGCCCTGGAACGAATGGCTGATCGTCTGGGGCTATGACATCAACGGTCCCGAACCGGAAGTGACCGAGGAATTCGCCACCGGAGTCGCCCGCCAGCTGGTCGGCGATCCCGAGCTGAAGATCGAGCTTTTGTCCGCCAACACCTGGACGGTGAACAACTTCTACGCCACCCGGACCTCGAACGGGCGGGTGTTCTGCATGGGCGACGCGATCCACCGGCATCCGCCGTCGAACGGGCTGGGCTCGAACACCTCGATCCAGGATGCGTTCAACCTGGCCTGGAAACTGGCCCTGGTGCTGAAGGGCCAGGCGGGCGAGCGGCTGCTGGACAGCTATGACGCCGAACGCGCACCGGTGGCCAGGCAGATCGTGACCCGCGCCAACCAGTCCATCACCGAGACCGGCCCGATCTTTGCCGCGCTCGGCATGGCCGAGGGGGTGGACCCGGTGCAGATGCAGAAGAACCTGCAGGCCCGCACCGACGGCACGCCCGCGGCCGAGTTGCAGCGCGAGGCGATCCGCAAGGCCATCGCCTTCAAGAAATACGAATTCGACGCGCATGGCGTCGAGATGAACCAGCGCTACCGCTCGGACGCCGTCGTGACCGATGACCAGCTGGAGCCGGACTTCCAGCTCGACCCCGAGCTGCATTACCAGCCGACGACCTGGCCGGGCGCCCGCCTGCCGCATGCCTGGCTGTATCGCCACGACGACGGGGCCGAGGTCTCGACCCTGGACCTGTGCGGCCATGGCCGCTTCACCCTGCTGACCGGGCTGGGCGGCGAAGCCTGGGCCGAGGCGGCCGGCAAGGTGGCGCGCGACCTGGGCATCGACCTGGTCGCCCATGTCATCGGCCCGCGCCAGACCTATGTCGACCACAGCGGCGACTGGGCCCGCGCCTCGGAAATCAAGGACAACGGCTGCCTGCTGGTGCGCCCCGACCACCATGTCTGCTGGCGTACGACCGGCCTGGTCGCGCAGCCCGAGGCGGAGCTGGCCCGCGTGCTGCGCCAGGTGCTGGCGCGCTGAGCCCCGGCCGCCGGGCGCGTTCCGCAAGCACGCGCCCGGCGGCATGCCGCAACCCGCCCCGGCAAGGGGCGCCGCAGGACGGCGCGCGGGGCCCGATATAACATCGCGGCATATTACCCGCCGATCATGTCATGCTGTGCCCCGCCCGCCTTTGCTAACCCTGCCGAGGGGGAGGAGACCCGGAAAGACAGGCCCGCAGCAGCGGCGCTGCCCCGCCGGGTCGTTCCTTCGCGAACAGGAGGAGGAGGAGGAAGAACATGACGAAGCCGAAAAGACTGGCCACCTTGCCGCGCCTTGCGCTGAGCGTGGCGACGCTGGCCATCGCCCATCCGGCGCTGGCGCAGGACGCCCGCCCCAACATCGTGCTGATCGTCGTCGACGACATGGGCTATTCGGATATGGGCGCCTTCGGCGGCGAAATCCCGACGCCGAACCTGGATGCGCTGGTCGGGGACGGCGTGCAGCTGACCAATTTCCACGTCGCGCCGACCTGCTCGCCGACGCGGGCCATGCTGATGTCGGGAACCGACAACCATGTCGCGGGCCTGGGCAGCATGGCCGAGGAAATCCTTGACGAGCAGCGCGGCCATCCCGGCTACGAGGGCTATCTGAACGAGCGGGTCGTCAGCTTCCCCGAGGTGCTGCGCGACAGCGGCTATCACACCTATATCTCGGGCAAATGGCACCTGGGCGGCAAGGAGGGCCAGCGCCCGAACGCCCGCGGCTTCGAGCGGTCCTTCGCCATGATGAACGGCGGCGCGCATCATTTCGACCAGACCGGCATGATCGAGGCGCTGCCCAAGGCGAACTATACCGTCGACGACCAGCCGATCGAGCTGGGCGAGGATTTCACCTATTCGACGGATTACTTCACCACGCAGCTGATCGAGCAGATCGATTCGGCCGCCGACGACGCGCCCTTCTTCGGCTATCTGGCCTATACCGCGCCGCATTGGCCCTTGCAGGCCCCGGACGCATCCATCGCGCTGTTCAAGGGCAAATACGATGCCGGCTATGACGCGATCCGCGACGCACGGCTGGCGCGGATGCGCGAGCTGGGCCTGATCGGCCCGGATGTGCAGCCCAACACCGCCCCCGACCTGTGGCCGCATTGGAACGAATTCGACGAGGCGCAGCGCGCCACCGAGGCCCGCAAGATGGAGGTCTATGCCGCCATGATCCACGAGGTCGACCAGAGCGTCGGCCGCCTTGTCGATCACCTGAAGCAGAAGGGCGAATACGACGACACCATCTTCATCTTCTTCTCGGACAACGGCGCCGAGGGCCAGCTGCCCGAAAACATCATGGGCGGGCTGAACCGGGAATGGATCGACCGCGCCTTCGACAATTCGCTCGAGAACCTGGGCACGCAGGGCTCGTATTTCGGCTATGGTCCCAGCTGGGCCTCGGTCAGCCAGACGCCGTTCCGCATGGTCAAGGGCTATACCTACGAGGGCGGCACCCGCTCGCCCGCCTTCATCTCCTATCCCGGCTGGAAGAATGGCGCGCGGCTGGACCAGTTCGTGCATGTCACCGACATCGCGCCCACGCTCCTGGACCTGGCCGGCGCCACGCCGCCCGCGCAGCGCGACGGCATCGCGCTGGCGCCGATGACCGGCCATTCGCTGCGGCCCTGGCTGGAGGGCCGGGCCGAGACGGCCCGCCCGCAGGACGAGCCGGTCTGCACCGAGCTTTTCGGCCGCGTCTCGGTCTGGAAGGACGGCTGGAAGATGGTGCATAGCAACAAGCCCTGGGGCACCGGCGATTTCGAGCTGTTCGACATCAAGGCCGACCCGGCCGAGAATCGCGACCTGGCGGCGGATCAGCCCGAAAGGCTGGCAGGGCTGAAGGCCGACTGGCAGGATTGCCAGGAGCGCTTCGGCATCTACTGGAACGAGGGGCTGGCGCCGCAGATGGTCTATTCCAACGAGACCGAATACCTGTTCCCGCGCCCGCATCCGGCCGGCGCCCGCTGAGGCCATGCAATCCGGCCCAGGGGCATCGCCGCCCCTGGGCCTTATCGAAAGGACCGGCCATGACCCTGGCCCGCCAGCACGACCCCGGCGACATGGTGCCCATCCCAGGCGGCCGCTTCCTGATGGGCTCGGACCGCTTCTATCCCGAGGAGCGGCCCGTCCGCCCGGCCGAGGTCGGGGCCTTCCTCATCGACCGCCACCCGATCACCAATGCCGCATTCGCCCGCTTCGTCGCCGCGACCGGCCATGTCACCCAGGCCGAGCGGCCGCAGCCGCACCCCTCGATCCCCGGCCGCATGGTCGAGCCCTGCTCGGCGGTCTTCACCCCGCCGCTGCCCGGCACGGTGCCGAAAGGCCCGGCCAGCTGGTGGCGGCTGGTGCCCGGCGCCTGCTGGAAGCACCCGGCCGGCCCGGCCAGCGACCTTGCGGGGCTTGGGGATCACCCGGTGGTGCATGTCGCCCTGGCCGACGCGCTGGCCTATGCCGAATGGGCCGGCAAGGCGCTGCCGACCGAGGCGGAATGGGAATGCGCCGCGCGCGGCGGCCTCGCGGGCGCGGAATATGCCTGGGGCGACAGCCTGACGCCGGACGGCCGGCACATGGCGAACACCTGGCAGGGCGCCTTTCCCTTCGTCAACGACCTCGAGGACGGTTTCGCCCGCACCTCTCCGGTCGGCAGTTTCCCGGCCAATGGCTACGGGCTTTTCGACATGATCGGCAATGTCTGGGAATGGACGCTGGACGACTATGCCGCGCCCCGCGCCGAGCCCGCGCGCAGCTGCTGCCGCAAGCCGCAGGCCAGCGGCGCCGCGACCAAGGTCATCAAGGGCGGCTCCTATCTCTGCGCGCCGAACTATTGCCAGCGCTACCGCCCGGCCGCCCGCCATCCGCAGCAGACGGACATGACCACCGGGCACCTGGGCTTTCGCTGCGTCCGGCGGCTCTAGCCGCATGGCAGAAGCACTAGCAGGCTGCTGAAAAAGGATTTTGAGAGGGCGACGCAGCGGAAGTCGTTCTGGAGCCAGCTGATATCGGCCCGAAAATGGGGTGTTTTCGGCAAATTTGAGGCGGATTTCCCGGTTCCCCGCCCGCGCTGTCCTGTCGCAAGG
>JAANMV010001585.1_pt1 | contig 24451 bp, 15 predicted proteins | sample 7279661 | NCBI WGS metagenome assembly JAANMV01 (sample SAMN14094540, study PRJNA606508) | bioreactor metagenome | isolation source: A lab-scale SPAN reactor treating ammonium-rich wastewater day 121 | place: Ireland: Galway | collected 2017-05-16
GCGGCTTCATCAGCCCGTAGCCGTAGTAGTTCAGCGGCGCCCAGACCAGCCTCACGTTGGGCTCCATGGGCACCGGCTTCGTCGGAGGGTAGAGGTAGTTGTAGTAGACGTAGCCCGACAGGATTCGGTCGGGGAACCGGGCACCGACCAGCTTCGCCACGTCGTTGTAGAACTTGAGCACCAGCGGGGTGACCGACGGCCGGCCGTGGGGATCGGTCTCGACCAGCTTGCGGCACTGGTCGCACTGGCAGAACCCGCCGCCGTCGCTGGGCGAGAGCGACGCGCCGCGGACCGCCGGCCGGGCCTCCAGCCAGCGGATCACACCCTCGGCAAAGGCCGAGATCAGGTCCGGATTGCTGGTGCACCACTTCACGTGCGGGTAGCTGGGCGGGCGGTAGCGCTGCCCGTTGTCGCGCAACGCCAGCCACTCGGGATGCTCGTCCAGGGTCGCCTCCGGCAGGTAGGCGTCCCAGGCATGGCCGTGGTTGAGCTTGTACCCGTCGCTGAAGGTGGTGGTCTTGTTGCGCAGCAGCCACTCGCTCGGCCCGACCTCGAACAGCCCGCGAACGGGAAAGTCGGGCATGTCCTCCAGCGCCAGCTCGGACACGGTCAGGGCGTCATGACTCGGCACGTCCTCACCCTCGTCACCAGGCAGCAGCCACCGCACACCGACCACCCGCTCCAGGAAGTCGTACGCCCCGAACAGCGTCCCGCGGCTCATCCACCCGGTCCACGGCGGCTTGTCACCCGGATAGTCCTTGCCGACGACGTAGACGCTCTCGCCCACGGTGCGGAGCCGGAACCCGTCGTCGGGCAGCCCGGCCGCGGTCACCCCCGCCCGGTCCGCGGCCGGCTGGGCGCCGAGACAAATCATCTTCGCCGCCGGCGAGTCGGCGATGGGCAGTTCGACCCCGGTCGACAGTTTGAGCACCCGCTGCAGCTCGGCCGCCGCCAGCTTGACCGATGGCGGCGCGTCGGCGGCCAGGCAGACGACGTAGTCGCTCCGCCCGCCCGCGACCAGCGTCAAGGCCAACGCCGGCCGGGCAAGCACGACCGCGGCCAGCAGACCGGCCCAGGCAACACGCCTCCGCATAGCCACCTCCGGGTGGACCCGCTCAGAGCATCGTCGGCGATTCCGCCGGCGGCGCGAACGCCTCGACCACCGGCCGGCGGGTCAGGAAGATCATCATCAAGATGGGGTAGGTCATCATCACCAGCGTGACAAACACGCCCACGACCATGCTGACGGCCAGGAACTCCTGGCCCATCGCGCCCTGCCGTTGGCTCGCGGCCTGCATCTGGGACGGCATCATGGCGATGCCGACGATCCCTTGGCAGATCAATGCCCCGCCGATCCAGACGGCGAGCTTGCGTGCCCATCGCCGCATCGCCATCAGGCCGATGCCGTCGACCAGGAGACCCACCGCGATGATCATGGAGATGACCATGCCAACGATGTTCGCGGTGGTCAGTTCGGCCTGCTGCGCGGCCTCCGGCACATAGTTCTTGAGCAGTTTCAGACTGGCCAGGCCGAGCACGGTCGAGCCCATTGCGAACAGCGCATAGAGGATGTTCAGCACGCCGAAGACGGTGACCGCGGTTGGTCGCTGCATGGTGCGCCTCCACCGCCGGACCCGGCCTGGCGGCCGGGTCATGGTTCGCCATCGCGATCGGCCGACCTGCCTCCGGGCGTGACCTCCTCGGGGTCGCGGAGCGTGCGCCAGGCCAGCAACAGGACCGCGAGCTGGACCCAGCCGGCGAACTGGAACGAGGCGTAGAGCCCGGTGCGGGAGGTCAGCGGCGCCAGCAGCCCGGCGCTGGCCGCCTCGCTGATCCAGCCCGCCAGCAGCCCGCCGAGCACCCCGCCGAGGCCGAACACCAGTCCTGAGAAGAGCGTCTGCCCGAGCGCCCGGTGCCGCTCCGGCACGCTCCTGGCGAGGAACGCCACGGTGCCCAGGTGGGTCGCCGCGAAGGCCAGCGCGTGGAGCGGCTGGATCAGGCAGAAGGCCGCCCAGGGCGGGAGGCGGTAGCTGTAGGCCATCAGCCGGATCGCCCGTCCGGCCAGGCCCCAGAGCAGCATCCGCCGCACCCCGAGCCGCGGCAGCAGCCACGAGCCGGCCATCATGAACAGCACCTCGGCCAGCACGCCCATCGACCAGAAGGCGCCCTTCCAGCGATCCGGCACGCCGATCTGGTCGAGGTACAGGCTGAGGAAGACGTAGTAGCTGGTATTGGAGGCCCAGCTTACCAACAGGAGGAGCGTCAGCCGCTTCAGCCGCGGGACGCGCAGCACCCGGGCGATGGACCCGGCCGGCCCTTCGTCACCCAGGATCACCTGCGCGCGCGCCGGGTCGGCCATGGTCCCCAGCCGCAGCGCCTGGAGTAGGCAGAGGGCCAGCAGCCCGGCGAACACCGGCCACAACCGCCGGACCGGATCCGCCACCGACTCGTCGGCCAGCGCCAGGGGCACGAAGGTGGCGGCGACGATGAAGCCGATCGAGCCCCACAGCCGGACCCGAGCGTAACCGTCCCCGCGGGCGTCGCCGCCGGCTTGCAGCGCGTCCAGGCAGAGCGCGTCGGTGATGGGGATCATCGGCGAGCGGCAGACCGACAAAGCCACCGTCAACGGCAGCAGCAGCGCCAGGGAGCGGGTGAACCAGTGCAGCGGGTAGCACACCGCGGCGGCCAGCGCCAGCCAGATCAGCAGCCGGCGCTTGTGCCCCAGCCGGTCGGCCAGGTGCCCGAAGTACAGCGGCGCGACGATCCCCACCAGGCTGTTGACCGCCGCCACCGTGCCAATCTCGCCGTGGTTGAGGCCGATCCGCTCGAAGTACAGGTTGAAGAACGCCAACTGCAACGCCGGCGGCATGAAGAGCAGGAAGTAGGCCTGCTTGTAGCGACGGTGGCGCATGACCCGCGTATCCTAGCACAACCGGCCGAGACCGGCCGGGTCCGGGAGGAGCCGCGCCGCGGCCGGCGCATCCAGCGGCGGGAGCTCCCCATGATCGACGTGTTCCTGTCGTTCGACACCGAGGACCCGATCCACCCCGAGGCCGACGACGCGCTGCTGCGCTTGTGCCGGACCCTGGCCGGCGCCGGCGTGCCCGGCAACTTCTTCGTGGTCGGGGAGAAGGCTCGCGTGCTGCGCGAGCGCGGCCGGCGGGACGTGATCGAGGCGCTGGCCGAGCACGAGGTCGACTACCACGGCAACTACTGGTACGAGCTGCCGGTCCCGGCCATCGAGTACGGCGACGAGCTGGACTGGGACGCGGCGGTCGAGTACGGCACGCGGGTCGAGCTGGACGGGCTGCACGACGTGGCCGAGATCACCGGCCAGTGGCCGGCCGCCTGGGTCCAGCACCAGAACAACGTGGCGGCGATGATGCCGCATCTGTTCCGCCGGCTGGGCGTCCGGGCGTGGAACGGCGGGTTCGGCTCGGGGAAGCTGACCGGCTGGCTGATGGACCAGGTGGTGGTCACCCGCAACAGCCACGTGATGTCGCTGCAGGGCTCCTGGGGCGGCTACGTCCATGACCCGCTGCACCCGGTTCAGCCCGAGACGGTGATGGACCCCGAGGCCGAGTTCCGGGCCTTCCAGGAGCGCTTCGATCAGGTCGCCGCGGAACACGGCACGGTCGTCCCCGTCGGCCATCCCACCTGCTGGGTGATGGCCGAGTGGTGGGGCTGCTACGAGTGGGACGAGCTGTGCCATTTCCGGCGGCCGGCACCGTACCAGCGGGGGCGGCAGTTCCGCCGGGTGACGCTGCGCAACGCTGCCGACATCGAGGCCCACTTCGCCTGGACCCGGCGGGTCTGCGACTGGCTGGCGGCCCGGGCCGACGTCAACGTGACCACCTTCGGCGAGTTCGCCTCGCGGCACCGCGAGCCGGGCACGGTCTGGCTGTCGCTGGCCCAGGTCGACGAGCTGGCCGCCGCGCTGGCCGACGGACCGCGGCACCTGGCTCTCGGCGGGACCACCCTCTCGGCGGCCGACGGACTGGGCGTGCTGACCCACCTCTTCGCGCAGATCGGCCGGCGCGGGGTGGTGCCGCAGGAGGTGCCGGTGCAGCGGCTGCTCGGCCCCGTCGAGCCGCCGCTGCCGGCGGCCCCGGTCGAGGTCTCGCCGCGGGTCTGTTTCACCCTGGCGGGCAACCTGTACGACGCCCTGGTCGAGCATCGGCGTCTCCCCGGCGCGCTGCGAGCCTGGACCGAGCTGGGTCCGGCGGCGGCGACGATGATGTTCGCCGCGATGTGGCGCGCCTGGCGCGCCGACGGCCGGTGGCCGGAGAAGCTGTCCATCACGCCGCCCGGCGAGCTGCCGCCGGCGGCCGAGATGCCGTTCTTCCGCGCGCCGCAGGCGGCCACCAGCCACTGCCGGCCGGGGTTCAAGCCCCAGCACCTTGCCGACCGGGTGCGCTGGCAGAGCTGGTCGTACCGCGACTTTGCGACGCCGTAAGCTGTGCCGGAGAGGGCCATGGCGCTGGAACGGTTCGGCGTGTCGATGGACGCGGAGCTGCTGACCGCGTTCGACGCGCTGCTCTCGCGGAAGGGGTACCCGAACCGGTCGGAGGGTCTCCGCGACCTGATCCGCCGGGCGCTGACCGCCGACGTCTGGGGCGACGACCAGGCCCAGGTGCTCGGCGCGGTGACCATCGTCTACGACCACCACCAACGGGACCTGGTCAACGCCCTGCTGGACCTCCAGCACGACGCCCCGTGCGAGATCGTCTGCACCACGCATGTGCACCTGGACCACCACCATTGCCTGGAAGTCCTCCTCTGCCGCGGCCGGGCCGGGGACGTGCGGATCCTCTCCGACCGGCTGACCGGTCTCCGCGGGGTCAAGCACGGCGACCTGACCATGACCATGGGACACCGGTAAGGGTGTCAGTTTGACTTGACAGTCGGCCGGCGCCCGACGGCGGAAGCGACCCAAGGGACGACAGGGACACAAGGGACACAAGCGAAGCGCACCAGCCAGCGCGACGCCGTGCCGTGCAGTACCGTGCCGTGCAATGCCGTGCCGTGCCGTCCGTTCCGTCCCTTCCGTCCGTTCCGTCCGTTCCGTCCCTTCCGTCCCTTCCGTCTCTTTCGTCCCTGGCCGTTCCCGCCGCCTCTTCCCCTCGCAACAAAAACGCAATATCAGTCTCGCTTGACAGCGCGTCAGCCAGGCTATACAGTCTGGTGAACGGAGCCCGAGCGGCGAGGCGGATGCGGTTCGGGCCGGGGAGCGGTAGGCATGTATGGGCGTGCGTGCCGAACCGTCCGGCCCGGCGGGCAAACATCCGCAGTGGCGGCCAGCGGTACAGGTTCGCGGCGGCTCGGCTCCGGCGTCTCACGGGACGCACCGGCCGGCCCCGAAATGACGTCTGAAGCAGACCGGCAGGGGAGCGCCGGTCAGACTTCGGCAAGGCGTCGCTTCGGGGCCGATTGCCTCTTGCACGGCAGGGTTGGGCGAGTCCGGCAGGACGGAACGGTGGTTCCGCTCCGGTGGAGGTCGAGGTGGATCTGAGCAGCCGCCAGGGCCGCGCGGCCCAAGGGCGGCGGATCCAGGCAGCGGCGGAGGCAGCCGGCCTGTCCTTGGCCGAGCTGGCGCGCCAACTCGGCTGCTCGCGGGCCCTGCTCTACCAGTACCTGGGCGGTCAGGTGCTGGCCCAGCCCGATCGCCTGCAGCACATCGCCAGCCTGTGCGGCCGCTCGCTGGCCTGGTTCTACACCGACGACGACGAGACCCTCCCGGCGGCCGAGCGCGACGTCGAGCTGGACCGGCTCCGGCGCGAGCTGGAGGCCGACAAGCTGGCCCACGAGCGCGGCCGCGCCCGGGAGTTGGTCGACCATCTCGAGGCCCTGGCCGACGCGCAGGCCGCGCCGCCCGAATTCGCCGCCTTGCGCCGGACCTGCGAGCGGCTGGCCGAGCGCGCCCGCGATCTGGACGACCCCAGCCGCCTGGCCGAGGCCGAGTTCCGGCTCGGCAACGCCTGTTACGCGTTGGGCGAGTTCGAAGCCGCCCGCGCCGCGCTGACTCGGGCCATCGACCTGTTCCGCGACCTGGACCTGCCCGACCGCGAGCGGGCCGCGCGCCAGACCCTGGGCGGCGCGCTGGCCGGACTCGGCGAGCGCGACCGCGCCCTGGCCGAGTTCGACGCGGTGCTCGCCGGCGGTGAGTTGGCCAGCCAGTGGCGCGGGCGGCTGGGCCGGGCCGACGTGTTCGAGGCGCTGGGCCGCGGCGAGGACGCTTTGGCCGAGCTGGCCGAGGCGGACCGATTGCTGGCCGACCAGCCGGACTCGCCGGCACGGCGGTACGCCGAGCTGTACGTCGCCGGCGCGACGGTCAACGTCTATCTGCTCAACGACGATTTTGCCGCCGCCCTGGAGGTCGCCCGGCGCTGCGAGCCGCTGGCCGAGGAGCTGGCTTGCGTGGCGCAGCACATCGAGGCCAGGCTCAATCTCGGCTACGCCCAGCGCCATCTCGGCGATTGGGTCGCGGCTGCTGGCGCGTTTGATGACGCGGTGCGGCTGGCACGTTTAACCGGTGACCGCGAGCGGACGGCGACGGCGAGCGCCTGCCGGGCCGAGCTGTGGGCGGTGCTGGGCCTGCCGGAGCGCGCCCGGGCCGAGGGCAAGGACGCCCTGGCCGCGGCCCTCTCGCTGGGCTCGGCGCGCGGCGAGATCCTGGCGCACGCCGCGCTGGTCGAGGCCTACGGCCGCTTCGGCGACGATCACGAGGCGCTCTACCACGCGCAGCAGGGCCTCGCCGCCGCGGCCGGACAGGGCTGGCTGAAGCTCGAGGCGCTGCTGCGCTGTCGCGCGGCGCGGCTCCGGCGGCGGCTGGGCGAGGCCGGCGCCGCGCCCGAAGCGCGACGGGCGCTGGCCCTGGCCGAAGCGGTCGGGGCGCGCCGGGTCCAGGGCCTGGCGGCGCTGGAGCTGGCTTATCTCAGCGCGGCCGGCGAGGCCGCCGAGCATCTGCGGCTGGCCGGACGGCTGGCCGACGAAACCGGAGCGTGGGAGTTGAGGATCGAGGTCGACGCCGCGGCGGTGGCCCTGACGCCCGAGGCACCGGGCGTGGTCGACCGGCTGCGCGCGGCGGTCGAGCGGCTGTTCGCCCAACGCGACGCGCTGACCGGCGCGGGCGTCGAGGCCGGGCTGCTCGAGGACGTCACGCGCTTGACGGCCGTGCGCGGGTTGATTACCCTCCTGCGGGACCGGGGCGACCCGGACACGGCGCGGGCGGTGCTCGAGGCTGCGGCCTGGCCTCCTCTCACAGTGGACGGGGAGCAACGACCCGAGGAGTAATGGGTGCGGCCGCTGCTGCGACACTGCGGACTGGCGCTCCTGGCCCTGGCCCTGTGGCTGCCCGGGTGCGGCACCGGCCTGACCGGCGGCAGCATCCCGCCCGGTGAGATCGTCCCCCGCGCCCGCGGGATCGTGATCCGCGCCGATTCCTCCGACACCCGCGTCACCGGGGCGGTGATCCGCTTCCAGCCCGATTCCGCCGCGCGCGCCACGACCGGCAACGGCTCGACGCCGCCGCCACCACCCGATTTCGGGACCGGCGGAACCGGCGGCGGGGCCGTCGTGCCGGTGACCAGCAGCGAGGTCCCCGGCACGGTCAAGACCGTGACCAACATCAACGGTGAGTTCGACGTCTCGGACGTGCCCACCGGCCGGGTGCGGGTGATCATCTCGCCGCCGGCCGACAGCGGGCTGGCGGTCCTCAGCTACCTGATCGACGTGGCCGGCGACGACCTCTGGTCGATGGTCGCGGCGGTGCCGCCGGCGGGGCTGAGCACCACCGGGCTGACCGGGATCGAGGTTACCCCCGAAACGCTCGATCTGGTCGCTGGCGCCAGCGCCCAGATCGAGGTCCGGCTGCTGGGCGGCGCGCCGCCCAGCATCGTCCCCACCTACCTCCTCCGCGGCGACATCGGCGTGGTCAACAACAAGGGCCGCTTCTCGGCTACTCAGCCGGGGCAGGGCAGCCTGCGGGTGCTGGTCGGCCCGTACGAGAAGCAGCTCTCCGTCATCGTCCGGGCAAAGACCTGACGGGCGATGCGCCCGATGACTCCCCAACTCATTGAGCTGCGCCGGCTGGCCGGCCGGCTGGCCGCCTCCTGGAGCACCTCGCCGCAACCCCCGGTGGTGCTGCTGGGCGGCTCGGTGGCTGCCGGCCGGGCCGACCGCTACAGCGACCTGGATCTGTTCTTCATCGCACGCCAGGTCCCCGCGCCGGCGGAGCGGCAGGCCTGGCTGGCGACGCTCCGTGACGCCGGGTCGGTAGCCTGGCTGAACCAGGCGGTGTCGACCGGCGGGTGGGCCGACACCTGCCGGATCGGCGGCCGGGACGTGACCGTGACCTGGCGCGCCGCGGCGGACCTGGAGGCCGGCCTGCGGGCGGTGGTGGCGGCCACCTCACTCGACCCGGACCACGAGATCGCCTACGCCCACGAGCCGCTGCAGGCCGAGGTGCTGCTCGACCCCTGCGGTGTGGTGCCGGCCTGGCGCGCGACGCTCCGGCCCTACCCGCCCGTCCGGGCCGAGGCGGTTCGCCGCCGTGCCGCCGGGCATCTGGCCGCCGCGGCCGAGGCGGACGACCTGGCCGCCGCCGGCCGGCTGTGGGGGGCGGTCGTCGCGAGGCTGCAGGCCGCCTGCGCCGCAGCCGGGTGCTACTGGCCCGGACCGAAGCGCGTGGCCGAGCTGGCCGACGGCGGCGAGGGCCTCCGGCGCGCGCTGGGGCAGGCGCTGACCACGCTGGCCGAGCCCGGCCCGCCGGCCGCGCGCCTGCGCCGGCTGGGTCTCGAAGCGCTCGATGAGCTCGGACCGGCGGCGCCGGTGACGCCGGACGCCCTCCCTCCAGTGGCGCCGCAGAGCCTGCTCAACGCCGGCTGCGACGCCGTCGGTGGCCGGATGCTGGTGGCCGCGGCCCGGCGCGACTGGCTGGGCTGCGCCCATTACGCCGACCGCTGCCTGGACGCCTTCACCCGCCTGGGCGGCGATCCGGCCGAGCTGCTGCCGGTGTTCGTCGCGGGGTTCGACCCGACCCGGCTGGAGTCCGTCCGGCGCCGGCTGGTGGCCGTCTGGGAGCGCTGGCTGCCCAAGCTGGTCGCCGGCGGGCTCGACCCGTCCTACGCCCTGGCCGCCCTGGCCGTGGGGCGGGTGTAGCGCCTACGGGAACGCCTGGTAGCCGATCTGCGGCACCAGCGCGCCGACCACGCCGAACACACCGCCGAGGAAGAAGTCGCCCAGGATCAGGCCCAGACACAGCGCCGGCAGCTTCTGGTGCAGCCGGTGTCCGCCGGTCTTGAGAGTCACCGCCTTGAGCAGCCAGCCCATCAGGAAGGCCCACCAGATCCACGGGATGGTCCGCTTGGTGAACCCCACCGCGTAGCCGATGGGGTGGAACGGCCAGGCCAGCACCTTCATCCGCAGCACCGTCAACGCGAGCAGCATCCCCGCGCCGAAGAGGACCGCCTGGATCCGCAGCCAGTCGCGCTCGCGCGGCATCTGCAGCCAGCTCACCAGGATGTTGTACCCCTCGGTCGGGACATCGCGGAAGCGCCAGGTGTTGAGCGCGATGCCGCCGTGCAGGTAGACCACGTGGAGCGTGAAGTAGGTGGCCACCGCCATGGTGAAGACCGTGGCGATCAGCCCGGCCGCCACCACCGTCCGCGGGTTCAGCCCGATGCTGTCGCCCATCTTCAGGTTTTCCAGGTGGTAGGCCATGATGGTCGGCGCGCCGCGGAACTCGATGGTGAACCAGCGGTAGGTGGCCATGACCGTCAGGTCGCGCAGCGCGTAGGCCCGGCTGCCGGTGGTCAGCATCATCAGGTCCTGCGGCATCATCGGGCCTGAGACGCAGCCGACACCGGCCTCGCCGCGAATCCGGGCCAGGGCGAACATCAGCGCGAAGGTGAGCAGGAAGAACGGCAGCGCGACCCGCGGGTCGAGCCCGGCCAGCCGGCTCCAGGCCAGGAGGAACAGCAAACACCCAACGAACGCGGCCAGCGCGCCGCGGTGCAGGCGGCGATCGTCGTCCGAGGCCGGCGCGCCGCCCTGGCCCAGCAGGACCGATTTGAAGTGCGGCTTGGCCATCCACAACGCGGCCAGCACCAGCGCCAGCCAGGCGCCCACCGACTGTTCGGGCGAGAAGGGGAACGCGGTCGCCCCGCCGCTGGTGGCGGCGGTCAGGCCGGAGACGTAGCCGAACAGGTTGAGGAACCGTTCCAGCACGAAGAAGAACCAGACCGAGAACGACACGTCCAGCGGCAGCAGCGCGGCGAAGCCGATCAGGCCGGGGTAGAAGTTGATCGGCATCACCCCGAGCTGCCGCCACGGGTTGGTCATCCCGCGGGTCAGGTTCAAGGCGCTCTTGAACGGGATGCTGGGCACCGCCGGGTAGTAGGTGTGCAGGCCGTTGAAGATGTGCGGCACGATGGCGATGGTGAACCCGACCCAGAAGGTCGGGTTGCGCCACATCGGGCTGTAGCTGTGCCCCTGTTCGACCGCGGTCAGCTCGAGGGGCAGGTAGACCAGCGGGAAGGTCAGCCGTTCGTTGCGGACCCACTGCTGGTGGATGAGCACCATGAGGGCCATCATCCCGCCGTTGAGGGCCAGCACGAAGCCGCTCCACATGAGCAGCGGCCGGGTCCAATACCGCCATGGCACACCGTCGGCGCTGCCCTCCCAGAAGTGCCGCGATTGGACGGGATCGAGGATCCCGAACCACTTCGGATAGGCGGACAGGAACAGGTCCCAATGGTTCTCGGGCCGGGCGTGGTAGCCCGGCGCCATGACGGTGCTGAAGATGAAGTGGACCAGCCCCAACCCGGCGATCGGCGAGCCGACCGAGAGCATGATGTAGAGCACGATCTGCTCGCGGCCCGAGAGGGCCAGCGTCGGCGCCAGCCGTTGCAGCAGCGGGTTGATCGCCCCGGCGAAGACCGCCAGCGCGAACACCGTCGAGATGCACGGCGCCAACGAATCGAAGCTGGTGCTGTTGACCACCAGGACCGAGTACTCGGTCCAGACCACGATGGTGGTCATCAACAGCGCGAACCAGAGCAGCACGCGCCAAGTCAATCCCCTGCCGGCCGTGGTGGACGGCGCCTCGTGTCTCATCGGTGCGCGGTGACTCCGGATCCAATGCATCTTGCATCGAAATCGCCACCGTCGGGCAGCCTCATGCCCGGCCGTCCTCGGGCGGGAGCCGCCGGGAGGTGACGCGGGCTCGGGTCATGCGCTCACGGAGCCCGCCTTCGGCCAGGAACGCCCGCTCAAGAGCGCGGATCTGTCGATCAAGCAGGTAGTTGGTTTGGTGAATCAGGCAGATGAGGATGTTGGCGACGATTTCGGGGGAGCGCGTCTCGATATAGGTCCGATACGCCTCATAGGACGTATCGGGGTCGCCGCCCAGCTTCCTCACGAATCGCGCCGGCTTGGAGTCCTTGTCCCACAGCTTCAGGTTCCGCACTCTCAGGAAGTCCCGGTAGTCCTCCAAGAGCTCCTCCAGGCTGGCCCGGGCCACGTTGACCAGCTTGATCTCAGACTCCTTCGACGTGCCGGAGACCACGCTGCCCTCGACGATGTTCTGTTTGCCGGACCGCGCGGCCTGAACCATCTGGTCGACGGTGCGATCGCGCGGCTGGAGGAATCTCCGGCAAAACGCCACCGTGCCATCGTACACAATGACCGCCTTGCGGTACGACAGCAGCTCCTGGTAGCCGCCGTGCTCCGGGACGAAGCCGTCTCTCATCGCCGTCGCCCCCGCGGCATAGGTCCTCTACGCCCCATACGACCCATGCCGTGGCCAACCACTTCGCTCCGGCAGCCACTCCTCCTCGCCCCGTCAAACCACGAACCGGCGCTCGGGCAATGGGCAGTCCTGACGCGGTCCCATCCTTGCAGATACGGCATCTCGATCCATGAATTTCAAGGATCGCTGACGGCTTCGGCCGATTGCAGGGAGACTACCGCCCCCAGCCGAACGGTCGGCTGTCAGGTGCACCCCACCCGTGCCGCAAGCCGGTGACCGGCGGCGCCGGAATGGTGTGTCCGCGGGGCTCGGACTCAGGCCGGACCCGCCGGCGCCTCACCACCGGGTGGTTGCTCGTAGGTCAAGTTGAAGACAACGTCAGAAAGCCAACGGTGGAATGATTCGTTGTCCGTGAACTGCTTGAACAGCTCGGTGTCGTCCTGGACGAAGCCCGTCATCACCCGGGCCAACGCCTTGTCGTGCTCGATTCGGGCGTTCTGCTTGTCCGAGTTCAGGCGCGCGTGCCCGTAGGCCGTATCCGCGGCCACGAGCCCTGGTATCTCTTCGGTGATCAGCTTGCGGACCCGGTCTTGATGGGTCCATGCGATACTGCCGAACTGGTCGTTGAAGGTCTTGATGATGTTGGAAAGCCGGTCCAACTCAGGCTCTGGCTTGCGCCCGCCGCCGCTGGCCGGCACCGGGCCGATTTCGGCGTCCTCGTCGGGAAGCTGCACCCTCATCGCGGCCCGTTTCTCGACCCGGTAGCTGTCCATGTCGATGGATTCGAGGAGGCCCTTGGCCAGATCCTCCTCCACCGGAGCCGGCAACTTGGGGATCAGGAAGTTGAGGAAAATCGACAGCTTCTCCCACTCCGCGTTGGTGTACGGCAGAATCTGCGCGAGGAAGCTGTAGGTGCGGCAGAAAGCCTTGGCCTTGCCCTTGAAGTCGACCTGCCCGTCCTCGTCCAGTTGCTCCTTGTAGACTGCTACGCCACCATCGAGGATGGGATCGAGCTGGTCCCGATCGGCGCCGTCCAGGTAGCTCTCCACCAGGGCGTCGACCTCCGCCTGCCTGTAGACTTGGAAGCTGTCCAACGCCCCTTTCAGATCGTGCAGCTTGTCCGGGTCCGTCTCGTCGGCCAGGATGGTCGTCCGGTAGTAGTCGGCGAAAGCCGCCTCGATGGTGTCGGACTCGTTCATGAAGTCGAGCACGAACACGTCATGCTTCAGCGGGCGCGCTCGGTTCAGCCGCGACAGCGTCTGCACCGCCTTGATCCCCGACAGGATCTTGTCGACGTACATGGTGTGTAACAGCGTCTCGTCGTAGCCCGTCTGAAACTTGTCGGCGCAGATCAGGAACCGGTAGGGATCTTGTCCGATCCGGTCGGCGATCAGGCTCGACGGGAACCCATTGAGGGACGCCTCCGTGACCTTCGCCCCGCCATACTCGTGCTCGCCCGAGAAGGCCACGATGGCTTGGTGCGGGCTCTTCCGCTCGACCAGATAGTCGCGCATGGCGTGGTAGTACTGGATCGCGCGCTCGATCCCGCTGGTCACCACCATCGCCCGCGCGTGTCCGCCGATCTTGTTGAGAGCCAGGACCTGCTCATGGAAGTGATCGACCATGATCTCAGCCTTGAGACGGATGGCGTGGTCATGGCTCTCGACATACCGGCGCAGCTTCTTCCGCGCGCGCTTGGTGTCAAACTCCGGGTCGCCGGCGACCGTCTTGACCAGTCGGTAGTAGCTGTTCACCGGCGTGTAGTTCCGCAGGACGTCCAAGATGAACCCTTCCTGGATCGCCTGCTTCATGGTGTAGCTGTGGAAGGGGTGGTGCCGCGTTGCGCCATCCGGGAGCGGCTCCGGCTCGCCGAAGGTCTCCAGGGTCTTGTTCTTCGGCGTGGCCGTAAAGGCGAAGTAGCTCGCATTGGGCAGCAGCTTCCGCGACTCCATGATCCGGTTGATCTTGTCCTCGAAGGTGTCTTCGTCTTCCGCCGCGCCGGTCTCGGAGAGGGCCATGCTGACGGCCGCGGACGTCTTGCCCCCCTGGCTGGAGTGCGCCTCGTCGATGATGATTGCGAAGCGATTCCCACGATGCTCGCCGCCGATCTCGTCGAGGATGAACGGGAACTTCTGCACCGTGGAGATGATGATCTTCTTTCCCGCCGCGATGTACTTGCGCAGGTCGCCCGAGCGCTCGGCGTGGCCGACCGTCGCACTCACCTGCGCGAACTGCTTGATCGTGTCGCGGATCTGCTGGTCGAGGATTCTGCGGTCGGTGACGACGATGATCGAGTCGAAGACCGGCGCCTCGTCCTTCGCCAGCCCGATCAACTGGTGCGCGAGCCAGGCGATGGAGTTTGACTTGCCGCTGCCGGCCGAGTGCTGGATCAGGTAGCGCTTGCCCGCGCCGCTCGCCTGCGCGTCGGCAAGCAGCCGGCGCACCACCTCGAGCTGATGGAAGCGCGGCCAGATCTGCACCGCCTTCTTCTTCCCGGTCTTCTCATCCTTGGTCTCGACGACCTGGGCGTAGTTCTCGAGGATGTCGGTCAGACCATCGCGAGTGAGGACGCGCGTCCAGAGGTAGGCGGTCTTGAGGCCGTCCGGGTTCGGCGGGTTGCCCGCGCCGAGGTTCCAGCCCTGGTTGAAGGGCAGGAACCACGAGCCCTTGCCGGTGAGGTGCGTGCAGAAACGCACCTCGTGGTCGTCGACGGCGAAGTGCACCACGCAGCGGCCGAACTCGAAGAGCTTCTCGCGCGGGTCGCGGTCGCGCTGGTATTGCTCTACCGCGTCGGCGACCGTCTGCTTGGTCAGGCTGTTCTTCAGCTCGAAGGTGGCGACCGGCAGGCCGTTGATGAACAGGCCCAGGTCGAGCGCCCGCTGCGTCTCGTCGCGGCTGTACCTGAGTTGTCGCGTGACGCTGAAGCGGTTCTGGGCGTAGCGCTCGGCGGCCCTGGCGTTGCCCGGCGAGGGCGTCCCGTAGAAGAGGTCGAGATGGTGCGGCCCGTGCTTGAGCCCGTGGCGCAGCACGTCGATGGTGCCGCGCTTGGTAATCTCGCCCTGGAGCCGCGCCAGGAACTTGCGCCGCGTCGGCCCGTCCTGGCCGAGGTCCAGCGCCTCGCACACCTCCGGCTGCGTGTCGCGCAGGAAGGCCGAGAGCTGGGCGAGATCCACGCAGTACTCGCGCTCGTAGTCCTCGGGCGCGCCGCAGATCCAGCCCGCGCCGTAGGCAGCCGGGCGCTCGTGGACGGCGTCGGCTTGGACTGTTCCCGGATCGCAGGCCGCGCCGGTCAGCGCCGTGCAGATCAGGCGTTCGAGGCCACGTTCGGAGGTGTCAGTGGTCACGCCTCGGCCTCCTCCGGCATGTTGTCGGCGTCGTCGGCGCCCGCCTCGTCGGTCTCGCCCTCGGCCTCGATCTCGTCGAGCGGCTCGGGCTCCTCGACCTCGTCCGGGAGCCGCGCCGCCGCCTCGCGCACGTCGAGCTTTCCGGTTACGACATCCGCGAGCAGGCGGGTGCGGTACTCGCGGAGGAGGCCGATCTCGCGGCGCGCGCGCTCAATGGCATGTCGCAACGAGGCCGTGTTTTCAACATAGTAGACGACAATCTTATCTTGTTCATTAGGCGGAGCTACCGGGATAGCAATTGCCATAAGCCGATCTTGCGTGAGCTTTGGCTGCGCAGCTCCTGAGATCCACGGCAGGTAATTCATCGTCTCCATCAGCGCCGCGAGGTACTCGATATTGCCGCGCCTTGGCTTGAGTATGTGAGCGTGATTGTTCACCCAGAACTTCCCACGTGCGATGATCGCTAGCGGTAGATTCCGAAGAACCAGATTCGCACCGTCCTCCGCGACGAGGAGGAGGTCGTCGTCGAACAAGTACTCGTCCACCTTATCGATGACACCCGATGCCCCGTAATAGTCGTACCGTCGAAGCGTCATGGCCCCCCGTTCAGTCGCGCTCAACGGAACGCGGCGTCGATTAAGGCAGATGAACTCGCTCTTGACGCGCGACACCTCCCAATGCTCCGGCACATCCCCCAGCCACTCCACGCCGGAGGGCTTGAGGCGGACGTTGGGGTCGAGGCCGCGGGTGACGGCGCGGTGGATGATGGCCTGCTTCTGCTCCTCCAGCAGCTTGATCAGCTTCTGCTTGGCGCGGATGTACCGCCGAATCCGCCGGTCCGCGTGGTCGATGAAGCGGAGGATGGCGGCTTGTTCCGCGAGGGGAGGGATCGCGAAGAGGATCTCTCGCATCCGCGGCTCGGCCACGTCCCACTGCCCGATCCGCACACCGTCCGAGGCTTGAGCGAAGGAAGGGGCGTACGCACGTGACCGAATGGCTGTGTGAAAGAAGCGACCCTCCACCCCCGAAAGACCGAAGACGAAATACGCCGGACTCACGATGCCCTCGTACTGCGAGACTCCGTATGATCCCTGCCAGGCCTTCATTTTGTTCATCGCGAACTGGCCGACGCGAACCACCTTGTAGTTGCTGAGGTCGTCCGGGATGTAGTTGTGGTTCAACTCTTGGCTGGTCGTGTCGCGCTGGATGACTCCTCTCTCTCGCACAACGGAAAGCAGCGGAAGATCGGGGCGACCACGCTCTGTGGCCCTATGGAGGGTGCTCCGAAGCTTGCGCACGACCCAATCCGCCGGCACTTGCCCCAGCCACGGCACGCCGGAGTGCTTCATCACTGGGTAGGGCTTGAGGCCGGCGATCATGGGGGCGCCGTCCTTCTTGTCGGCACACATTCATCTAGCTTGCGGTGGAGCAGTGAGACCAGCGAGAGATAGTCGGCCGCGTCGTCCTCGCCGTCCCAGAGTATCTTCGGTTCGTGCGCGAGCGGGTTGCGGACGGCACCGAAACATCCCTTGAGGAGCGCGGCAAAGCCGCGGTGCTGCGACTTCTCTGTGTCGGTCTGAAGCGTGTTCAGCGCCAACAACGGGCGGTCGGAGGAGAACACGCGGTCGACGAGAGCAGCCCCGTCCGCCTGGACTCCGGACATATCGCGGATCCGCTGCGCCAAGCCCTTCGTGGCCTCGAAGACGGCGTGGAAGTAGTTGTCCTGCATTAACTCGGCACGGCAGTACTTGAGTACCTCCGGATGGAGGCGCCGGCCCCGGAACTTCGCATGAATCGTCTGGACGCGCCTCTCCGCATCGTCGAGCGTTCTAGCCGCTCGCACTTGGCGAAACTGCCCGTCCGCGCCGTACTCCAGTCCGGCGAAGGCCAGAATGGTGTTCAGGGCCTGCCGGTGGCTTCCGAACTCGTCGTTTCGGCCGACGAATCGGGCCGGATTCAGGTACGCCCCGATGAAGTCCACCACCCGGTTCGCGCATCCATCGGCACGTTGGCATTCCAGGAACACCCAGTAGAGGCGGCGCCATTTGGCGGACTCACCTGACCTGTCGACCAGCCGCCGATCTCTCAGAACGCGGGTGATGTCGCTACCAGAACCGCACTCGCCGAGAAGGCGAGCCAATGCTTCGACTTGGCCTTCGGGGAACGACGCCACGGCGGGCATCAGCATGCGCCTCCCGCGATGATCTCGTCCAGCAGCCCCTCCGTCTCCTTCTCCAGCGCCAGGATGTCGGCGCGGATCTCCTCCAGCGTGCGGAGCGGTTGCGGCCTGTAGAAGTAGCGGGTGAAGCTGACCTCGTAGCCGGTCTTCACGCTGTCCGGCACGTACCAGGCGTCTGCGGCGTAGGGCAGCACCTCCCGGCGCACGAAGGCCTCAATGCCCCCTTCTTCCAGCAGCGGCACTCGCTCGGCGTCGCGCAGTTCCGTGTCGGGCTCGTATTCAACGACGCACGCTTTGCCGTCGATTGTCACCGCGAAACGGCCACGCAGTGGGTCGGCGGCAGCGCCTCCTTTGCTGTGGATCTTCTTGATGACCGGCGGCGCGTCCTCATCGCGCCAACTGGTGGCGTCGTAGATGGCCTGCTTGTCGCGGCTCTTCAGCGCAACCCCCAGCTCTTGCAGGGCCGCCGTGACGGCCGTGCGGTACTCGTTGTGATCGTCATATACCCCGTCGCCCAGAATCTGGAGGAGGCGTGGCGCCAACTCCACGAGCATGCCGTCCCGCTGCCACGTCCGTGCGTCGAGGAGGCGCTTCCGCTGAGCATCGGTTACCTTCCTGGCCGGCCGGTCGTCTTCGTCCTGCGCCCACTCGGCCAACTGCGCCTCGATGCTTCGTCGCGCCTTGGCGAAGTCCCCGAACAGTGTCTCGCCGATGGCATCGTACAGATCCGAACGGAGTCCCTTGTCGCCCCAGGCGAACTGCAGCGCCTGCCAAGTGCTCCGGGTGAACTGGGACCGGAGACGCAGCGGGCGCTCGACGGTGACCTTCCAGTAGCCAAAGGCGGCGTTGGGGAAGATCTTCGACTGTTCAGTCTCCTTGAAGTCCAGGAAGACGTCGCAGATGCGCTGGATGTCCTCGTCGGTGAGTTCGCAGTTCTTCTGGCCGAGGTTCTTGCGCAACGGCTTGAACCACCCGGTGGCGTCGATGAGCTGCACCCGGCCGCGCCGCTGCGCCGGCTTGCGGTTGGTCAAGACCCACACATAGGTGGCGATGCCAGTGTTATAGAACATGTTGAGCGGCAGGGCGACGATGGCTTCCAGCCAATCGTTCTCGATGATCCAGCGGCGGATGTTGCTCTCGCCCTGGCCGGCGTCGCCGGTGAACAGCGACGAGCCGTTGTGCACTTCGGCGATGCGGCTGCCGAGCGGCGTGGCGTGCTTCATCTTCGAGAGCATGTTGGCCAGGAAGAGCATCTGCCCGTCGCTGGACCGCGTGATCAGCGAGTACTCCGGGTCGCCGGCGTGCTCGATGATGAACCGGGGGTCCTTGATGCCGTCCTTGCCGCCCATGCGTTCCAGATCGGCTTTCCAGCTCTTGCCGTAAGGCGGATTGGAGAGCATGAAGTCGAACTCGCGCGAGGGGAAGGCGTCGTTCGCAAGGGTCGAATGCTCCGGCCCGCCGACGATGTTGTCCGCCGCGTCGCCCTCGCCCTTGAGGAGCAGGTCAGCCTTGCAGATGGCGAAGGTCTCGGCGTTGATCTCCTGCCCGAAAAGGTGGGTGGAGACCTGCTTGCCGTGCGCCGTGGCGAGTTCCTCGAGGGTCTCCTCCGCCACGGTCACCATCCCACCGGTGCCGCAAGCGCCGTCGTAGAGTAGGTATGTGCCGGAGGGGATGTCCTCGGCGATGGGCAGGAAGACGAGTCGAGCCATCAGACGGACGGCATCCCGCGGCGTCCAGTGCTCGCCAGCCTCTTCGTTGTTCTCCTCGTTGAAGCGGCGAACCAATTCCTCGAATACCGTGCCCATGCCGTGGTTGTCCAGCCCCGGGTGGCGGACGGAGCCGTCGCCGTTGCGGACGGGATCGGGACTCAAATTGATGTCCGGCGAGAGCAGCTTCTCGATCAGCGTGCCGAGGACGTCGGCCTTGGAGAGCTTGTCGATCTGGTTCCGGAACTCGAAGTTGTCCAGGATGTCCTGGACGTTGTGCGAGAACCCGTCCAGGTAGGCCACGAAATCCGCGCGAAGCTGTTGCTGGCTGGCGCGCGCGCGCAGGTCCCGGAGGGTGAATCTGGAGGAGTTGAAGAAGGCTTGGCCGGCGGCACCGCGCAACGCCTGGTCCTGGTTCACGATACCGGCCCGGTCCAGCGCCGCCTTCATGTCGAGGACCGCCTGTTTGGTCGGCTCAAGCACGGCGTCGAATCGGCGCAGTACGATCATCGGCAGGATGACATCGCGATACTTGCCGCGCTTATACAGGTCGCGGAGCGCGTCGTCAGCGATGCCCCAGATGTAGCCTGCGATCCAATTGAGTTGCGAAGACTCCACCCGACGACTCCAAAGCGCGCCGGACCGACGCCCCGGTGTAGGCGCGCCCTACTTGCCATTTCGTTTCGTGCAGCGCCGTCCGCCTCCTCCTGCCGGCGGCGCACCGCCGCATCGCGCCCTCGCCGCAACCGGCGCGGCTGCCGCGTTTCTTAGGAGTTTGACGCGACCGGTGGTCCAACCCATAATGAGGGTCCCCGTGTGCGTGGCCCGGTCCTGGCCGAGGGAGTGTATGAGCAGATCCGCGTTCTGGGTGATCGCCTGTCTGTGCGCCGGTTCATTGGCCGCGGAGACGGACAAGAGAGAGGAACTCGGCCCGGCGCGGGTGGGGACCTTCGATGTCGCCACCAGCGGCGCCGAGGGGGTGCCGTTGATCGGTGACGGGGCCGAGCCCCAGGGCGTCCTCACCCCTGGCCTGCCGCGGCCGGCGGCGCGGGCGTACCGGCTGGTCCCGGCGCCCGGCGAGTTCCGCGGGGCGTGGCTGCACTGGCAGGACTACCTCACCCCCGCCGCCATCGCCCGGACCGTCGACAAGGCCGCCCGCGCCCGGCTCAACGTCCTGCTGCCGCTGGCCAACTACCCCGATCAGGCGATGTGGCGGAGCCTGACCATTCCGGTCAACCCGCGCGTGGCGCCGGGCTTCGATCCCCTGCGCGAGCTGGTCGCCCAGGCGCACGCGGCCGGGATTCAGGTCCATCCCTACCTGGTCACGCTCAACGGCGGGTTGACCAAACACCCCTGCATCCGGCCGGACTGGTACGCGGTGGACCCGGCCGGCAACCGGGTCGGCGGCTGGCTCAACCCCTCCCACCCCGAGGTGCGCGAGTTCCTCATGGCCCTGGTCACCGAGTTGGCGCAGACCGGCGTCGACGGGATCCATTACGACTACATCCGCCACGAGTACGACTCGGACTACGACTACGGCGAGACCACCCGGCGGCGGTTCACCGCCGAGCACGGGTTCGACCCGCTCGATCTGCGCACCGACACCGTCGGCGGCGACGGGATGCGGCTGCTCCAGACCAGCTTCCATACCGGGCCGGGCGCGTCGCTGTTCGCCCAGCAGAAGCAATTCTTGCGCAATGCCGGGTACCAGCCGCCGGTGACGCCGGAGCGGTTCCTGGGCCAGCTCCCGGCCGAGACCGTGCTGGTCGCGGGGAACCTGTACTACGGCAAGGTCAAGTTCGAGACGCTGGACAAGCTGCTCGACTTCGTCGAGCGCGGCGGCGTGCTGGTGGTCTTGGACGGACCGGAGGCGACCGCCCAGAGCCGGCGGATGACCGAGCTGTTCGGCCTCGGCGGCAAAGGCTACTTCGATCGGCGCTCGACCACTTTGACCGTCTTGCGCGGACCGGACGGCGTGACCGAGGGGATCCAGCGCCAGATTGACCTCGACGTTCGCGGCAACGCCTGCCCGACCCTCGGCGACGCCAAGCTGCTGGCGCTGTTCGACGACGGCACGCCGGCGGTGGTGACCAAGGACGTCGGCCGCGGCGGCGTGGTGGTGTTCAACTTCCACTGCTATCAGGGCGAGGCGGCCGACAACCCCGAGGTGCTGCAGCTCTTCTCCCGGCTGGTGGACTGGCAGGCCGAGCGGCGCGGGATTCAGAACACCACCCGGCGCTACGGCGAGGCGGCGCGACGGTCGCCGTCGGCGTGGCTGCGCTGGCGGGTCGAGGAGGTCACCAGGCTGGTCCGCGCGATGACCGCCGCGGCGCGGAGCGTGCGGCCGGACATCATCACCTCGGCGGCCGGCGGGACGCAGCGGGAGGATCTCCACCGGCTGAAGCGCGACGGCCTGGGCTGGCTGCGGCGCAACGAAGTGCAGTTCCTCTGTCCCATGGCCTACACCACCGACAACCGCGTCCTGGCCAGGCGGCTGGACGACGAACTGGCCCCGGTGACCGAACCCGAACTGCGGCAGATGGTGTTCGTCGGGATCGGCGTCTACAAGTCGCCGAAGCTGACCCAGCGGTGGCTGGAGCAGATCGCCCTGGCCCGGTCAAGGGGCTTCCGTGGCGTCTGCCTGTTCGCCTTCGAGGACCTGACCGAGAGCTTGATCAACGCGCTGGCGGCCGGCCCGTTCCGCGAGCCGGCGCCGGTTCCCTGGCAACAGGTGCCGGCGGTGGAGCCGTAGTGCGCCGGCGCCGGGAGAAGCCATGCTGTCGCTCCCCCTGGCCATCACCATGGTGATCGCCGCGCCGGTGCTGCCCGTAACGGTCAAGGCCAAGGACGAGGCGCGGCTGCGCTCGGCCTGCGCCGAGGTGCTGGCCCTCGACGAGGCGCGCCTGCGGGAGCTGATCCCCTCCCAGAGCGGGATCTTCTTCACCGACTGCCCCGCCTGCGAGGCGGGCAAGCAGGAGGACCAGCTCGCCTGGAAGCTGTCCGAGCCGGAGGTGGCGCGGTGCCGGTACTGCGGGCACGTCTACCCGTCGCCCGACTACCCCGCCACCGAGGTCGAGGTCCACACCACCCCCGGCGGCGGCCAGGCGCGGTACCCGTACTGGGCCGACGGCAAGGGCTATCGCCACTATTTCGCCGCCACCCTCGACGAGCGCAAGAGCGCCTTCTTTCAGCTCCAGGCCGAGAAGCTGGCGCAGCTCCATCACCTGACCGGCGACCGGCAGGCGGCGCGGTCCGCGGCGGTGATCTGTGACCGCTTCGCCGAGCTCTACCCCAACTACTGCTACCACTACGACTACCCGTTCCGGCCGAAGCAGATCTTCGACGGCGAAGTGCCGCCCGACCACCCGCGCAAGCAGCGCGTCGCGCGTTGGTCGTGGTGGGCCTACATGGACATTCCGGTCTCGCTGATCCGGGCTTACGACCTCGTCCGCGGCAGTGGGGTGCTGTCCGAGCTGTCGGCCGAGCGCGGGGTGGACGTGGCCGAGCGGATCGAGCAGCGGTTCTTCCGAGTGGCCACCGAGCGCACTCTGGCCATCCCCGACGACTTGTCCAACATGAGCCCGGTCACCTGGGCCTACGCGGTGATGTGCGGCCGGGTGATCGGCGAGCCGCGCTACGTCCACGAGCCGTTGGCCCGGCTGCGGCGGCTGCTGGCCGAGCAGTTCTATTGCGACGGGCTGTGGTGCGAGGGCACGCCGGCCTACCACGGGCAGGTGCTCGGGTACCTGGACCTCCTGCGGCAGGTCACCGGTGGCTACAGCGACCCGGCCGACTACCAGCCGCCCGCCGGCGAGCGGCGGTTCGCGGACTTGTCGCTGGCCGACGACATGCCGGAGTACGCCCGCGTCGTGGCGGCGCTGGAGAAGATGCGGCTGCCCGACGGCCGGCTGGTGCCGGTCCACGACGTGTGGAGCACCAACCGCCGGACCGCGCCGAAGCAGTCGGAATCCTACCTGCTCGGCGGCGTCGGCCACGCCTGCCTGGGCCGCGGGGCGGGCGACCTCCAGCAGCAGGCGCACCTGACCTGGTCTGGTCGGTACGGGCACCAGCACCTCGACGGCCTGGCCCTGATCCTCTTCGCCCTGGGCCGCGAGCTGCACTCGGACCTGGGCTACACCCACACCGCCTGGCGGTCGTGGACGCTGTGCAGCCTGGCCCACAACCTGGTGGTGATCGACGGTCGGCCCCAGGAGTGGGCGGCGCGCGGCGGCGACGGGACGCTGCGCTGGTTCGAGCCGGGGGACGGCTTCGTGCAGGCGGTCTCGGCCGACAATCCGGAGGCTTACCCGAACCTGGCCGAGACCTACCGGCGGACCGTGCTCCAGGTGCCGATCGACGAACAGAGGGCCTACCTGGTCGACCGCTTCGACGTTGCCGGCGGCGGACTGCACGACTACCTGCTGTGGGGCAGCGCCGACGAGGCGCAGACCCTGACGCTGTCACCGGAGGCCACCGAGCCGGTCGCCTCGCTGCTGCCCGAGGGCGTCACCTTCCAGTTACCGAAGACCGAATCCGGGTTTGCCATCCTTACCGACGCCGGCTCCCAGTATGGATTCCTGGCCAACCTGCGGCGGGTCCTGCCGACCGGCGCGCTGACCGCGACCTTCACCGGCGCCGGAGCGGGCAGCCGAGTGACGCTGCTGACCTCCACCGGCGACACCGTCTACCAGATGTCTGGTCCGAGCATCCGCGACGCCGGCGAGGACGACGCCAAGCTCGGCACCAGACCCCGGGCCGGGGTGCTCTGGCGGCGGGAGCAGGCGACGTCCCGGTTCGTTACGGTCATCGAGCCCTTCGCCGACCAGCCGTCCGCCACCGTGCAACCGCTGACGGTACCGGGTTGCGAGGCGGCGCTGCGGGTGACCCTGCCGGGTGGCCGGACCGATGTGATCCTGCTCGGCGCCGCCGACGCGGTCGGCGAGGTGGACGGCCAGCGGTTCACCGCCTCCGGCGAGGCGGCGGTGCTGAGCTTGGTCGCCGGCCAGCTTTCGCGCGCCTGGGTCAAGGGTCCCGGGCGCCTGGTCTGCGGCCCGACGGTGATCGAGGCCGTGGCGCCCCAGCGCTGGCCCTTGGCGGCCTACGAGCCGGAGGCCCTGCTGGTGACCGGCGCGGTGCGGAGCCGGCCCGGCCAGGTGGTGGTGGTCGAGCACGGCGACGGCTGCGTCTCGCCTTACACGGTCGAGTCGGTCGAGCCGGCTGGCGCGGGTCGGACCCGGCTGAGTCTGGTCGAGCGCAGCGGCTACCACCTCTCGCCGGACGGCCTGGCGGTGGCCGAAACCCACCCCAAGCGCGACCACCTGGGCCCGCACCAGGTCCGGTACGACTCCTTCACCACCATCAATTAGGGACGCCACGTAACTGCTCAGGCACCGCAAACCCCGTTGACGAGCGGCTTTCCCCTCCTTGGAAGGAGGGGACTAAGGGGTGGTGCGCCATCGACCACGCCGCGCGG